>Ga0265797_10000738_pt1 | contig 59491 bp, 29 predicted proteins | sample P2T30metagenome_FD_192433 | JGI IMG/M metagenome (GOLD analysis project Ga0265797, IMG submission 192433) | Plant litter microbial communities from East Loma Ridge, Irvine, California - P2 T30 | ecosystem: Environmental > Terrestrial > Plant litter > Unclassified | place: USA: California... | reverse complement strand
CGACAAATGGTCCTTTCTCGCTTTTGGTTTGGATTCTACGGTGTGAAGCTTAGTATGTTAGCCGAGCTTGCTTTTGCAAGAAGGATAAAACTGACATACGAGCCACAGTCGCCTGCTTCAACGTGCTCGCGTGTATTGGCTGGTCCTCCGTGAACGCGATTGTCGGCGCCCAGCTGATCGAAACCGTCAACCCGAGCGTGCCTGGTGGCGCTGGAATCGCCATCATCGCCATCTGCACCCTCCTCGTGTGCACCTTTGGCTACAAGATCGTGCACTACTACGAATTCGTCGCTTGGATCCCGCCTTTGATTGTCTTCCTCATCCTCCTCGGCGTGTTTGCGCACAGCGGTGATTTCGTAAACATTTCCTGGAAGACTGGAACGTCTGAGATGGGATCTGTTCTCTCCTTTGGATCTGTTATCTACGGCTTTGCTACAGGCTGGACCTCGTATGCTGCCGATTACACCGTCTACCAGCCTGCTACTCAGTCGCGACGTAAAGTCTTCTTCTGGACCTGGCTCGGCCTGATCATCCCGCTCCTGTTCACGCAAATGCTCGCCGTGGCCATCATGTCCGCGACCACCATCAACGGCGGCGACAACCGCTACCAAGCCGGCTACGACGCAACCGGCACCGGCGGCCTCATCGGCGCCGTCCTCGTCAACCTGGGCACCTTCGGCAAGTTCTGCATGGTCATCCTCGCCCTGTCCATCATCGCCAACAACGTCCCCAACATCTACAGCGTCAGCCTGACCGCGCAAGTCCTCGCCAGCAAAACCGCGCGCGTCCCGCGCTTCGTCTGGACCTTCGTCGCCACCGGCATCTACATCGGCATCGCGGTTCCCGGATACTCGCACTTCGAGCAGATCCTGCACAATTTCATGAACTTCATCGGCTACTGGCTCGCCATCTACGAGGGCATCTCCTTCTGCGACCACTTCCTCTTCAAGCGCGGCTTCGGCGGCTACAATCCCGAGGACTACAACTCGCCCGAGAAGCTGCCACCGGGGCTCGCGGCCATCGCGGCTTTCTGCTTTGGTGTTGCCGGCATGGTGACGGGGATGTCGCAGGGGTGGTATGTTGGACCAATAGCGCTGCATGCGGGTAATGGGCCTACGGGCGGCGATGTTGGGTTTGAGCAGGGGTTTGCGTTTGCTTTTGTTGCGTATGCGTGTTTGAGACCCATTGAGTTGAGGTTCTTTGGTCGCTAGCAATATAGAGGGGTTTGGAGGAAAGGGTGTGCACGCGTTTGTGCACTTGTGCTTAGATAGAAAAAACATGTCTTACGAGATTCATCAATGAAAAGATTATCCTGCTCCGATGATGATTTCTTGGTACGCTTGTGTTTGATTTGAATGCTTGTCCTTGTGTGCTCTTATTCTATCCTTTGATCATCGGTTGTATACCTGATAAACCAAAGAAACTGCTCGATGTTCACGCAGCTCTTGCTTCCCAGAAGCTTCCTGTCCTAATGCTCAAATGTTTCTTGTCATCCGCAACAGCTGCTGTTTCTCGCTCCAACGCCAGAGAAATCCATATGTACAGCATGCTGAGAGTCAGGTATCTGTGGAAATCCGCTGAGCGGCTTTTTACCCAAGTCTGCTGATATTTCGATCGGGCTGTCTTTGTCAACGGCCGCGCCTGTTGCCGTCAGGACTGGAGGGTATGAGAGTTGCTGGACGTGATGGCTGTAATCCTTCGCGTGTGTGGATGGTCTCGGTGGGAATTTCGAGCTGTTCGTTCAGCTGGGCTGGTTGGTAGTCGCGTGAAGCAAGAGTCGTAGCGAAGAGATGTTTGGGAGGCTGTTGTTGGTTTTCAATGGCGGTGTAGTTCTGCGGATCGAGCTACTGGGTCTGATATCACCGCGTGCGTTGATGGGTGCTGGAATTGAGTCAGAGGGTTGATGGCTCTCGTGGGAACAATGTTTGGTTGTTTACAATGTTGATGGCCGTAGCATTGATCTGGTTTTGAAGGCCAGATACAAGAGCTGATCGCTCGAGTCTTTCCAATCGACTTCTGAAATGATGTCTGCGTGCTGTAGCTTGATCGAGCCCCTCAATCGCGCGCAGGTCTGTTCGTGCTTCGTGGGGTGGCGGGTCCCGAGTGAGGTTAAACGCTGAGGTCGCTGCTTCGTCGTCGCACCCAACAACCACACACACATTTCGTAAGTGACCATTTTTTTCCCTCCGTAATTCACCACGTAACTCTCGAGGAAGTATGCTGACACGCCTAGTCAATCAGATTAACAACAATCACATCACCGCAGAGAAAATGTAAGCATCTCCGAAGCGAAACCCCGAGGCCATTTAACTGATTGTGATGATAGGACCACCAACATCAATCAAAAGGAAGTAGACAGGCAGACCGCGCGCAATGCGGAGATCATGCGCCATTGGCATAACAACGTCATTGCCACCAGACTGGGAGTGCAGGAAGAGGCCACATGCGCCGCGAATGCTGGTTTCCGGCTGGCCGAGTAGCTCTATCGAGACATCAGGAACGGGAGGCGCTCCGTAAGCGCCATCGCGTTCGATCAATTGAAAGAGCTTGTAAGGTTTTGCTTCACCTATGGGGTCGGTGTCGGTGGCACGACCTGGCCCAGGTGCAGGAACAGCATTGGTGCTAGGCATCTTCCGCCTGCTCAGTTACCCGGGCAGGAGCGCAACTGGATGGTGAAGCGCGGTCTGTGGCTGGTCTACGACCTTTACTTCCACCTCCAGCTCGACCTGAATATTACACGCTTGCGCAAGGTGCTCGTCGACGCTTTGGAACTTATCTCCGACCTCTGTCACAAGGAAGAGATCGCCGCTACCGACCTCGTCGTTGGTAGTCAGAGCACTCTGCGTTGGTGGCAAGAGGCTGGGGACCAAGTTCTCAAGTTCCTGGCGTACGGCCTGAGTGCCACTACCGCGGATCCTGTCATACGGGATGCCGCAGAGAACGCCGGGAGAGACCTGCTCTTGCGCATTGAGTGGCGTAATTTCTGGAGAGCTCGGAGGTTGGATGAAGCGATCCGGGGTGTCCTGGATTGAAAGTCTGTGTGAGTCGATTTTCCTTTCCTTCCCCATCTATCTTCGATCACCCGCCGGTGTTCCCATCCCCTATCTCTTCGGATGAACTCTTCTGGTGCCTGGAGATACTGGAGCGAGGATCAACATACCCGTTCGATGGACCACGTAAGGTTTTCTCTTTTGCGCCTGGCTCATCCGAGGGCTTCGCAACACCGACGAGAGTGGCCGTGCATCTCGACGGAGCATGCAGAACGCTCCTACGACTACTGTTTCCCCCAGCGATATAAAACATAACGCTAGTTTCAGAGCTGGAACATAACTCTCGTGCTCGAGGGTATCGCTGGTCGGATGCTATCGAATCATCTGGACACAAAACACCAGTCTACCAGGAGCAACCGGCATGGTTCTCTAACTGCACAGCACTCATCAAGATTGGGGATGGGAAGACTTATCGTGTTCAATCGTTCATTCATACATCGTTCCCCAAGGCCATTTCCTACTTGCTCACTGCCAACTCCCCCTTTGGCAGCTTCCTACATTCTGGACACAACCATTCTCCCGCTGGCTCGTTCTTGAGCCCCACACAAGTCCAATGGAACCACTGATACTTGCAGTTGTCGTTGTCGCAGCCAACCATATCTCCAAAAGAAACTTTCTGACAGAAGCAATATAGTGTCGTGTCCTCGCCCTCCTCGAGATCCTCCTCAGCCTCGCCGTCAGAAGCACGATCGCCAGCACCATCACCTTGCGTCCGAGCCAGAGAAGAAGGAGTGGGAGAAGCAGAACCGTCCTCGCTGTCAGTGACCGAAGCGTTTGTGCTGGGCGTGCCGTTCCTACCAGCACGAGCAAGCTGACCTCGACGATCGCCACCCTTGATCTTGCTGCTCGTACGACCAGAACGTTTCCCTGTGCGAGAGCTGTTGGCGGGAATCGGCTTGCGATTATTTGGAGGAGCGACTTTCTTGGTGTGAGCAGGCCGAGAAGGTTGAGCAGAACCGGCACGAGATGAGCTGGCGGCTGGACCTGGGGTTGTGGCTTTGGGAGTTCCTGGACCTGTTGGCGGCTTGAGATGGCTGCCTTTGTTGGGAAGAGCAATTTCGTTGGGTCGGCGCCGCTTGTTGGACGACGTCTCGGCACTACCTTCGCGGACGGATCGGGGAGCGCTGACGGGAGTCTGAGAGCCACCTGTCCGAGCGCCGGCAGCAGTGTGAGCCATGCGAGCCTGCGCGGCATTGGCGATGTTTGGAGCGCCACCAGTTGAGCCGATGTTGCCGGAAATGCTCTGGAGAGGACCGCCGGAAACTGGTGTCGATACGCCTGTCGCACTTCCAGACAGCATGCTTGGGCCGTTCCAGTCTGCAGGAAATTCTTCGCGGATAGTCAGATGGCGCAGACCCATGTCCAAGCGCTTGACTTGCCGTTCCAGCACAATCAGGGCCTTTTCGCTCAAGCCGCATTTCTCGGCTTGCAAGATCTCACATTTGTCGAAGCAGTCGTTGATGGTCTTGGTGAAGGCGTCCTCCTTCGGGTTAGGCACATGTCCACCGTTGAGGCGCACCCACTTCTGAAGCGCAGCGTCACGCTTATTAATCTCCTCCTTGTATGCGAGAATCTGGTGGTCTTTTGCCTGTATCTCCTCGAGCAAGTGAGTTACTTCAGCTGGAGTGTTTGCCACTGGAGATTACGTCAGCACCACGAGATCGCGCAAAATCCCACAAAATGGAGACCTACCATCATGCATGAACTGCTCAAGCACCGATGCGGCATCTTCTGGCATATGAAGACTCATGATTATGACGCCGCTGGCAGTGGAAGTTGCGAGTGACGCAAATTCCTCGACTGTCCGAGGGAGTACGACGCAGCTATAACAACAGATCACAAGCCGCAAGAATTTGAAGCTGAAGGAAGGCGGAGGGTTGATGGAAGTGATGAAGTTGATCTGAAGTGAAAGCGCGCGATCGCGACGGCGGCCAAACGACGAAAGATGGAGACGAGACTTGGAAGTCTGAACAACCGCGCTAAACTCTCCACACGGCGCCTCCCGCTGCGCCACGCTCCCTCCCGCAGAGCCGTCTCGTCGGGTCCAGATGGACTTGGAGGTCATTGCTGGAGAGTGAGCCTTGGAGGTGCTCGCCCGCCTATTCGATGGCAGCCAGACGCAGCTGGCGCAAACCGTCGCATCCCACCAGAAAAACCCCATCGGCAACAATTATCCCATCACTGCATAGCATGTGACAGCCTCATCCATGGCAGGCTCCAATATCCCACGCGCCGACGTACACGGCGGCATAGTGCAGCAATGGGCGATGCCTACGCCTGGTCGCACCGGAAGCCGCTCTCACACTCCAGACCACGGCCACGGCCACGATGACGGCTACGCAAACGGCGACGACTACACATGCGACGGCAGGCCCTCACGGCAGGCGACACCCACCGAGGACGACGAGCGACACTGGCAAGACCAGGAGTTGAACCGCAAGATTATGCAGCAGGTCGAGGACAATGGCATCACACGACCCAAAGGCCTCAAGGTCTCATATCACTACAACAGCACAGTCGAGGACATGCATTTTGGCAGGACACATCCCATGAAGCCGTGGCGCCTTACTCTGGCGAAACACCTCATTCTTGGCTATGGCCTGCACTACGCAATGGACACCCACGAAGCGCTCCCCGCCACCAAAGAGCAGGTTTGCGCCTTCCACGACCCCGACTACGTGGAGTTCCTCTCCGAAGTTGCGCCGGAGACATTCGACAGATTGGCGAAGCTCCCTCGATACCAGAAGGCGGTGCCTCTCCCGCACGATGCAGATAGTGTCTACCTCGGGCCCTACAATCTCTCCACCTCTCCTGGCGCAGATTGTCCGGTTTTTGCGGACATGAGCACGTACCTCTTTCTGTACACAGGCGCCACATTAGCAGCCAGCCACCAGCTCACGACTGGGCAGAGCGATATCGCAGTCAACTGGTCAGGCGGCCTGCACCACGCACATAAATCTGAGGCTTCTGGCTTTTGCTACATCAACGACATCGTGCTCGCGATCCTGGAAATGCTCAAAGTCTGGGCTCGAGTCCTCTACATCGATATTGATGTGCACCACGGAGATGGTGTTGAGGAAGCCTTCCAAAGACAGCCGCGTGTCATGACGTTGAGCTTCCACCGTTTTGGTACATATGATGACACGGGACATAAGTTCTTCCCTGGCACTGGCGATGTCACCGACGTTGGCCTGAAGTCGACACATGGCGAGCACTTCGCCCTCAATGTGCCTATAAGTTCGGGAATCGACGACAGGCAATACAATTACCTCTTCACATCTGTTGTGGGCAAAGCAGTCAAGGCTTTCAACCCATCAGCCATCGTGCTGCAATGCGGCGCGGATTCACTTGGTGGCGATCGACTCGGACAGTTCAACATCAACATCAAACAGCACGGCGAGTGTGTACGCTTCGTCAAGTCCCTAAATGTGCCAGTCATGCTTCTTGGTGGAGGTGGATACACCGCAAGAAACGTAGCCAGAGCATGGTGCCACGAGACAGCACTTGCAACAGAAAACGAGCTACCAGACGCCATCCCGCTCGACTTCATCCCCAGACCCGAAGCTTTCCACGGCCGGGGTCACGGAGACGGAAAGCTCTTCCCGGCCTTCACTCGAACTCACCCCAACTACTGCAGTAATACTGACCTGGAGAACATGGTGAAGAAAATCGAGTGGGACCTGAAATATGTGGCGAACGCACCCTGGGTGCAGATGGACCAGCTACCGAGAAAGAGCATGATGGATACTATCACGGCCGACATCGACGAGGACCGCAAACATAACAGGGCCGAGAAAGATCGCAAGCAGAAGGAGAGAGATCCTGCTGGCAGAGGGGAATTGAGATAGTCACAGACGCTGAGGTTTGGGTGGAGGGTTGATGTTTCAAGCGTGGCGCTCGGCGTTGCGATATTGCAAGGGACATGGTAAAACAAGGGCATCCCCGTGAAGAAAGAGGAGAAATACCCTATGTGACAGACTACACACTCGACGAAAGCGGCAGAGGTTACATGCTGCGAGGACCGAACTCGGAGCAAGAGGTTTATGATGCTCATTGAGAGTCCTGGTATTCAAAAATTATGACAAACCCATACCTTTTTCATAAGTCTCCGATCCAGCACCTTCTCCATTCTTGCTTCCAAACTCTGTTCGCTTGACCTCACTGCATCCCTGCGGCGACTTTCAGTATTGTTTGATGTGACACTATGTGACTGTCTGCGATGCCTGCAAGTTCATGCAAATACTGAGAACTCAGGAACAATGGATTGATCTGCTATCGCTCAAGACCGATGACCGCATCACAACTTCTTGCCGAGCAACCTACTACCACTACCGCCCATAATCCCCTGGAGGTTCAAGTAAACACCAAAAAACCCATTCGTCACTGCCGACCCCTGCACGATCGAGCATATCGGTTATCTCTTGTCTCCTTCCTACTCAGGAAGCTCGCTGGCAGTGCTGGCTGGGCGAACCCCGCTTGGGAGGTGATCGTCGCCTCAAACCGCCAAGTCAACTTTTCCAACGAACTTTGCCACGCGATCGAATGCTACATTGGCCTGCGTATCCTGTATCTTCATGCGGTAGGTTCCTTGCATGCCGTCATGGCGATGTCTGCGATGTCTTGCTATTGGGCCGACGCTGCTGCTTAGTGGCGGGCGAGCACATGGTTCGCGTGTGTGCTGTGGATACCGCGACAACGTGCCGTGTGGATGTATGCACGTGTATTGAGGATCTTCAAGCACGATTGTCTTGGTGATGGAAGCTCCGAATGGCAGGTGTATGTATGAGGTGATGTCGTACTGACCCTAGATCCTGCATCGGCGTCTTCACGCTCCCTTTGGGGCTTATATAGCCCTCGCTGCTTCGCTTCTGCATCCTACAGGATTCAAACTACCGGTAACTGGAAACCATGCTCACAAAATCTCTTGCGGTCGGCACACTGCTGAGTGTTGCCAGTGCTCAGACATGGAGAGGGCTTCCTGGCAGCTTGTACGGCCCCCCTGAACCATGGGGTTACGCACCAGAGGCGAGCTGGCCGCCGACTGATCTTGGAAAAGCTTTGCAACCGCAGAGGCCTGACAACCTCACCAGTCAAATCGTTGCTCAGATTGACCAGGAACGAGTGGGAGACATCATCACCAAGCTCGCGAACTTCGGCACCAGACACACGCTCTCGATTCAGAACTCCACAACGAGGGGAATTGGCGCCGCTCGCGATTGGATCTACAAAGAGATGCAGGGCTATGCTGCTGAGTCCAATGGAAGTATGGACGTGTACTTCAACTCTTATATCCAGCCTGTTGCCAGCAGAATCTCATTCCCGGTCAACATCACCAATGTGGTAGCCCAGATCAATGGCACTACTGACCCGAACCGAGTCTACGTCGTCACTGGCCACTACGATAGCCGTCGCCTTGATGTGATGGACGCCGAGGGAGATGCTCCAGGTGCTGATGATGATGCCTCTGGAGTCGCAGTGGTCATGGAAATGGCTCGCGTCTGCGCTAAGCTCAAGCCCAAGTCCACCATGATCTTCGCTGCTGTTGCGGCTGAAGAGCAAGGTCTTTACGGTTCGGACCATCTGGCGAAAACCCTCAAGCAAGCCGGCTACAATGTCGAAGGCAACTGGAACAACGATATCGTCGGAACTGGCCACTTCCAGCCCTTCAGTCCGATCAATGACTACACCATCCGCCTCTTCGGCGCCAGCATTCTATACCCCAACGCATCCACCGCCGCTGAAGACAGACAGATCGGTATCATTGGCGGCGAAAACGATTCGCCCGCCCGTAACCTCGGCCGCTTCATCGCAGAAGTTGCCGCCGGCGCTTCCCACGACCTTGACATGCAAGTCGCCCTGATCTACCGCCCAGACCGCTACCTCCGCGGCGGCGACCACCAGTCCTTCCTCACCCAAGGCTTCCCCGCCGTGCGCTTCACCGAAGCCGTCGAGGACTACACTCACCAGCACCAGAACACCCGTGTGGAGAACGGCACGCAATACGGCGACCTTGTCGAGTTCGTAGACTTCGACTATACCTCTCGTGTCGCCAAAGTCAACTTGGCAACGATGTGGTCTGCGGCGAACGCTCCGGCGATGCCTCAGAACGTTACCATCTCCCAGCGCATTGGCATCCCAGCTGCGGACGAAGACACGCCGTTGTCGATCGTCAACAACCTCAGCGCTTTCAACTGGACCACAGGCAACGATCCGCTTGTCGCCAGCTATGAGCTTGTGTGGAGAGTCGCGGGCGCTTTGCAGTGGAGTCATGCGCTTGATGTTGGTAACACTGGCGGCGTTACTGTGGACTTGCCGAAAGATAGCCTGCAGTTTGGCATCAGAGCTGTTGGAAGAGATGGGAAGAAGAGCCCGGCCGTGTTCCCACTTCCGGGTGCTCGGTAGATTTCGCTGTGCTGTAGTGCAATGAGCCGTTCATCAGAAGAAGTTGCTGGACGTCAATGCAAAGCGCTCCCGACGCAGTGGTTATGCACGATGGCATTTGGAAACCATAAATATTATCACTCCATTTAATCAATGCCTACCTACCTGAATTGAGGCTTCTATGTCATTGTGTGGATGTTTACGATTTCTCCGGCCGAATGATCGGAATAACTTTTCCATTTGTACTGTGTAATCATATAAACAACCTTTCACCGGCTGTACTGTCTTCAGCAAGAACGTAATTGTCCGCTGGTGGCACTTCTATCTCTTGTAGGCGAATGCATGGTCCAAGATGAAGCGGATGCCCTCCGAGCGCCATGTGTCGGCTTCGGCGAAAGCATTGCCGGTCACGTTGGTGTCGAAGACAATGTTCTCAGGCTCCTCGTTAGAGTATACCGGCCAGTCAGGAGTGGAAGAGTTCCTCTCCTTGTAACCGTTGGGGTCGAGGTCGTGAATGAACGACGCCCAGCTGGAGCTCATGAGGAAGCCAAGCTCCTGGTAGGCTTCCGACTTGTTGGCGTACGGGTTGACGGTGCCCCAGAGAGGGCCGTAGCCGAGACCTTGGGTGTTGTCAAAGACGAAAGCGACTTCTTGGAAGTGCGTCACGCCGACGGTGAAGGGGATGCCGTTGGGGATGGTGTTGAACCTGTAGCTCCAGGCGTCGATGCCGAACTTGGTCCAGGTCTCGCAGGCGCCGCGGCGGTTGGCGATCATTACGGCGTCGCCGGCGTAGGCTGCGCTGCGGCGGTACTGTGACTGGTTTGGGTAGACGTAGTCACCGATCTCCTCAACGGGTGGGATCCAGTAATCGGGTGTGTTGGGGTAGGCTTCAAGCGCTTCGGGCACTAGGTGCTGGGGCAGGAACGCAGAGCTGTCCGGACTAGCAATGTACTCGGCGAAGTCTGCATCAGAGTTGATTCCACGAGGACCGAAGGCAGTGCCCTCGTCAGTGTTCGCGCCAGAGATGATGGGAACCTTGACGAAGTCGCCGTCTTCGAGCTGGAGGCTACCCCATCGGGCAATGAAGTCACCGTCAACGATCGGGTTCCAGCTGCTACCCTCAGTCGAGTTGAACCAGTTGTTCACCTGTTCGTAAGGAGCGTAGCGAACGCACTCGAGAGTGTCAGTGGCGTTGCTGCAGCCAGTGGCGTTGACCAGACCATCATAGCCGGGCTGGTAGTCAATGACGGAGCGGTAGCTGTTGTAAGCCACAGGGTTGCCGGATTGCATGATACCAGCGCGGAACAGACCATCGTCACGACCGTTGTACGCAAGCAAGTGCCAACCGACAGAAGCGGCACCAGCAGATTCGCCCCAGATGGTGACCTTGCTTGGGTCGCCACCGAAGGCGCCAATGTTCTCTTGCACCCAGTGGAGGGCCAGACGCTGATCCCTGAGACCGATGTTGGTATCGCCACTGCCAGAGACCTGCTCGGACGCAAGCAAACCCCAGCCTGCAAGGCGGTAGTTGATGGAGACGCCGATGATAGGCTTTCCGATCTTTACACTGTTCTCCACGATGAAGGAGAGGTTGTAGCGCGCGTCACGGCTGCCGCCCATCTGCAGACCACCACCGTGGATCCAGAGGCCAATGGGCAGCTCTTCGTCTTCGTAGCCCGAAGGACGGACTACATTGAGGTACAAGCAGTCTTCAGAGATAGGGTACCCAAGCTGGTCACCACCGTAGCCAACGCAAGAAGGAGCATACTCGGTTGCCTCGTAAGTGCTGTTGTAGGTGCTGTTCAGGGATTGTGGAACCTTGAATCGAAGTCCGTTGACCGGGGGCTGAGCGTAAGGAATGCCCAAGAAGTAGTCTTCGTTGTAGGTTGAGGAGTGGACACCAGAGATGGTACCGTTCTTGACGGATACTGAGGGAGCACCGTAGCTGTCTTGACGACGGTATCCGGGCGCTGCGCTGGCGACTGCCAGTAGGCTTGCAAAGATGGTGAGCATGCTGGGCGAGAAGGAAGTGCTATACCAGCAGGTGGACTACCACGCCATACTGCCGCCATGCTGGGTCCATTTTATACATTTCGTGATCGGCGTTGGAGATCGGCATCCGAGGCGTTGGCACGTCATGGCGAGGGGAAGACAGGACGGCTCGTGGCTCACGAGACTTGCCGGAGAGTGACGACGGGCAAAGCTGCATGGTATGGAGTCATGAGGACGACAAAGACAGAGCGGACGCCGTGGTGCATGGACGATCATGCAAGGAATGGAGATTGTTTTGTGCGGGGCTGTGGGGATACCAGATGTGCCGTCCACGTTGCTAGCAGGCATTTCGCAGAAACGCTCCAGTTTCTCCGCACCAACCCGCACACGACTCATGGCAGACCCATCGTGGCGTTTGCCTTTCTTGTGTATAAGTTTACATGTAGATTGGTTGTATAGATGCTGCATGCATCAAGCATGACGCAAGGGGCATGAGAAATTGAAATGGAGACATTGTGGCAGTTAAAAAACTCATTGCTGTCTGACAAGTATGACTAGGTATACAGTCAGGTCAACCCTGGCGTATACCCGGTCAGGACAATCGGGATGGACAATATATGTAGACTTTTGATGATCTACAGTAGCAAAAGTTACACCCTGGCGCTGCATCCTCGGAGGATGAGGGAATTCCCGACTCCATGGCCAAGGCATTATCCTTGCACTCTTCGACTTGTGGATGCTTCTTTCGCCCTGCAGCCAAGGACACATGTTGAAACTAAGCTCGAGGTCCGGATAATGCACCATTAAGCTCGGCTGATGCTCCTACTATGTACTGTGTACTCCGAGCTCGTGCAAATGGCCTGTCTGAGCCTGGCAATCAACCAGAGACGAGTAGTGAATATCCCGCCAGCGACGCGTCGTCGGCACTCGACGAAAGGAGAAAGTCAGTATGCCCTTGGCCTGGCATGTAAATGATTATTTGATTAGCTACCCTCCTGAAGAATTGGTTCAACAGTCACCTCCGAGCGGTGGCGAATAGCTGGTTCCGGAGTGGAGGTGGCAGCATCCGAGATGTGTCCGCGCTCGGCGACTGTGCGTTTGATACCCTCATCACTTGCAGAGGCAATGCAGCATCGGCATTGTTGGCATATACACGATGAAACGAATATTTGTGCTCGAAAGGATAGCCAAGTTCTCCTACTCATCTCCATTAGCTGGTGTACTTCTCAAGCACGGGCAGCTGTCCAAATAGTGACGATGGACATTTTTGTGACGACGGCAATCATCCTCTGCAGGTATGGCCAGGCGTCCGACAACATGATATGCCGAAAAAGGTACAAGCAAAGCGTCTGTTCATCTTCCGAAGCACATTGACAGCGACTCAGCGACGTACTAACAGGCTGCTTGGACGACATCAGCAACGAGAACAATAGAAGCGCGATTGTGCGATGTAATGGTTGTGGGTACATTTCATTCGTGAGCGACTCTCCTCGACAGACAACAAAGATTCAAAGAAAACCATGGCGAGACTGAATGAAGCCACATGTAATGATCCCTCCGCATCCACCCAGCATCGCGCTTCATATCCTGCCCACCTTCAAAAAGAAACAACGTCGCAGTACCCAGCGCGAGTGCAAGCCCACCAAATCATTCTCAAGTCGACGATGGCACCGCTGATGGAGTTCACGCGGATCTGGTGACACGGATCTGGTGGCGGGCCCACTCGGCGGTGAGGGACTTGGTGAGCTGGACGACACCGGCCTTGGAGGCGTTGTAGCAGGAATGCTCCTGCGGGTAGTTGACGACGGTGCGGAAGTCGAAGCTTGTGTTGAAGGTAGCTTCACTCCGTGGACGGAGATGGCATGCGCGACCACGAAAAGGCCAAGGATGGCAGCACACACCGGTGCCGCCGAGGATGAAGACTCTGCCTGGTAACGCAACCATTATTGCGAGGTCAACAACCCCGGCGGCACCCCAACCGATGTCGTGCTCACGACGCTGGCCCTTCTCATAGTGGACCACGTGGATGGAGTCCTCCTTGTCAAGCCGGGGCGACGGCGGCGGGGCATCCGGCATGCCCTCCGGTTGCGCGTCCTCTAAGGCGTCCTGGAGAGCAACCGGCAGCTGCGAATTGTCGGCGGCGTCGTTGTCGCTGATGTCGACGCGCAAGTAGGTGAAGCACGCGATGTGTCCGTCGGCCATGGTGGTTTCTTTCGTGAGTGCGTTCTCCAAGGCGTCCTGGAGAGCATCCGGCAGCAGCGGGTTGTTGGCGGCGTCGTTGTCGCTGACGTCGACGCGCAAGTAGGTGAAGTAGGCGATGTTTCCATCGGCTTCCTCCATCCAGTGCCGTTTTTTTGAGGAGGTTACGCCCCTCCTGCGAGTTTTTAACGAGGTTGCTACGCCTGCCTCGGCCGTTTTTAGACGAGGTTACGCCCCTCAAGTCGGTCCAGTCGTTCTCACGGCGGATCTGGTCCTCCTCCTCGGGAGTGAAGTCGTTCTGGATGTTGAACGTCTTGCCGATCTCCTCGGGAGGCTTGTCCTTGATCATGTTGGCGACGGTCTTGCAACCGGCATCGAGGAGAGGATTCTGAAATTCGTAAAGGTTGAAAGGGCGATTCTGTACGTGCCACTCCTCGATACCGGTGGTTGTCTTGCGCGAGTCGGTGTCGTCGTCGTGGTGGGTTTGACCAACTTTCCAGCTCTGGGTGCTCGTGATGAGAACGTCTTCCGGAGGTTTGCCTTTGATCATGTCGGCGATTGTCTTGCAGCCAACGTCGAGGAGAGCCTTGATGTCCGTGTAGTTGGCGGCGGGGATGATCTCGAAGAGCATCTTCTGGTCGACCTGCATGAACCTTTGGTCTGACTCTTCGATGTCGGTGGTCTTCTTGCAGGAGTCGGCGTCGTCGTGGGAGCTTTGACCAGCTTTCCGGCCATGTGTGCTCGTCTTGCGAATATCTTCCGGAGGCTTGTGCTCGATCATGTTCGCAACCGTCTTGCAGCCGACGCCGAGGAGGGGCTTGATGTCCATGTAGTTGGCGGCTAGGACGACCTCGTGGTCGACCTGCACGAACTTCTGGTCCCACTCTTCAATGTCGGTGGTCTTCTTGCGGGAGTCGGCGACATCGTCCTGGGTGGGAGCGGGGTCGTTCTTGTGCTGGCAGCACCACTCGAGGACCTTCTTGAGGACGTTCACAGACACCTGAAGTACTGTCAGTTGAGTGAAGTGGAAGTGAGTGAGTTGAGGTCACTTACAGCAGCGAGGATAATCTCGAACAGCATCTTCAAAGGCGAGCTCGCTTTGGGGACTTCTTCGCAGGAACCCGCCGGATTTGACCGAAAACGCGGCCGTACTTGGTCGTTGTCGACCTCTCTGGACACGTCGCACATTGAAAGCATGCGCGAGCTGTACTGTGATATACCAAGAGACGCTTGAGTGGTGACAAGGTAACCAAGGCATTCGAGGCATTTGAGTTGCACTGTGGGCGGTCAGTATTCGCACCGAAACACGTCGATGAGTGAAGTGAGGGTGAGTGAGGGAACTTACAATAGCGCTGATCACTCCTGTGGAAGAGCAGTGCATGGAGATATAGGTCGGAGGTGTGCTGCAGTGTTGTCGCCATGGTGTTGTGCATGGTGATGTGCGTGTTTTTGGTATGGTGTGGTGTCGTGATTGTGAAGGTCGGTGGATGAAGAAGCGGAAGTGGGAAGTCAACTTGATGCTCCAGGCTGCCGCCAAGACCACGAAACACGAGCAAGGGCGATCACAAGCCGGAGAAGGAGCCTTAGGCGCTCGTGCTGGAGTGAGTGTAGTGTGGAAATGTGGAAGGAGGGTAGGTATCGGATGTGATGAGAACTTTGTGTATGTGGCTCGAGCCGAAAGACCATACACGATCCACGTGTTGAGTATTGCTCGTTGGTTGATGTCAAAGGCTGCTTTGTGTGTTGCAAGGGCTCGAAAGACATGTGATTGCTACCAAGCAGCTCAAACAGCGTCCTTCTCGACACGTCTTACTAAGGAGATTGGTCCTCGTGCTTCTCCGGCAACAGATCTTTCTGCATTGTGCGGCGACAAGATTGATTACGGATAGCTAAACAACAACGTAGTATCTATGGAGATATGCTAGAGCATTTCAATTGCATCATGCTGTGCTGATTGCGTCGTTGCTTGTCCTGCGCGTCACTCATACACGTCTTGGCTTAGCTTTGTTTGATTGTCGTTTGGCAAACTCCTCAAACTTGAGTAGCGTAGCACGAAACCCTTACTCATTCCTACGAAACACCACTGCGACCGCAAAGATACACGAAAGCCAGTCTACGCCAATACCAAATCACATCTTCCAAGTATCCACTGTTTGCCATCGAGATCAGCCGCTCACGATGCCTCCGTTCTGGCAAATCCTCCTCGCCATTGCCCTCGCCACTGCCTTCTGGTTCATCATCAATCTGCTCATCTTGTGCGGCATGGAGAAGTTGGTCATTCTCACCGTCCACCTCACCGTGGCCATTTACCTGTGCCTCAAGATCGTAGCTGTCATCGGGTGGGTCCTGAACGAGATCGATCCCTAGGTAAGACGTGCAAGCGCTGACGAAGCATGCCAAAGAGATTGCGCTGATTTCTTGAGTACAGATATGGCAATTCAACCAGGGAGAAAGTAGACGGAGGGCCGAGAATACACATACGAAGACCCAGTTTGCAGGATCCTGTTGAGCGACATAGAGCTAGAAGCGGCAGCCTTCTTGCTGAACGAGGTACGAGACACGAGTTTCCTTTCTCTCCAGGTTCCATGTATTATCGTGATGTATAACTATGCGAGGGAGAACAGCAGTCTGGCTATTGCGCTATTGAAGTTCTCAAGGTAGGCGATCGCGATGCTATGTTGTCAGTAGAATGTGGCTTCATAAACCATGCAGAAGCATCTGTAGACCTTGAGCGGCATGAGTTTCTTCGCCATTGATTCCGAGCACCGTGCCAGAGCGTGTAACTACCTTCTCGTGCAGCCGGCAGACCATTGACGAACAGACAAGCAGACGGATACGCAACGCTGAACACTTTCTGCAGCTCAGCATACTTCCAGATCGCAAGATCGTGCCACAACACACTCCGCGGCGAACATTTCCCTGCCTTGTCAACAATATCGCAGCTACTACCTCGGCAGAGAACGAGTGCGCTGGACCCGCTTGACACGCTCTCATCGGAACAAAGTTTCTACCTTCTCGCCAGCAATATTGGTACCTCCTCTCCAGCTCTTGAGTACGCACGTCGCCTCCAACAGACGGCGCTTCAAGACAGCCTTGCAAGACGCGCAAGCGAGTGCCGTCGATTCACCACTCCAGAGCGTCGAGCAGTCAACAGCCAAGATTGAACCACACGTTGAGCACGCTTGAGTCGAGCTCCTCGGACGATGCTTCGCCATGGACATGAGCAAGCCTTGAGCGCAAGCCCGGCTCCGATGAGCGAAAAATCGAGGTTACGAGATGTCTGTGGAAGGCGGGTGGGCGGCTCTTCAGTGCAGACCATAAGAGAAGGAGACGAGTGCTGGGTTGGTCCGGAAAAGGCTTCACTATCACACGTCTTCTGTTGACTCGGTGCTGGGCTTGCGCAGTGTAATTGCTGAGGATGCGTCGTCCAACACCGAGTCAACAGGAGGAAGCAAACGTGTTGAAGGTACATCATTCCACGATCGCCATCAGCACAGGCATGTGGCGGCGATGGGGTACACAATCAAGCACGAAGTCTGCGACCAGTAATTGCTAACGCCAACTGCTGGCGGCACATGGCAAGAACCACCGAGCACTTCAAGGCGACTGCTCAAGTAGGCGCCACCGAGTAGCTCAGAAGGACCCAGCGTCTTGGTGGGCAAAGAGTGGCCTTGCTTCCATCTCTACAAGGTCCATTCCTCCGTCTCAACAGCGAGCTATGCAATTGACAGCTCTGCGACCCACGAAACAAGACCAATTCTAAGCGGCGACAGAAGAGAGAAGTCTCCTTCCGATTACACCTACTACGTATCAAGCAGTCGCCAAAGAACAACGTTTTTCGCTTCGTCTTGGAGCTTCGGTCACGGCAATTTTCGGCAGGAGTCAAGAACAATCTCCATCTCACACACACACCGTAGCCGAGCAACAACACCTCCTACTTGAGCTTACGCTGAAGCTTCAGGCGGAGCAGGCGTCCGCAGCCGCCAAAGCGAACATCATACACAAGATGCGCAAGGATGAAACGATACCCAACTTTGCGTGACAGCCCACCGATGTCCTCGTCTCCGAGGGACACCTCTGTCCGATGCGCCCATCGAAACAGCCACCCGGCTTGAGCTTCCACTCAAGCCGCTGTCATTTTAGATCGAATACCCACGGACGATGACCAACCCTTGTCAGCCAGAGCTGGACGGCGGGCGGCAGAGAGGCCAAGATATATCAGCAAAGGCCGCAGCCAGCGTGCCGCAGGTCCAAAAGGAGCATACAGACAACACCGAGAAGCGGGACTTCACCACTATTGAGCATCGGCCATACAGGTACAGCGCTTAAGGCAAATATACCGCTCCGCATGGCCCTACGCAACAATCTTCAAAAGCATGAGACAGGTTTCAGCTTAGACAATGGCCATCAATCTTTGGTTCGAACTGAATCGGGACCGTTGGGATCAGACACATTGCACATAGCAGGTAGATAGGCCGCTTCATCGATCGAAGGCCGGACATGCAGGTACAGCGCTTAGGCAAATATACCGCTCTACACGCCCCAACACAACGATCATTTCGAACTTGGGACAATTGGATGAGACTGGCAGAGGGCTCTCAGACGTGGGTTCGAACTTAATCGGGACCTTTGTCATCTTGCGCGTCATGCACTGCTCAGTGATAGGCTGCTCCATCCAGGTCCAGATCCAGTCCTGTAGATATCCAGATCCGGAGACAGTATTTCCAGGACAAGGTGCCGCATCAGGACTGAAGTGGGCGCATGGGAAGGTGATGGATTGTCATCGCAAAGGTTCAGCCAGAGCTTTGCCAGTGCGGATACATGAAAGCTGTAGGTGAAGAGTGATGCTCATCGCGAAGGCTCAGCCTAGACTTTGCCAACACGAAAGGAAGACGTGGACGAAACAAGGGGTGTAAGGAATGCTACCGCGAAGTCTCAGCCAAAGCCTTGACAGCACGGGAAAAGGAATGTGCTTGTGAAGGGACTGGATCTGAGGTCATCGCGAAGGCTCAGTCAAAGCTTTGCCCACACGAAAGAAAGAGTCTGAAAGACAAACATGCTGCAAGGTGTAACAGGGAATGCCACCGAGAAGACTCAGCCAGAGCTTTGCCATCACGCAACGAGGAATCTTGTAACCAGGGTCGAGTTGAGCCCATCGCGAGAGTCCAGCCAAGTCTTTGTTGCCAACTCAGAAGAAAAGCATGTGTGTAACATGGTGTAAAGGGTGTGTCAACGTGAAGGCTCAGCCAGGGCATTGCCAGCACAGAAGAGTGGTGTGCTTGTAATGAGAGCGGGGAGGAGGTCACCGCAAAGGCTCAGCCATAGCTTTGCCAGCACGGAGGAGTGATGTGATCGAGCGGGGAGGAAGACATTGCAAAGGTTCAGCCATGGCCTTGCCAGCGTGGAAAGATGTGTGCGCGGAAAAAGAAAGGTCGTCTAAAAGGTTCAGCTGATCTTCGGGCCATTCCTTTTATTCAGCACTCGCTCTCACCACGTAAGTCAGAGGGCGGATGGTTCCATCAGAGGATGTGTGCTCAGGCTCCAGTACAGCAGCCGGAGACGTACCGACCTTCATGACCGATATTGCGACAGCAGAGCCAATCATTTGGTGATCCAACTCAGCCTTGAAAGACGATAGCGGCCCTGGCTTTCTAAGATACTTCCAGAAGAAGTTGGCAACGAAAATCTCACTGCTAGGCGACAGCGCTCCATGGTTGTTCTGCAATGTTCTGGTATCCGGTTGAGGGCTGTATCCTGTGAGTAAGAAACTTCGCGGAGACTCGACCATGGTCTTGTCAACACTGGAACAAAAGCAAGAAACATCGTCGCGAAGACTCGGCCAAAGCCTTGCCAACACGGAAACACACAAGCGAAAGACACAAGTCCAGCCGAACAAGTTGAGCTCCAGCCATCCAAGGTACCTGGCAGCGTTCAAACATAGTTCCAGGCGGTCAGGCTTGTGGATTGCTCCAGGAAGACTGCAGAGTGTTCACAATACAGCGAAGATATGAGAGTCGCAGGAAGATGTTGAATCCAACGGCGAAGTGGTCAACGAAAGATGAAAGACCTACCACTCAACGGGTGACACCTCGAAGCTGGAAGATGCAGTCATCTCGTGTCCGCTTGAGATGTTAGTCTGACTTTAAGTGCCTGAATTGGGCAGCCCGCGAAAGCACTTGACTTCGAAATGTCTCTTTCATATCTGCCGACAGGAGCACATTTTCGAAGCCAAAGGCAAGCTCGAGATTCCGACATATCAGGAGGGTTGAGTCTTCAGGCTTTTCATCTGGGCTGGCGTTCATCAACAAAGAGCAGTAGACAGAGCTGTTCCTCCGCCGGCGAAGCCCAGTACCCAGGGCCAAGAAAAAATCGCTAGGGCTGTCTCGACTGGCTTGCCGTCGACGTTCAGCAACGAGAGGTGCTTTTCATGACTAAGAGCAACAGCCAAGGCTACCGCAAGTTGTATGCGAACGGAGTTTCTGTGTCGGTGTTGTCTGCAAATGCAAACTTTGTCGATGGTTGCCACTCAAGCCACTATCTTGTCCAGGTGGCAAAGGTGTTTCTGCCAAAACAAGAATCTGGAACTACCTCTTGCAAGTATCCATGGCCATGCTCTTGTGTTCGGAGCTCTTACATTGTTCGAGTCCCTTGCATGACCGAGTTGTCCGTGCTCGGGAATGTCTGGCGGGTCGTTGCAGATCTCGTCCGACCGAGGGGTCAACCGATGTGTGACTGGTATGCGCAATGGTATAGCGGCTGCCGTGGCTGCTTGCGTTATGTTTTGTGGCGGCGCTGTTGTGACACTGGCGTTCAGTAATCCCGTTGCCTGTTCATGCCAGTGACTGTCAGACACTTGGTAGTGGGTGGTTGTGAGATACCACGGCTACTTTGAGGACTTTTCAAAACCTTCGAGAACGTGTTGTCGAGCTGCAAGGAGTGCCAAGGGTCTTGATGCCGAGCGCGGTAGTCGCAGGCCGGGTGGCTGCATGTCCGCTGTAAGGGATGCTCTGCCTCGCCATGTCGGTGCAAGCCATCGCGATACATTAACATGTCGACATGCTCAACAAAGCAGCTCTACAGCTTGGTTTAGGAGCACGTATTTTATTTCTGACGATGCGTGTTGCATGTGGTGGCGTAGGGCAGAAAGTACGGTGGCGGCTGTATCGCGAAGCCGGCTTGCCTACGGCGTTCTGCCTCGCTTTGTCAGTGCGCGCCACCACAAACCATTGACGTACTGAGATGCATACCAAAGTAGCTCTTCAGCTTTGCGGAAGAGCTCGTAGTGCTATTCCGTGATTGCGTGTGGTGTGTGGTGGTGTGGAACAGGAAGTGCGTTGCGGCCGCGTCGTCGCGCGAAGCCCGGCTTGCCTGCGCTGTCTGCCTCGCCTTGTCAGTGCTCGCCACCACAATGCATTGGCATGTTGGAATACATACCATAGCAGCTATAGAGCTTGGTCGAGGGCCTCGTACCACTGTTTTGTCATTGTAGGCAGTGTGTGGTGGTGTGGACCAGAAAATACCATTGCGGCTGTGTCGCTTCGCGAAGCCGGCTTCGCCTGCGCCCGCCACCCCTCCTGGGCTACCGCTCGCCAGTGAAGATGTCTAGGGCTTCAAGTGAGCCACGAGACGACTCGCACGTGCTTGCAGAGAGGCCGGCATGTGCTTACCGTCGTGCCCAAGGCCCAGGTGTGGGTGCTGGGTCGGAGGCGGGCGTGGGCGGCGAATGCAGGCGGAAATGCTCGTCGCCGACGCAAGTGCATGGCTGGGGTGGGCCTGTAGGGCATGGGAGATACTCGAGGAGCATTTTATTGATGTAGGTAAGGGCCTCCGTATGTTGTTTGGGTATGGCGGAGTTATTTGGCGATGTGGTGGGCGAGGAGGGCTGGCGGCGGTAGAAGCTGTTGTTTGGCGCTGGAAGCACAACACCAGCTTCACTGCCAAGCCGTGACCACTCTCGCGCCCGCATTGATCTATTGTACACGCTGAGGGCACGGGAAGGTGCAGCAACACATCAACGGGCCTTCGGTATGGTCGGGGCTAGGTCCTCCTACTGTTCGTTCCCAAAGGCGACACTCAGCACATACACCCGACGCATGTAGGGCTGGTGCGAGGCCCCGAAGGCTACACATAGCAACAGCACGGTGATGACGCTTGCAGCCAAAGTCAAAGCTAGAGGCTTCCGACTGCAAGGTAACCACTTGCTGTTGCAAAGCGTCGGGGACTCGTAGCTGCGTCACAACAGTGACAACACCATTCGCTAGAGTCACTTACAGACTGTACGAAGCAACGATACCGCTCGAGGATTTGTAAAGCCCTTGCAAGAGGACTACCACCTAGAGTTGCGATCAAGCCCACGAAGCCACAACAAGAGAGCCCAAGTCTGCACCCGAGCGAGCAAGTCCTTTGTCTACCACAGAACCGCAAAACTCCCGCGACGACACCATCCTCAAGCCCTCGAACCGCCTATGCAGGACAAAGCAAGAGTCCAGACAACTCCTTCGCCACAACACGCAGGCCTCTACCGCAGACGACAAGGCAATTGGAACAGCTCCGATTGCAACGCCTTGTGTGCCCTCGAAGGCCCCATTCCGGTCAGTGCACAAACAAAAAGAACGAGACATTACCGCCACGCCGGGTCTGGCGAAGGAAGGAAAGACTCGACGCTCTTGGCCTACGTGACGGACTTGTCGCACCAGATGGCAAAACATGCACATCTCCAATGTTTTGCGGACAAAGATGGGTGGAAGGAAGGAAACAGAAGAGAGTTGGGCGCTGGTATTACTCCTTAAACAATGTTAAAAGATAGATGGATCACCGGAAAGGTGCAAAGGCGAAGGAAGTGGAGTTTGAATACATTGGCACTTGAAGTCACAACCTAAAGGAAACACCAGATGCGATCAACAGCTTCATGGCCGACACCACTATGCCTTTAGGTCCACAGAAAGCTATTCACCCGACCCGAGGCCTTTGTACATAGTAAGTATATAGAGGCCAAAACATGCACATGCGAGTCAAGACATAGACAAGCGATGCACAGTCTTCTATTTGAGAAGAATGATCATTGCTTTCAGGTGAAAGGTATATCCAACTAGTTGAGAGAGTATACGCTCGTCCAGTTTCGGTCAAAACTCTGCTATGCACAGGATTCGGGAACGCATTCCAATTTCCGATCGAGAGACGTTGGAATGCAGCTTTCCTTGCGTTGTAGCGAGCAGTCTGCCGCCAGCGAATCGAATGACACCATAAACCTGGATGATCCATCCGAGGCTCCTAAATTATAACAGATAGTGTGATCTGCTACGGCCAAAAAAGAAAGAAAGAGATGATATGCATGATGATGTCCAGAATTCGTCGAAGAAGAGCAAGCTAAACAGGCAAAGGCGGACCACAACATAACGTCAAGCGAGTAACAACGACAATGGCAGGCGATATATCTCTTGTCAGGTAAATCAAGGAGACCGTAGTAATACATACATAATCTTCAAGATGCTCAATGCAGAATCTCACCATCAACGCATATGTGCAACAAACCTAGTCCGATAGTCGGATGAAGACAAGTACAAATTCTGGACATCGCTCTTCGGCCTGTTTGACACACATGAACGACACAAGAGCTTAGCCGGGTACTCTGGCCCATGATAAAGAATCTCCGAGTCCATGTCTGCACCACACAAAGCCACGAAGGCCGTCGGCAGCCGCGATATGCTGACCAGGTAAAGATTGATAGCCAAGTACCCCAGCGGCAAGGGCGCTTCGTACAGTGCACTAGAAACGCTCGAGTGGATTCACCTACCTAAGATCCGCATGCGTCCAATTTCCATCAACGTAAATGCCAATCCCTTAGCCAAACTCACACCTTCGCCGTACCTGGCCGCTATTAGGAAACGTGCGTGCCTTTGCGGAGCCCCAGCCGCGCGGACCGCTCCCCCAACCTTTCTTGAACCCTAAAACTCGTCCATGCTTTTTCGCTGGCTGATTCTGTGACTTTGTGATGACCGCAGCAGATCTGCTGACTTGCAGGTCTTTGTCCAACCGGCGATCTCGGGCACGAGGGAGTTGCGTAACTTGGTGGAAAGCTTTATCTCGGCTTCGAAGCCGAGAAGAACTTTGTCGTCTTTCGTCTGCACTCTGTGGCCAGAATCGTGGCGGGGATATAGTTGGCCGTGACATCATCAGTGATCCAGCCTTTTGCATGTCGTGTGCACGATGGAAGATGTTTCTTTCGAATGTACTTGTTGATCCCGCTCGTCCACCATACTCGCCCGCAAGCATCCGCATCCCACCTCCCACCATCAGTAAAACACGACACAAACCCCTCCATCCCATCCCGCCGCCAAACGCCCGAACACGTTTATCATAGAAACCTCACACATCTCCACACTCCCCCAACGGCCTCCGAGGGTAGCCGCGCTGTGCTGCGCGAATCGCAATCGATTGCGAAATGTCTCTGTAACGAAAACTCAATCTCCTCCCCACAAGGCTGGGAAAGAAAGAAAAGTGGGTCTTCCAAAGCCGCTCGGCTTTCGTACATGGCGCTAGTTGCGTTTAGGGTGCATTAGTGATGTGCTTTGCGAGTTTACTAGCATGGTAGGATGCAGATGCGAGGTGGTCTGGAAGGCTTACTTGGGACGTCAGGTTATGAGAATTGTACTTGTTTGGTGGGGGTTGGTCATTTTGAAGTTGGTTTGGTATTTGATGGTGATGTAGATTCTATGAGAGGTTTGATGGTAGATAGATGGTATGCAAAAATGGGAAATGCACCCGAGCGATAAGTTGCTCACTCCCTGTACAATAAAAGAAAAATGCCCAAGTCTGCGGATAGATAAAGGAAATAAATCTCGCCAGACGTAACTTGCTCGCTAAATGGTAGATGTCAAAAAATTCGTCGCAGATCATGTCTCGCACAAGCTCGTAAGCTGTGGAGGGTTTCATGTCGTGTCCCGGAACGCCGTCGCTGATGTGTCAATGTAATGCTTTATTTAAGCAAGACCGAAGATGGCCCTCGCGCGGCGGAGGATCTCAGAGCCCATGGCCTTCCTGGTGTCGGAAGTCCTGGAAGCTGCGTCCTTGTTCTCGGCGGCGCGGCGGAGGAGGTAGTTGAGGCACTCGGTCATGCTGCCCCAGGCGATGCACTTGACGACCTGCTCCTTGACCTTGGTCTCGTCGCCACCATTGTGCCTGGTGGCGGCAAGAAGAGAGCAAGAAACTTCGTCAGCCATGCCCTGGAGCTGTGCGTAGACAAGAGGAGTGAGCTGCTCGCCACGGTTGAGCTGCTCCTGGCGGAGACGCTGGGCAAGATCGACAGTGTTGGCGTTGTGAGAAGCGATGACGACACGGCTATCAGGCCAGGCGGCAGAAGCGGCTTCAGTGGAGGTAGGCTTGACGACAGGGTTGTAGCTGCGGTGGATGAGAGCGGACATCATGCCGTCGTAGGATGCGTGGGTGTCTTCGATAGTGTCGTGGATGAGGCTGCGCTCCTCGGAGAAGAGGTAAGCACCGCGTACAAGCTTAGCACCAAGAGTGAAGCCCTCCTCGCGAGCGATGTCGATGTGCTTGGAGAGAGTGGCGGGAGCGGACTTGAGGTAGCATTGGTAGGTGTTGTAGAGGACAGTCTTGCCCTCACGGTTGAAGATGCGCTGAAGGTTGAGGGTCCAGGCGTGGTAGCCAGGCAGGTTCCAGTTCTCCTCAGCGGAGGGAAGGAGGCAGACGCCCTTCTCAGCGGCGGCCTTGCTGACGAGCTTCATGGCCTTGTCCATAGCCTCGCTGGGCTCCTTCTGTGCGGCGCAGAGACGGAGGGCTGCAGGTCCCATTCCACTCCACTTGAGACCGATGAAATCTCCCTCGTTCGCGATCGAAACGGAGGCGAGCATGCCCTTCTGCCAGTTGGCAACATCCTCCAGCTCGTTGCCCTCAGCATCCTTGAGGACTTCCAGAGCGTACTCCAGAATCACACCGCCGTATCCTTGCTGACGCAGTTGCTTGGAAGTGGCGCTGACCTGCTCGGGAGTAGATCCAGCGCAGAACTGCTTGTAGAAGGTGTGGTAGAGAAGTGCTCTCGCAAGAGGGTTCTTCTCGAGGCTGAAGAGGAAGTTGTTGCTCTCGAGCATGCGACGCAGGACGGCCGAAGAAGCATCGAGCAGACGGGGCGAAGAAGAGATGGCGGTGATCAGGTAGGAACGCAGGATCTGGCTGAGCGGGAGGAATGCAAGAGCAGAGGCCTCAGCCCTTGTTGGCACTGGCGAGGAGACGGCATTGGCAGCGGGCGAGTTGAAAGTAGGGTATGCGGCCGAGTTCTCGTTGTGTGGCGAGGAGTGGATGTTCCTGCGGTGGGAAGAGGCCTTTGTGTGTGCGTGCCTGGAGGAGACGTAGCAGAGGGACGCGGTCTTCTGCTTGGGGAGGGAGGAGAAGGCGCTCTCGAGCGACTGGATGCGGACGGAGTTCATATTGTTGGTGGTGTTGTTATCTCCAAGAACGACCTCGATGGAAGGGCAGATGGAGACAGCAAGACAGAGGGAGCGATGGAACAAAGGAAAGCAGACCTACCACCTGGCCAACGGTCATATATGGGCGCCATACCTGCTCGGCTCGTAGCAAATGGCTTTTTGCAAGGCCGCGGGTGCTAATCGCAGCAATCGGCGCTGCTGCTGAGGACGCCAGGCCATGCCAGACCATGTTGCGCGGCTACTTACGGCTTCTTGGCACTCTGCTCACCAACTGCCAGCCTCTCCCCACATTCACCAAGTCAGCGACGACGCGTGCAAGGGTCCGTTATCGCGGCCTGCCCTTTGTCTGGCCTCCGTCAACGGCAGCAGCGCGGCGAATCTTCGGCGAGCTGTGATCTCGGCCTTGTCCAACTTCACTTCTTGTTTGCGTCGTGCTGTAAGGCATGTAATGCTGGAGAAAGGTGCAAATATCCATTGACGTATACTATGAACAACTGTATATGATCAACACCTTCCGAACAGTCAATCGGCCAAGTTTGGAGGCTCCAGCTACGCTGCAAGCCCATTGCTTGGGGGAGATAAGCAAGCGGTGCCGCCCTTGGCAGAGATAGCCAGCATGCGGCGAGCAGACACACCTTGCATCAACGATGGCGCGGCTGAGAGCATGCGAGACGGTCCTGGTGACATATAGAAAGGCTTCGCGCACCCTGAGTGCCCAAGAGACCGACCAACCCAAGCGAACGTCACGTGGTCTTGCAGCGCTGCAGACTTGAGCATCTCCGTTGGCGACACGGAAAACCTGCATGCAGTCAGCAAATCTATTCAACAATCTGAAGCCGACATCATCGAGAGATCCTCATATCTCAAAGAATGTATGCACACCTAGTCAGCCACGAGCTTAAATCCACAAGTCGGTGAGCGCGACTGGATATAAGCCCGGTTTTCTTGTGCAAAGTCGATCTTGGGCGCCGCCTCACCGACCCGGTCCATTGAAGGGACTGGGGGAGCAAGACAGGCAGCCGAAAGAAGTAATCCCAGCATGCCTTCTGGAAATTGCCTTCTGGAAATGTATGCAAAGGTAGTCAGCGACTAGCCTGTATCCATAAGTCGATGAGCTCAACTGGATACAAGCTACCAATTTTTATGCAAAGTTGATCTTGGTCGCCGCCTCCCCAAGCCAGTTCATTGGAGGGACTGGTGGAGCGAGACAGGCGCCCGAGCCTGATGCTCGATTGGTGGGTGTTGACAGCTCTCAGCGGCGAGGAAGGGGGATAGGAATGGGGGTGGGATGAGCTGACAAAAGAGATAGCGAAAGAATATTTACCTTTGAGGAGCAGTCGTGTATGCTCAATGGCGCAGGCCAAACTTTGAAGCCGAGAGGTTGAAGAAAGCTGGAAGGATGTCTCGCTCCACTATCACTGGCCGACGGCAAGGTGAGCAAGCTCAGGCGGGACAGTGTGCCGTGGATCGAGTGGTCGTTCTTGGGTATCTTTGTCGGTGAGCACACCATTGATGATCGGTGGCCACGTCTTCTGGACCCCGACGGTGGTTGGAGGCTTGCACTCTTGGAGCGACGACAGATGACCGAACCAATCTCCTGGCCGCTCGAAAGTATATTGCTGGATTGTGCTGGCGACTGGAAGATGTTAGCATGTAAGATCTCTTGGTGTTGCATGATCCGGGAAAAGGATGTTGAAATGTCGGGTCTTTTCTCTTCAAGCAGCATCCACTGGTCAAGATGACCGCTTGAAGAGCATTGACTCGCCACCGCGCGCATCAACTGATACTTCAAAGCCCGAGCGAACTCAGGCCTCGAAGCAATGTCTCTGCGACGCGGCGATCAATCTTGGGTGACGGTATTACCTCGCTCGGATGGAAAAGCCGAGCCAGATTTCCTATGCACCCGTGGCGCTGATGTCTGCGAAAGGCTGTTAGCGATCCTCGTGCATCATCCTGGAGCAGACAAGCACCAATGCAGGATAAGACATGATGGAGATGTCGGATCCTCGTTCAAGCAGCATCCGGTGAGCTCAAGGATTCAAGGAATGCCACTTCGTGTAGAATCCGTCGAACGCTGCGTGCATCATCTAATACTTTGAAGCCTGAGCGAACCCGGCTTCAAAGCAAAGTCTTTGCTCCACGACGCTGATTGATCTTGGGCACTATCCGCTGCCTCACACGGAAGGGAAACCGAAAAGTGTGACGCTGGGAAGTCCCGTTGCTCGCTGTTGATTGTTAGTACGGTGTCTTAGTGTAACGTTTGGGCAGGAACCTTTGCGCGGGATGGTGACGTGGAGATGTCGGATCTCTGTTCTGGCAGCATCCTGTGATCTCAAGGGAAGCCGCTTCAGGGGTTAATCCACCGAACGCCGCGTGCTCATCTAATACCTTGAAACCTGAGCGAACCCGGCTTCAAAGCAAAGTCTTGCTCCGCGACGCTGATTGATCCTGGGTACTGTCCGCTGCCTCACATGGAAGGGAGACCGAGGAGGCGGGAAGCTGGAAAGTCCCATTGCTCCGCTCTCTGTGAATTGTTAGTGTGGTTCCTTGGTGCGACGTTTGCGCAGCAACATTTGCGCGGGAAGGTGATGGGAAAGGGTGATGGGGAAAAGTGATGGCGAAGTGTCGGGTCTTCTGTTCTAGCGGCATCCGATGAGCTCAAAGAAAGCCGCTTCAATTTAGACCCGTCGCTCGCGTGCACGGTCTAATACCCCAGAAACCTGAGCGATCCCAGGTCTCTGAAGCAAAGTTCGCTGCAGCGCGGTGACGATTGATCTTGGGTGCTTTCTATTGCCTCGCTCAGAAAGTGGCAGGCCGAGGAGGCTGGTATACTGAAAGCACCCGTTGCTCTGTGAGATGTGTCAGCATGATTTCTCGATGGAAGTACTGCACTTGAAACGCCTTGCATAGGCGTGGAACGGTGAAAATGTCGGATCATCTGTCCAGCGACGCCCATTGGTCTCAGGGTAGCCGCCTTCATGTGTATAGACCCGCCGAACGCCGCGGCATGATCTGGTACCCGAAGGCAAAGATCGCTGCGGCGCGGCGACAATTGATCTTGGGTGCTTCAATTGCTTCACTCAGAAGGAGAGCCGAGGAAGCTGGTATACTGGTAAGCACCCGTTGATTTCTGAGAAGTGTCAGCATGGTTTCTCGAAGGAAGTACTGCACGTGGAAGGCCATGTCGAGGCGTGAAAATGACGGGTCTTCTGTTCAGCGACACCCATTGGTCTCAGGATAGCCGCCTTCTTTTGTATAGACCCGCCGACCGCCGCGGCATGATCTGATACCTCGGAGACCTGAGCTAATCCAGGACCGAAGCAAAGCTCGCTGCGGCGCGGCGACGATTGATCTTGGGTGCTTGCCTCCCTCACTCAGACTGAACACCGAGGAGGCCTTTGAAGAACCCGCTGCGTTGTGTGGTGTGTTGAGCGATGGAAGGCTTGATTGAGGGTAGAGGATATCTGGATCATGTGTTAGCGAAGCTGTTCAGGAAAATCTTTGATCAAGTCGGATCTGGGGTTTGCTGGCAGTTCGACGTCACATTTAGCTTCTCAGTAGTCGACAAACGCCTTTGCAGGAAGACCGCGGTGCCTTCGTGCGGTCAAATCGCATGCTTGACGAGTGAGAACGAGGTGCCGGGATGTCGGAATCCAAACTAGACCGCCAATCCATTGTACTCGGAAGGGCAGCGACTGAAAGACTTCGTGGCGCTGCTTGCGTGATCTAATACATCGACCAAAGGCGAACCCCTGGACTCTGCAAAGTTCAACAAAGCTGCGATTCTTTGCTCTAGGGCCAGCGCGATTTCTCGCGGGTAGTAACTGTTCACCTTCTCGGCACTGGGTGTGTCGCGAACGGCACGTCCGAGAAGGCTTCAGGTGACCCATGACCTAGAAGTTGTCAGTGATATCGTACGTCGCCTGAAAGGATGCACCTGATCCAGCGAAGCGAGGTGGTGAAATGTCGGAATGTACTCTAGCCTTGCAGCGCATCCACTGACCTCAAGAAGGCTATGTCAAGGAAGATTCCGTGGCGCGCTGCTTGGTGATCTAGTGCTTCGACCAGGGCGAACCGGTGGCGTCCACAAAGCTCAACGCGAAGCAGCGACACTTTGATCTAGGGCCCTTTTTTCTACCTACTTGGTACTGATGCGCCGCGAACGACACGCCCAAGCAATGTTCAGTTATAAGGGCCCATGATCTGAATCCGTCAGATGTGGTGGTGCTTGTTGCGGGGTATACTTCTTCTTCTTTTTCTTCTTCCAAGCCACTGCGACCGCGCGAGGCAGGAGTGATCGCCTTGGTGGCGTGGCTGGTCTTGGATTCCGCCTTGGTGGCTTGTCGGAGTTGCTGTCGAAGATGTGCTGCACGATCGTCAAAGTCAGCGAAATCGTCCATGAGAGAATGAGTTGTTGAAATGTCGGAACCTTGCTTAGTAGCCATCCACTGACCTCAAGATGGCTACATGCTGAGTTCCGTTGTCGCTTGCTTCATCTAATACCTCAACCCGGACGAACCAAAGTTTGAGGCACAGCGTTGCAAAGCGACAACTGAGTTTGATCTAGGGTCCCGTAGTAACCTCCTCAGTATGGAGCGTACCGCGAACGGCACACGACTGAGCAGGCTGGAAGGGACCCACAGTATGGGTAAGTCGGAACTGATGTTGATCGCAGTGGACTTACCATGTCAGCGCTTGCTGGTGCGAGTGTTCTTCTTTATATGACGGCGTGGACCAAGAGCGATCGCCGTCGTCGCGTGGTGTTCGGAAGCCTGCATGATGGCGAGGTACCGTCGCTGTCGAAGGTGTGCTGTAGAAAGTTTCAAGTCAGCGAAGGCGCCAAATGAATTTGAGTTGTTGAAATGTAGAAATCTTGAGCGGAAGCAATCCACTGTCCTCAGGAAGGCTTCCAAACCGCGGGATTCCGTGGCGTTGCTGAGACAGCCGAAGCGTCTGCGAAGCAACACCCGTGTTTGCTCTAGGGCCCTCTGTTGCACCTGCTCGGTATTGAACGTGCCGCGAACGGCAGCACCGAGAGGCTTCGTTGAACATTGAGCCCATGATCCGAACGCGTCCGAGGGATTGTGGGATGTCGATTTCAGTCATGTAGTTGACTCACCATGTCGGCGCTGCAAGGGAAGTGTTTTTCTTTTTTTTATGGCAAGATTGATTCTCGCGGCTCGTGACGGAGCTGGCTGCCAGCTTGTTACCGGAGAAGCTTTGCTGGAGGAGTGCTGCACGAAGATGCAAGTCAGCGAAAGCCCAAGTAAGAAAATCTTGCATCGAGTGAAGTGAGTGGGGTGGAAGGATGTCAAGCGGGGCTGTGACCTCCGAGAAGAAGCTCGCGACGTGAAGTGCTCGTCGTCAGCTTTGCAGGAGGTCTTGCTTTTGCTACTGGGCTGTCCATTCAACCTCAGTCAGATGTGTAGACCGAAAGAGGTGGTAAGCTGCGGCGGAAGTGAAATTCGCGCCGAGCCTTGGACGCCCGAGGAGTGATGTGCAGGCGTCTGCCTGTTGTAATGTTGTGCTATATGAGGGAAGGGAAGGCTGTTATATACCATGCTGCGCGCGATGCGTGAGTAAAAGAGGAAGAAGAAGTCGAGGTGGCGTTGGGCGAGTCGTTGGAAGGCTGAGTTGCCTTCGGGGGTGGCGTCGCATGATGCGAGGTGTCAAGTGCAAGCCGTGTGAGAGGAACTGAAGATCGTATTAGCAAGTTCTCGCGTCAAGTGTGATGGAGAGGTAGAGAAGGCAACTGTCCTTTGCTCTCGCTGGTTGCAAAGTGTCAAAGCAGATCGGTGATCACTCTGCTCGGTCGCGATGCTGGCGGAATCGGAACTGCGGGCGGAGCTCAAGGTGCCTTCGACGCCAATGAGTCAATGCTTGTGATTGGAGGCCGAAATCTGCAGCGCTGAAGAGTTGATTCTGCGTTCCTGCTTGTGAGGTTGTCAGTGGATGATCGGCCGTGCATGGAAGTCTGGAAGATCGAACCTTTGCGAGTTTGCGACTGAAGGCGTGCGGCCTCAGATGCAGAAATCGCGTTGAACGTGCCGAAGTTCGATTAGGAGGACTGCAAATGCTTCGCACTGTCGCTGTACGTGAGCGCAATGATGGAGTGTCTGATTTGGTGTCGGTGTGTTGTTTTGAAGTTGTGTTGGTGGGATGCGGCGTGGCGGAGCTTGGAGGGCTTGAATTTCGACGCTTTGTTGACGTTGACAGTCAGTGCTTCTGTTCGGGGGTAACATGACAAACGCTTCTCACATGACTTAGACTGCTCAGATGCAGGCTTCACATGGTCTTGCAGAGGGAGACGTGATGGCAACAAGTTCTATGCCTAGTACTACGAACGCTCTTGCCGCAAGATGGCGCCGCTCCTTGCCTCTCATATGTCTCTCCAACATGATCACGATCGTTCAAGATGTCCTCGCTTGACTTTAGAAGCTTCCTCAGATGCACAGCGCTCCGACTTTGGACGCTGGATCGATCCCATTCTAGTCTGCGTGCTCCACCTTTGCCAATATCTCCGTCCTCCCTAAGCCCTCCGGCTCTCGGGTGTAAAGCGATTACAAACATCCAGCTGAGCGTAATGACGCTTGAGCAAATAGCAAAAGCATGGAGCAGCTGGTTATACTGTGGCGGCACAGTGTTCGACTCTGCTGCGATCGGGGAAGCGTTCTTTCGAGTGACATCGCGCGTTTCGGCGGGTATCTGTGATGCGATTCTATCGAAGTATGTCGAAGTAGCCTGCATGCAAAGAAGAGTTAGTTATGTTCTTGAACTGATAGAGCTGCGGCGAAACTTCGATCTGTTTGCTGCAGCCCAGTCTTCTGCTCCGCAAGGAGGAAGCAATCGCGCCGTCTTTGTCTCCTTACCAAACCATATTGTCGCTAGAGTAAAAGAAAGTACCGCTGTAATTAGTGCGGTGCCCATTCAAGCGCTGATTGTATCTAGGCGCATCGCACTGAAGAGCTTCCGAAGCACTTTGAATGCACCTCCGCCACTTGAAATCAGATTGAGCAGAGAAATGCCGTGCAATTGTGATCGATCTATCTGCCAACGATGCTGCGCATCTTTACCAGCACATCTTCGAGCCCCGATTGCCGGGGAGAACAGTATCCTCTCTCTTAAAACTGGCCAGACTTGTCGCAGCAGCGGCAGGCAGTCCCAGCGCCACCGCCGCGGACTTGACACTCGATGGTGTCTCCTTCTTTGATGTAGTAATCGGTTAAAGAACCGATGCGGTCGAGACGACCTTCGAGCTGCTTGCCGGCGACGCTCAGGCGCTGGTGCTGCCACGGTATTCCAACGCGATCTGGAAGATGTCATTTCCTTGGAAGGAGAGTGAAGTCAGAAGTCGGCGTATTTACCTTGGATCTCAAGAATCACCGTCACGAGGCTGTGTGGGTATGAGACGTTGAGAGCGAAGGTCTGGTAGTTGGGTTTCCCTGCGTGAGGTGAGATTAGTAATTGTCAAGGTGTTTATAATAATGGTTGAGCTGCGTGGACTTACAGCGCTTGATGAAGATGTGCATTGCTGCGGTAATCACGTAGATGTGGTTACTTGTATGGATGCTCGTGAGATCGTTGTGTGCGGTTTGAGCAGTATCGCAGAGTCAATGGCAAAGGAGATCTTGCATCGCCGCAAGATTTCGAAGCGAGCGAGGAGCATGCTGAAGCTCACGACAACAACAGCTAACGATATCAATGACTTCTGAGCTTGCCCGACTCCTTCAAAGCAAGCTGAAAGCCTGAAACCGAATGTCTAACCAATAATGTCGCTCAGAAACACGTTCTTGGTCATGTGCTTGCATGTTGTATTGTAAATGCTCTCACAATAATTATAGAAGCCGTGTGTATACACCTCGTCGGCCATCGTTCGACAGTTCTTCGAAGATACAGGCGGAGTAATTACCTCAACTTACACGCGGAAGAGCAGCTCATTTGTACGTTGCAATGTTTGCATGCCACTCACTCTTCTCCAAAGCCTTGCAAGCTGCAAGAATATGATGAAAAGTTGAAATGTAGGGCTGTCTGATGGGGTATGGTTCTTGGAAACCCGATGCCTGCTCAGCCAAAAAACCAGATACTCCTGAGAAGGACACCGGAGTGACCTACCCAAAGCCCGTTGCTCTCGGCGCGTAAGAGTGCAGGGGTTCATCGAGAGAGTCGTTGAACGAAGCCAATCTCGATGCCCGAATTGCGCCATCTCTTCTCCAACGCCTTCGCAAGCGAAGACGCCGATGAAAAGTTGAAATGTAGGGCCCGGTACAAGAGGATACACCTATGCCTACTCACCATCCGTAGATGGCGAGAGGACTGAAGTGCCTCTGAAAAAGGCCCGTTGATCTAGGCGTGCAAGCAATGAGAAAGTCAATGAAGTCAATCTCATTACAAGCTGTGCCATCTCTTCTCCGGCGCCGTCGCAAGCGAGGACGCCGATGAAAAAAGATGCGCGCGTGAGGGGCTCGAACCCTCGGTGGAATCAAGACTGCATCAAGTGATGGTGTCAGGATACTGTGAAAAACTAGTATGAACACTGTTAGCGAAAAGTCCCAAAAGCACTAAGGTTAGCGGCGCTGCAGCAGCAGCAGTGGCAATGGCAACATCCTCCTCTGTAGACTGTTAGCGAAGATTGGAAGACTCAAATGGATGCGAAGTGAGTGAACTGGCGAGAGAAGGTGGAGGATAGTGATGGTGGTGATGAAGGAAGATGATGATGAAGGAAGGTGGTGATGAAGGAAGGTGGTGATAAGGAAGGGCGATGGTAGAGGCAGTGGATATGGAGCGAAAGGGCGAGTTGTGTTGGAGAGGGAGTCGGCTTACATAGTCGAGGGGAGGCAGGACCGTAAGGCAGCTAAGGCACTCCATCAGTGAACTACAAGGCATCGATCTAACCAAAAATGTGCAGAATTGAGTGATCTGGAGGGTGTGATTGAGGCTCGCCGCGGCCCGAGCGCGTAGGGGTCGTATGCTAGGGTGCCTATTCCTCTACATGAACTTTGGTGCGGGATATGAGCTGGGATGGGAAGGTTGCGGGCCTATGCCTCCACCATGAACGATGCATTCGGCCTAGAAGTAATGTAATTATGTTGTAAACATACTCGTACATCAACTGTGTTTGTATAATTGTGCTCTGACTCTGCGTTCGTTGGTGATTCTGTTGGTATGGTGAGGCGTGGCGTCGTTGGAGAGCATTGCAGCTGTTGGGTCAGTTGTCGTTTCGGACACATACAGTCTTGGACTAGACTGCCTGGATTCATGAGAATGATGATGTTGTAATTAACTACGGTAATTGGTAGATGATCAATCTCCTTGGCCCAATTCAACTATTGTCACAGCAGGATCGCGAGACCTTGGAGCGAGCCGCAAGACTGTTGCTTCGATATGAGCAGACGCGCCCGCTTGTTGTGCCAAAGATCCACTCATCCACCACCCAAAAACAATTTTGAAGTCAATTACAGGTTTCACAACTCGCGAGTTTGCAGCAACGCAGGAAGAGCCGCAGTTTGTAGTCCAGACATCGTCCACCGCCGGCCGAAGGTAACCGACCGACGAAGACCAAGGTTCCGCCCAGCTCTTCCACAAAGCTCGGTATAATTCGACTCAAAGCAACACCAGCGATTTGACACCGTTAGGACGAACAAAAACATCAGAACAACAAAAAACATGCGCAATGACTTTACACAGGCGGCGGGCGAAAGCCAGAGCTTGGTTGACTGTCGCAAGCTAATATGGTTACTCAGGTGGCAAGACTTCACGGAGGAGGCAAACGATTTGTGAGCAACACGGTTCTGTCACATCATTTGGAAGAAACAAAAGAACAACGACTGAAGGCCATCGCAAACAGAACGACGCGTCGACTTTCATGCTAGCAACTCACTCACGCCCGAGAGCAGAGAAGGGCGACGCAACACCCGCAGCAGCAAAGCGCCGAAGCTCATCATCTGCCAGCACTTCACAGCAAACCAAACTGATTGGTAGCCTACTTCTTAGACCGAGCTAAACAGCCCTTGCTAATGCCCGACATAAACCTCGAGAACGAACGATGTTGGAGGGAAGGAAGAACACGAAGAGGAGCAGAAGGAGAAGCAGGCAGGACAAGAACAGAGCAGGACATGAGGAAACCAACAATCACAGGAGCAGGAGAGGAAGAATATGAGGAGGAGCAGGACGAGAAATTCAGCAGGACGAGAAGGAAGCAGGAAACGAAGAGATCAGAACAAGAAGGGAGTAGGATAAGAAGGTAGGAACAATCACAGGAGCAGGGAAAGGAGAAAGAGTAGATAGTCCTTATGACTTGACAACTGTCAACTGTGGCGTCAAAGGAGGATGATTGCTGCAAACGAGGATCTTAGTCTCGCATCGTGGTTGGCATGTTTGGTGAGTCCAACAGCGCAGCTGCACGGCAAAGAAGACTGATCATTAAAGAGCAGACAGACAGGTGAGCTGCTCAGGAGGATATTGCAAGCCAAATCTACGAATGCAACCCAAGCCCACCTTCGAAAGCCTCCGCCGCAACAGACAAAAGTCCTCTCTGTTCGGCACTCCGGAGATTCACAAGGCGATCATCGTTCGTTTGACTACTCAGTCTACTCTTGCGGTCGCGGAAGACGATGGCGAGTCAAAAGCCTGGCAAGGAAGTCAAAAGATCGGAGAAAGAAGTTGAACACCTTGGAGAACAACTTGGGCAAGGCAAGAGTTGAGAACAATCATGGAAGAGAATGCGTTGAAGCGTGGTAGCGATGACTGGCTCAGCGATGAATTCAAGAAAAGACTTCTAGCAGTGGACCAGTGTCACGACAACCCAAGGTCCCAAGCTTGGTGGCGGCAAAAGAACAGCAGGGAAGAGCTGGAAACTTGAGCATGGTGTGAGCAACTGCCAGTAACGGCAGCAATGAGGAACGGTATGGCTTTAGGTAAGTCGGCATAATGATCTTTGCGGACTGCGAAGTTCATCCTGGTTTGCTGAACGGTTCGCCGGCTGCTGAGTTAACGTTACTCTTATTATGACGATCGGCGGGAATTTGGCATGAGGATAGGCACAAGTACATCGGCTTTCCACGCTTCGAGGCTTGAGGAGAGAGCGTGCAGAGCATGGGCATCGCATCCCGGAATGTATCTCTGTACGTAAGACATGTATGTAGAGTTGGATGGAACATATGTGCAATCGTCTCCCAAATCTAAGAAATCGTGGAGAGTTCAAGCTTCTCGTTGGTTTCAAAAAGATGAGAGCATGAGCATGAGCATGTGTATGCATTATTTCATGATGTCCGCGCGCGAAACGACGAGCAAGCCGCCCGAAGAACACGTACGAAAGTGAGAGGAGAGAAGTGATTGCAAATGCTGAAGAAAACTAAACACGAGGAGCAGCACGTCGAACACCAAACCTCTTGCTCAGCACAACCCACTCAGCAACCACCAGCGCCTTCCTCATCGCACCAGGATCTCCGTTCGCTCCGAAGCCTTGATCCACCAATCCCTTGACTTTGTCCCATTCCACGAACCCAAGATTGTTCACAGTTTCCTTGGTGATCAGACCGGCGAGGAGCTTGTGAAGAGGACCATAACGAGGCCAGGTCGTGGGCGCAGAGTAAGGGTGCTTCTTCCGCTCATAGAGCTCACGCGTGATAAAAGGCTTTGCAGCTTCGCGAAGAACCCACTTCTCAACGAAGCGGCCTTCAGGGAAGTCTTGTGAAGCTGGGACCCAGCGGAGCTTGCTCGACGGCGGAAGGTGATTGACGTAGTCGGTGAGGTGGTGGTCCAGCAGCGGCGTACGCGCCTCGATGGAGTGCGCCATTTCTGTTCGATCGCCCAGGCAGGTCAGGAAGATATTCGCGAGGTGTCCTTTGCTCCAGACGTACTCGGCGGAGTGAAGCGGATGCCATTTTTCGAGGATCTTTTGGCGAACGCGGCCGTCGATGTTGTTCGCGATGGTGCGCTGCGCGTCTGTGGCGCCAAAAGACGTTTCAGTCCAGGTGGCGAAGACGTCGGGCTGAAAAGCTACCATGCTGCTGACTGTGGTGATGTTGTTGAGCATTTGGCGAGAAACGCTGGGTCCTCTCAGGCTGGTGTCAGCGCCGACGGAATCGTAGTAGGCTTTGGCCGCGTCTTCGGCGAGATGTAGTTGGGCTTCGCGTTCAGATTCTGGCAACGCGTTGTACTTTGCCCACGCCGCGTCGGTTTCACGCAAGTAGTCAGGCAAGAAGAGTGGGTAGCCAGCGAAATGCTCGTCAGCGCCTTCGCCAGTCAAGACAACCTTGTAGCCAGCCTCCAATGGTACTTCGCTGAGCGCGAACTTGCCAACAAAATTGAGATCCGGGTTGTGATGTTCCGTGTGCCATGTGGCATCTTCGAAGCGGCGGGCGAGCTCAGCCTCGCTCATGTGCTTCTTCTGGTACTTGACACCAAGCCAGTCAGCTGTGCGATTGGCGATTGAAGACTCATCGAACCCTGACTCCTCGTCGAACGCAATGCTGAAGCAGCAGACTCGCTCATTAGGCGGCGCGGATCCCATGGCGATTCCTTGCTCTTTGACCAGATGAGTAACCATGCCTGCAATCACCGAAGAGTCAATGCCGCCGGAAAGGTAGATACCAATGGGCACGTCAGCTCGGAGACGGAGCCTGATGGCTTCCAGCATACGCTCTCTCACGCCTTCGATCATCTCTTCCGGTGTTCGCGAGTCCACGCTTTTCTTGTCCGCGTATTCCGCGTCCCAATACTGCCTCTGCTCGACGTGACCAAAGCCAGTGCACGAGATGTAATGACCAGGCCGAACTTTTTGCACGCCCTTGAAGATTGTTCGCTCGTCATGGTTCCATCCGGCATCTTTCAGGCTCCTCACGTCCCACTCAGGCGCCCAGCCAAGCGGCAATAAAGCCTTCATCTCTGCTGCTATCAAAAGCTTGCGCTCGAGAGTGTGCGGGTCTTGCTGGATGGTCCAGAAAAGCGGCTTGATGCCATAGCGGTCTCTCACGGCGACAAAATACTGCGCCTCCTCGTCGAATAGCACGACCGCGAACTCTCCGCGCAGATAGTGCACAAAGTTCAGTCCGTGGTGCATGTAGAGCGCAATGACGATCTCGCTGTCGCTGCGACTGCGGAAAACGTAACCCGTGGTATCTTCAATCTCCTTGCGTATGCGATCGTAGTCGTAGAATTCTCCGTTGACGACAGCGTGGATCTTGCCATTGGGAGAGTGGAAGGGCTGGGCTCCGTCGGGCGAAAGGTCGTTGATGGAAAGTCTCACGTGGCCGAGAGCTATTGCGCCTATTAGTGGTGTACACAGAAATGATGAAACGAAGGCAGTACCAGAGTACCAACTCGGTTATCCGCGCTGAGCCAGTGACCACGAGAGTCGGGACCGCGGTGCTTGATCTTGTCGAGCGACTGGTCAAGATCGCGAAGAAGCTTCTTACGCTCCTGCAAGTGCGTGTCGCCGTTCGAGTGGCCATTGGATTGATGCTGATGCGACTCCGGAGAACTGGCAGCGAGGCCGAAGACGCAAGAGATGCCACACATGATGGGTTAGAGTTGGTGGCGAATGCTCGCTATAAGAAATGAGAAATGCTAGGGAAAAGCTGAGCAACAAAATCTGTATTAGGCCGGACAATGGAGTGTAGTAGGGAAGATAGCGGTCTGACGGATGATGCTTCAAATGCCAGGCAAGCTCAGCGAAGCTCACCTCTTTCCGCAGGACGTGGAAGTGCTGCAGACGAGGAAGCCGCGTGGGCGTGCTATCTTATTATATCCTCTCACCCGGCCTCGAGTACCTACTGCAGGTGGTATGATACGACACCTGTTACAAATCGTGCTGATAAGCAAACCGGGCGTGCCAGGATAACGCGAGATCGGGAAGCATCGAAACCTTCTGCAGAGGATTGGATGAGGTGATGTGCAGCGTGACGTCGAGAGATGCCGACTTTGGGCTAGACCATCTCCAAGCGGCAGATACAAGCTTTATGGCATCTTATCAGCTCTCTGGGGGCGCGCCGGCATTGCAGCTGATTGGCTTCTATAGGCCAGGAACACGTCTCTTGTGCCTGATAAATACCTTTGTATACAGGTGATCATGAGACAGTTGCGAGTATAGATATCGGGAATCACAGCAATACATGGAAAATGGACAGCAGCTCACGATCGCGCTGTCGACAGCGTTGATTTGAAGAGCCGAGATTATATACATTTAAATAGCTAAGACCGCAGGAAAAAATGCAAGCAATCCGATCAAGACTGCTGAGTCGTCATAAGAATACACATTCTTCTCCTCGTACATCTAGGACAAGAAACTAAACTTAGGTTGTCTTTTACTTCCTCCTCTGCTGCATGGACATGATCTGGACAAGGCGCACAAAGATGTTGATGAAGTCGAGCTCAAGGCTGATGCTCTCGTTCACAGTGTCCTTGGGGATGAGGCCCCTTTGAGCCAAGCGTGCGTGGTGGAGAATGCTCTGCACGTGGTAGAGGGTGAAGCCCATGGAGACAGCAAGACCACCGTAGAGCCAGATGTTCTCGCTCCACGCCAGGGCGCGGACGGCAGTCGCAGGCAAGACCAAGGGCGCAAAGCCAGAGATCGCAACGAGAGCCACAGCTCCAAGCAGAGGGCCACCAAGGTATAAGTACTTGTCTTGCTTGGCAGTCGCGCCAACAATTGCGATGCTACCCATGATACCAACAGTGTAGAGACCGGCGCGTGCGAGGATGGCAGGGCTGAAGAAGAACATTGGAGCGAGAAGAGCAGCCTGTGTCAGGTTGAACAGACCCCAAGAACCGTACTTGAGCATGTAGTTGTCCGGGTGAGTGCTGCGGCAGATCATCATGCTGCCAATAGATCCGACCAAGCCGATACCAAGAACGAGCCACGGATTGGCAGACATGAGGCGGTAGGACCAGCCGTTGGCGTGCAGAGCGCGTGCGGCAATACCAATGATGCCGATGCCGAGACCAGTGTGCAGGAAAGTGTCGTTCAAGTATTCGCGCTCGTACAAGGGCATGCCGCCATCTTCACGGGTCTCACGGTTGAAGACCAGGTTGATTGCCAGAAGGGTGCCGCCGAAGATAGCGCCGCCGTAGATGAGGCGCTGGGTCAAGTTGCCTTGCGCGAGAGGGTTCTGGGGCGCCTGAGTCTGGTATGTGCGGCGCGAGGACTGGCGGAAGGCGTTGCGGAGGACATTCTGCTGGTTGGCAGAGATGAAGGAGCGCAGTGGCGAGGACTGCTTAGTGATGGTGTTCTTGAGAGGCGCCTGGGCTTGGGTCTGGAAGCTGCGGAAGGCGGTTTGCGAGGCGCTGGGGGCCTGCTTGAGCGCGTTCACGACGGCGAAGGGCCGCCTGAGCATAAACGCCATGTTGTCGAGGGTGTGTGGGATTGTCGATGGAGATGACAGATGCAGAAGATGGCCACGATGGACAATGAGCTATACCTTTGCTGTACGTCACAATGTCCCGCTGCTTGGCAGTGGCAGCGAACTTACGGACTTAGGCGCCTCGGAAATTTCGAGAAGTCCCGTCCGCGAGAGAGAACATCACAAAGCAGCCAGCCAGCAAACTAGAAGCTTCCAACTTGAGAGTTTGAGAAGAAACGGCCATGTAGTCAAACACGTTCTTTTGTATGATTTCACATGTATACGGTGTGTCAAGAGACGTAGCATCTCAATAGCAGAGGGAACGGGCGTCTCATCTTGACTTGATTTCACTATAGTTCAGGCATAGAGATCGCGTAGAGGTATAGCTTAGTCTCTCAAGCTGAGCTCATGCAGGTTTGATGGCTAGTTGTACTGGCTTGCCTAGCACGAACTTCAATGATTATATGTTGGCTCTGGCGGAGAAGACTTGTATTGACGTCTCTTGGACCATCTACAGGAACCCATACTGAACATGCTCTTCCAAATGAATCCAATATGTCCAACTCTCCTTCACCATCTACGTCTGAACCGATTGCAGCCTACGCAGCTCCTCACACGCATAGTCAGCGGCTCACCGAATGGAGACAGTCGGTACGCCCTGCCTTGCCTCGCGTGCCCACGAGCACCGATTCTCTCACCACAGCAGCACGTGGGCAAAGCCGCTGGATGGAAATCATCGTGCACCACACGAGCATTAGCGCGTCTGATTCCGGGGGTCGTTCGCTGTTTCAGCACACCACGAGCACCGACTCTCTTACCCTTGGGCCTGGTCCAGCCATGGCCGCCGGTATTGCGTTTCCTCTGAGGAACTCCCTCTCGTGTCCTCCGCCACCAGAGCTCGCGATTTGCATCCTGGCAGAGGTTGACGAAGTACTGGAAGTCGTGGTCGTGGCACATATTATCTATCAAAGCCGTACCGTTGTTGACGTTCCATGGGTAGAGTAGCTGCTGAGCAAAGTGGTTCCTTTCGCAGATGCAGCCGTCGTATCCGGCGGCGTGGTTTTCAACCACCCAGTCTCTGCAAGCAGTGCAGACTCCGTGCCATAGTTTTTCCTTTCTCCAATCCCACATGGTCCGGCGCTCTCCCTTACATGTTGGGCACACGAGAGGCTCATTGCTGATGTCAGGCCGATTGAGGTGCGCGTGCATGTTATTGCTTGGATGATCGTGCGGTAGTAAGCAGTAGCTGGGTTCCATCGGGCCAACCATGGTAGTGTAGCTGGCTCTATTTGCGCACTGATTATTCAGCTGGGCAGCATAGACAGGATTGTTTTGGTTTACGTTTTGAAAATTGGTATGTGGATGCATGAAATAAGTGAGCCTCGTCTCAAAGTCGTTGTGCAGTGGGACGGGGACAGGGAAAGGTGGCTGCCACGATTGGCATGTTGTATCGCAACGATTGTAGTCCGCCTGCTCGCGTCTGACAAGGGCCACGTTGTTGAGATTAAGGGCTTCTCTTGGTGTCAGGAATTGGTACAGAGCATCTGGTAAGGTATTGTTTAGCAAGAAGTTTCTGATGCTCCTAATGTCGATGCTTGGATTCTGGCCAGCCATGGTGAATGATTCGATCTGATGTTCGCCTTCGAAGATGACATACGCGGTGCTGGCCACGCAGCGCCATCTTCATATTATATTAAGCAAGCATCATTTCGGAGCACACTAGATTCTTGTTATAGTAGACAAAGAGTTCGAAATGAGAGCCAACTTAGCAAAAAGCCTACAAAGCTTCATATCAGTACTGCTTTCTTTGTCTGCTTGATGTCCATCAAAGGGAACAATTTGGCTAGATGACATGATGTCGAAGATCTCCGCCATATGTTCGGAAGAACATGGTATGCCAGACATGAGCATTGAGGTTCACAATGCCTGGCATGATCTGGAAGGTCATTGTTGTGAAGGCCAGTTGATGCGGCACTGCTTGCCGGCTCGATGAATCTTTTGGCTGCAGCCAATGCTCCAGATAATTCCAACTCGTGACACCCGTCAACGGATGTACTCTTGGGCGTATCTGTAAAACTTCGTAGACTTCATACATTCGCGTAGAATGTTTGTGAAGGCTTGCTGATCTCGACAATCCAGAAGTTCGCCGAGCAACACTGGGCCGAGGCCGCGCTGCCACCAGCAAGCGAACCATGCCCAACAGATTGGGGAAATGCAGGGTCAGAGCCCCCAGATTGCTATTATTGATTGGATCGTCCGTGATCGGGGGCTCACCAGTAGGGATGACGTGGCTGGTAAGAGCTGTAACGCCGATGTCCTCGTGCGTCGCCGCAGGCAACCTTAACGGTACAGTGGTCTCCTGTCCCTGATGCCATCTATCTTCCACCTGTGCCAGGCCACAGCATAAGGCTGGTTTCCTTGTCGTTCTTGTATTATATCCATAGAAGAGGGGGTTGAACCTCTACAGTCACGACCATGAACATCTTCCGCATCCTCGCCGACCTGTCGCACGCGGCATCCAAGGTCACCCTTGTGGTCGCGATCCATCGCAACAGCTCAGCAGAAGGAGTTTCCCTACTGACACAACTGCTCTACGCGCTTGTATTCTGTGCGCGCTATCTCGATCTCTTCTGGGTGTCGCCGGCGTACAACTGGTGGAACTTCTTCTTCAAGCTGTTCTACATTTCATCCTCGATCTATGTGGTTTATTTGATGATGCGCGTGTATCCGCGCACGAGAGAAAAGGAGGGCGCTTGGAAGATAACGACGTGGACATTGGGAGCTTGCGTGCTCAGCGCGCCGTTGGTCACCATCGTGTTCAATAGGTTGTCTTTCTGGCGGTTCTTTGCTGAGGTAAGTCCAGTAGCCAAACTCCTAGCCCCTTCGTCGAGCGCGCATGCTGATATTTTGTAAGATGGTTTGGACGTTCAGCATCGAGCTGGAAAGTGTTTGCGTATTGCCTCAGCTCCAGTTGCTGCGACAGACCTCCGTTCCCACGGTCCTGGATAGCTATTACCTGGTGACGCTGGGTAGCTACCGCTTTTTCTACATCTTGAACTGGATCTGGCGCGGCGCTAAGGAGGGCTATTGGGAGCCTGTCGCTTTCATCTTTGGTGTGATCCAGACATTGCTGTACCTCGACTTCGCCTGGGTGTATTACAGCAGGCAACGCGTGAAGCTCCGTGGCGGAGGAGTGGTCGATTCGGACGATCTGAGCAAGAGCTTTTTGGTTAGGAGGTTCCTTGGCGGCAACAGGAGGAGTCAGGATAACAACGAGGATATCACGGAGGAGGACGAGGCCCTCGCTGGTCAAGAGAGCGGCACGATCCGACCTTCAGCGCAGCGCGGAGGTTCAAATTGGGGAGCTCGCGGCATCAGCGTAAGTGCAGACAGTACGCTCGATCACCACCACCATCAAAGCGATATCGACGCATCCGAAATCGCAGATCCAGCGGCCTTCGAAGACGAATCCGGCGACGACAACGCGCCCCCAGCCAAACAATCACAAACCTCCTCCGGCAAAGCCACCACCACCGCCCCCGACGCCGACGATACCGCCACCGCGTGGGCAGACATGAGCCCGACACGTGAGGACCAGGGTCGTGACTAGAAGTCACACTCTCATTCTCTCGTCGTCGCCGACAAGCAGCTTGAAAAAAAGCTGCACCAGTACCTCGACGAGGCCTCCCGCGACCGGCTCAGCAGCAACGCTAGGGTCGGCGCCTACATCCTCGCGCAGCTCAAGGAGCGCCACCGAGAGGCCTACGAACAGGTCATGAGCAAGCGCGCCGGGGCCGATGCCGATCTGGACGAGGCCGACGGTGACATCATGATCGCCACAGGAGCGACGATGGACGATTAGGACCTAAAAATGCTCGTTTTGCGCTGCGATATGCAGCATTGAAATGAAAACCCGGCCTTGCGCCTTCGAAAGCCCTTCACTGTCTCAATCCCCTTATATCTCGTTGGCATGAAACCGTGATTCCAAGTATCAGTAGAATAAAGCGGCTCAAGAGCGAGAACGTGCCACAGAGATGGGCAGGTATGCTCAGTGGCACTCGTTCGACTATTCGTACTTCTACCCAGCGAGACAACAACATGTATGTTCACGATCAAGAGATGGTGCCTTTCTCTCACAGGCGGCCGCACACAACTCTTCTGAGCATGGAGCCATAGATACTACCACCGGCGCGTGATTCGATTCCCTGTGCTACATGTTCGTTCTCGCCGTCGACGTATGACTACCTAGTCTCACAGCCCTGCACATGCGCGTTGGCTGTGGCTTAGCATTGAGATAGCTCTCGAGACTGCCTCGAAACTGGCAGCTTATGCTTTACACAAAACGTGAAGGCATCAGCATGATTTGACCCAAAGGAATCATCGTAGCTCCTGAAATTGCCTCAACGCTGACAGTTTCATAATTTACAAACACGCGAAGGCAGCAGCATGGTCTGATCCAATGGAGTCCTCAGCGCCTTTTACTTCCCCGTGGTCAACGTATGATTGTCTAATCTCAAAGCCCAGGACATGCGCGTTGGCTGTGATTCAGCAGCAGTATAGTTCCCGAGACTGCTTCCAAGCTGACAGGCTCATGCTTTACGCGATACGTGAAGACAACAGCATAGTTCGACCCGCGGGAGGCATGAGCACCTGTTGACTGTCGAGCAACCATGTATTGCAGGTAATGAAATGTACACGGCCCAAGACAGGAATACCACAACTTCCCCCTTGAGATTGGCCAAAGACCTGCGGCTCTGGCCGCTCCTAAATACAGGCATTGTAACAACAGACTAAGGCTGTATGTGAGGTTTTGCAGGCGTGTCGAATATGAGATACTACTGAGTCAAATTCTACTAACAAGTAGTGTATACGTATTTGCATCATTCATGATTCTTCGCATTTTTTTCAACTACCTACGCTGCCTAATCATACCATGCCCTAGAAGCGGTTTGCGCTCATACCTGAGGTCGGCGGAGCATTTGAGTCGTAGGACACGAACGGCATCATGCTGTCTCCGCCAAGCAACCAATTGTCCAGCCCATTGCCCTGCAACCCATTCATGTCGGCAAACGCCATGTCCATCGCTTGCTGCACGCCCAGTCCTCCCCAGCCATAGTCTTCCGACATGCTCGGATCCTGCATGCTACTGCTGAATCCTTGCGCATAGTTCGGCATGTTATAAGTAGAGTTGTCGGACGCGTGGTAGGTAAGATTGCTCTGCACGTTCGGATTGTAACGGTGGCCGTACGGCATTCCTTGCGGGCGGTCGAGGTTCCAGTTGGGCGGAGCTTCACCATTCTGGGCTTGGTGTCCGGTGGCGACTTGCGACAGCATTTGAAGGCCTGACTGGCCATCCGTTGACTCAAGCTTGGTTTCATGCGCGCCGTCCGGCGGCGACTGATTACCGCCAAGTCCCTTTTTGTGCTTCTCTTCAAACCAGTCTCTCAGCACCTTGAGGATTCGGATGAGCTTGTTAGGCCTTATCGAGCGCTCGCGGGCCACGGTGGTGATGTGATCGATCAGTCCATTAAGATAGTACTCAACTCTGAGATCTTCGGCTTGGAAGAGCTTGCCAAGTTCAGAATTGGGAATGCACACAGCTACGTGCATCTTGATGAGAATGACAACCGCGTACACACACCGGACGAAATAGAGAAGCATTGGGAGCGAGGTGATAGTCTTGCCGTCGAAGTCGAGCATCGCGTCCAGAATCCCGTGTGCCGCTTTGACGCAGGCTTGCAGCGAGTTCATCTGGTTCTGCGTCAGCTTGCCGAATCCAGCATTGACGTTCTTCAAGCTTTCTTCGTTAAAGGGCATCTTGAAGTCGTCAACGTTGTGATTGTGGTGGAGAACGATCTCGTGCGCATAGAGACTGCACACGTGCTCGAAGAAGAGCAATCCCGGTGTGCGGCAGTCAGCAGGAATATCATCCTTCCATCGCCTCAATTCGTTCTCGAAGTGGCGCACGTTATACGCGACTTGCGCGTCGTCAAGGCTGATGGTGGCGGATGCGTCATGCATGCGGAACTGCTGGCCAACTTCCTCGCAGATACGTTGTAGCTTCACATGTTGGCAAAGCAAGCGGTCGGTCGGTGCAGCTTCAGGGTTTGTCATGAGGTCTTCGATGCAGTCTTCGGTGTATTTCGTCCAGTCAAATCGAATGGATCGTCGCAACACCATTGCGGCACTGTAACATCAATTAGTGATTTTTCAAAACCCTGGTTCCTCGTGTTCATCTGCTTACCTTGCACACAAGTAGTAACAGCCAAGCAGAGCCCGTCTCGATTCGAGCTCATCAGAATTTACCGGGGCGATGCTGATGCCCCTATTAGAGGCGACATCCTTGGCCGGTCCCAGAAGTCCTCGGCGTGCTTTGACGATGTTGAATCGCTGGTTGAGTCCGAGGTCGTACACCATAGTAGCCGCGATGTTGATGATCTGGTAGAAGTTTGTCTGCTCTGCTTGCTCTGGTGGCTTGTACCAAAGCGCGATGACTTGCATGGACTGGATGAGCTCCAAAGACTTTGCACCGTTGCGGACTGCGCAGTCTGCGATGGTTCCGATTGCTTCGCGAACTGCTGAACGCGAAGTCTCTGTCTCAGTGTGGCCGTAGGCTGCAGCACCCAGCACAGAGAGGTACAGAAGGGGTTTCTCTTTGAACAATTGGTCCGCTGTCATACCGGGTGGGAAGATGACAGCTGGCAGGTGAGGAGCCATCTCGGTGTTGTAGCGGTTGAAAAGCTCTTGTGCTTTTTCGGGAGGTATGAGGGTATTGATACGCTGAACGAACTGCTGGGGCGTGGTGTGGTGGAGGAAACGGGTGACATCGCTTGCGATGGCCCACGACATCTCAATACTGTTGGCCTCTTCTGCTGATGAATGCTGAGCTGTTGCTGTGGAAGGGCTGCCGCGACTGTGAGGCAGCGATGAACGAGGCGGGTAGGGAGAGTCGTCCGTCCGGCGTCGCTTGTTGGCTGGTGCATTTTCATGAGAGGTATAATACGGCGTCGACGGACTTGGCTGGCTGATGTAGCTGATGCTCTGCCTGCCATACGTGCTGTCTGACAGACGGTCGGGGGCCTGCTCAGCTGGAGATGCAAAGTGAGATATACGTGCACCTGCTTGTGCAGCAACGGTAGATGTGAGCTCTTCCAGGCGCTTCTCAAGCTCTGCAACACGGCTAGCTTCTTTCTTTTGGCGCTTTCTTGTTGGCGGCGTGATGTGACACTCACGGCCAGTCTTCGCGCAACGTCTGCAAGGCAAATCTGGACGGTCTTCTGGGAGCTCACACTTGACTTTCAGGTTACGGCAAGAGTCACAGGCCCTTGGTCTTTTGGTATCCTCCTGCGCCGGGGTACTGTGCTCCGCCATGGGAGGTGCATAATGTACATTGCCGGCAGCTACGTGTGGAGGCGGTTGGTATACTGGCTCGCCACCAGGCGAGGGTGCGACAGGGCTGTGAGCATACTGGTAATACGGCATACCAGGACCGGCCGGCGCCGGCGGCGGAGGAGGAGGTGGACCACCGCCTAGGGCAGGGTCTAGCACGCCTTCTTGTCGAGCAGCCATAGATGGAGGGTGCTGTGCTGTGATGGTTTTGTGCACGCTGGGCGCTGGTGGAGTCGGTCAGTCGGGTCGCAAAGTCGGCGAGCGCAGGCACCGTCTCGCCGTCGCGTCTAGGTCTCTGAGTATGTCTTCTGGACGGCGTTTGTCGTCGTTGTACCGCGATATAATTGGCTTGAAGGTGTTTTTTGTCGCGTGAATGATGCCCAAGCTGAATATGTCACCTGCTGGCGATATGGCAGGATGTGCGTTGTTGCAATGACGCGCTGCCAGAGCTGGCCATCACGACGCGCAGGCATCTGCGCCCGCTCGTGCCAAGCTACGGTGATCCTCCACCGGCTATAGGGCTGGCTGTCAGCAATACCGTTGTTGGCTCTGACTCGCGCTAGCCATACCCAAATCCAACGACATTCCATCGTGATGTACGAGCTTCTATTGCCTTTCGCGTGTTCATTCATATTTCTTGAGGCACTGCATTTCAATGGAGGAGCTAAATTGATAGGGAACGACTTTTGGACCGCCAGAACTGTCATGGAGGTACTGTACGGCAAATCGGAGCACAGGCTAACACGGCCTTGGGCATCTTCTTTATCATATCTCACTCGAACACGAGCATCAGTCGCAATGACAAAGCTAGTTGCAGGATTTGGCAGATGCTCATGGCTCCAGAAACAGGCAAAGTATATCGAACACCTACCGCTGAGAGGCTGAAACAATTCAGCACTTGCATCCACGCCATGTTGGCAAGCACCATTGGATATGGCTTTTGGTTTATCTTCTTGGTTTTTAGAAAGTACTTTTGGAGCATTTCGAGTCTGTCTGTTTTATCCCAAACCACAGACCCAAATGACTATTCTCGTCCATTTTTTTCCCAGGTTTGTTGCATGCTCTTCTCACTCCGTCGCGAAGTGGAGATCTATTACCAGCGCTTGTGTACAGCTCCTGTCCTTGCGAGCATACTGATCTCGACGCGTTGCGGTGTGTAGTTTCGAGAAATCCTGGAGTATCGAGATATCAAGGTCTGTGGCTTCGGCTTGCTGGTGCTTGACAGCGGTTGCGAGGCGACAATCCGCTGGTGCAAACCTTGATGACCGAGCTGTACTCTATGCCGTGGTCTTCCAGAGTATCAGTGTTGTGGAGCGTCATACCGCCGTACTCCAGGTGGATTTTGTCGACGGGGATTCCGTACATATCTGTTCAACTTGTTAGCGTCAAGTGGACTGACATATCGAATGCTCAGGGGGATATACTGGAGATCATAGTTCTGACATTACCGATAACTCTCGAAGGCTCAAGCAGGATGGGAAAGGTTCCGAAGTTGCTGAGAGGACAGTAGGGGCCTGCATGCGGGTTAGCAAAGGTTGCTCGACGCTGAGGTGGCTTCGGCGTACAAGGCTCGACGGAGATCATAATCGCGGTAGTTGTATACATTGTTGTTGTGCAATATCTATGTTGGGTATGTGAGATTGCGCCGTGAACTCTCAAGATCGCTTGCATCCATCTTTGTCGCGATGTGGCGAACCGCCTAGGTTTCATGCCTCCCTCTTCCTGAATCCTGACTCTTGAGCCCACGAGCGACATCTGATTCAGAACCACTTACGATAAAACAATTGATGCAACAGGCGTCCGATGAAATTGTCTGTATCTCCAGATCTTGCGTGTGTCGATTGATCTGTAAGCATCGCTGTACCATTAATTTAGGCCTAACAAACATGACACTCCAGGCCAGCCCACCTGTACCGCCACCTCCTCAGGCTCCCCAAAGGTGAACAGTCAGGCCAACTTAACGCACGAGCTTACTCTTGGCAGCCCTGAGAAATCCACTTGTTCTGAATTCCATCAGCTCTGCTTCCTGACCCTCTTCTCCTTCATCAACAACAGCCATCAGGTAGGGCAGGTGACAACTGGTCGTTTAATTTTTGACCAGCCCTGCCCGCCCTCATTCAATACAGAGAAGGTTAGCATCATCACATTACACACCGCATGGTTGCTCCTCAAAGCTGGCGCACTTCGGTGCGCAGTCCTGGCGAACACAACAGCATTTTATCAGTCTTGGATCGTCCTCGCGACACCATAGACGGAGCAAAAGACGTCAGCATTGCGAGATTAAAACGGTTGGGTTGTGTCAACCATCACCTGATGGGGCCCTGGCAAATCTCTGGCATGTCGCCTATACATGACTGGAGATGCATGCATTGGCCTACATTTCATTCTTTGGCTATGTGATATTTCGAAAGTTTGACGCCGCGTCGTACATGTTGTCAACAAACATTGTTCCAATCCACCATGTTCAGTGTTTCTTTCATCATGTGTTCCATGTGCCTCTTGTCTCTGAAGATCACAGCAGCTCGTCTTTGCCCATCTCGATGTGCTCGTACTTGCAGAAGTGACACATTTGCGTGAAAACCGATGCCGAATGACCAGCCAGCTCATGTGACTTGCGGGACTGATATTCTACGGCTACTCTGTGGAAGTATCGTCCACGACAGTGACCTTGACTTCTAAATTCTCAAGGCCTCTACATTGTAGTTACACGGTGAGTATCTTGTGGTGGGCGCCCTTGCTCTTCACGCGACTAAAGAACACGCTTCCTTGAGTGTATGACCCGTCACGCCGGCGGCGCAGCTCAAGCATCCCAAAAATATTTGCTTTCCAGCCTCCTCGCCTTGCCACTTTCTTGGCACTCACTCTCGCCGTCAATCAACTTACACTACGTAGACTTGGCCGTGGCCGGCCGCGCCGACCATTCAACTGATACGCGCCTCTTCTCAGTGTGGAAACCAGCGATATCGCAGCTCCTCAATGCTCAATGCTCACGAAGACATACTTGGGGCCGCGGTAGTGTTTCTTCCGCGTCAAGACAGGAGACCAAAGGTAAATGAAGACATATCCAATTGTAATTCCAGGGCGGCCTGACAGATGACATCGGCGACGACCTCGGGATTTCTAAAACCTTTCTTCATCATGTGTACCTATAGCTTTTGCCTTTGCTCTTCTTGTGCTTGGAAATGTGCCATGCTTACGCTGTCCGTCACGCGTACCAAAGGTGTTTACTTTCCCGAATCTAATCGTTATAATGTTCCAATGTTCCTGCCTTGCTTATCCTGCCAAAGATAGAGTGCTTGTTTCTTGGGGCTGGAGGGACAATGGCGAGAGTCTGATCGTGGATTCAACTCAAGAGTGTCCAAGCATACATTCCATTGCTATTTCCTGCCGCTACACCTTGCCAAACGTCGGCTTTGGAGGCCTCGCCACCGATCCCAAATACTTCTATCTTCTCGTTGCGCTGTGCGTGTTTTGCGCCCCTGCTCTTCTTGTGACTTGAATACGTCATTCTTCCATGATCCGCCACGCGTCCCGAAGATGTTTCTTGCCCAAAGGGTTTTGCCTCCCTGTAGTCGACTTTCCGGCCTTGCGCTTCCGTGGACGGTGAGGTGATCTTTTACTAAGCTCGAGGGAGAACGGTGAGGAGTTGGTTTGGGTCGGACTTGTCACTCGAGAGGGCTCAGTATACAATCTATTTCCATTCCCTACGGCTATCTCCACCCAAAGTCGCCAGTGGAGTTCTCGCCACTCTTTCCCATCGCCTGTGCTTTGTGTTCTTGTTCTTCTTGTGATTCGGAAGCACCATCCTTCCATAGCTCACCACGCGTCCCGAGGATGTTCGCCTCTCAGATCCAACCTTTTTGCTTTTTCCTTTGCGTACACAGCGAGTCGTGCTCTTCGGAGATCCGAGGGGACAGAACGAGGATTTGATCGGTAATCGGGTTCGAGAGGACCGCGGCGTGTTGAGTGGCGAGAGACATGGAGCGGATTGACGCTCCAACGCGAGCGCGAGTGGCGATGTACCTTTGGCCCTTCCTTTTCCTGTGATTCAAAGATGTCCTTCTCTCAAGTACCGCCGCGCGCCGCGAAGATGTTCGTCTCTCAAATGACTCTTAAGTTTGCTGTTTCCCGTTGCTCTTTCCATGAACAGCGCATCGTGCTTCTTCGAAAATCCGAGCAAGATGGACGAGGATCTGATCAACGGTCTGGCTTGAGGCAATTGTGGCTTATTGAGTGGCGGCATGGAGGTGCTTAATGCTTCGGCTTCCGTGCAACTGTCGGTAGCCGAAGCACAACGGGGTCGTCGGAGAGGACGCGTATGAGGGCACTTAGTATTCCTGCGAGTTGGACTTGAAAAATCAATGGTCAGTCTCGTGTTTGGAAGACTTTCGCCTCTCCTGTCCAGCCTTTATGCTTTGCTCCTTCTGCAGACAACTGTAACAACGACACTTGCATTCTTGAGGGTTCGAAGGAGGAGGATGCGCATTTGATCGGAAGTCGGGCTCGAGAGGACTGCGGTGCGTTGAGTGGCGACATAGAGCTGCTTGATGCTTCAACTTGCGTGCGACGGTGCGAGTGGCGGTAGTTGGAGCACGGCGAGGTTATGGGATAGAATGCTTAGATGAGCGATTAGTATCTCTGTGAGATAGACATGAAGATAGAGAGGCGACCTTTGTTTGGGCATGTAGATGGGCGACGTACTGAGCACGGACGAGGCAAGGCGTGAGAGAGCGGCGACCGCCGGCGCAATATGAGTGCTACGAGCGGCACCACAAAGACGCCACCAAATGCCACGCATGAACATAATACACAAACCAAACTGCTAAACAGATAGATTGCTTGCTACAAAACAAAGTACTCACCTCCAATAACTTTCTACCAAAAAGCGGACATCCCTCGCCGTCTTGGCCAGCGAACAAAATGCAAAAAAAGAAACACCCGATTGTGTTTACAGCGGATTCGAACGCGGGTATCCGGTGTAGTCATGTTTGTGAAGGTAGGTTCGGTTCGTGTTACCACTTAGACATTAGGCGTTAGCGAGTTCTGACTGAGTAGGGGATCTCTCTCCAAGTCCTCCTTTCCCTCGAGAGATCCCCTACTGATCGGTACTAGAGTTCTACACTCTATATGTGTTGAATTTTGTCAGCGGGCTTGAGGGACTTAGTGAGATTCTTGGGAGGGATGTGGCAGGGAGGGTTTGGTGGGCGAGGATGGTCTCAGGTAGACGGGGAGTGTTCTTCCTACTGTGGAATCTACTACGAGATACTGCTCTGGACATTGGTCATTCTTTTGCATTATTGTGTTCTCGCTGTTAGGAGATATTGTAATGGTTATCTTGTTCCTACGCTCTTGTTTGCTGCGATCAACGCTGTGTCTCGTGAGCATCCACATACAGCACCCAACGGCGACACGGAACAGCAACACCACTCAGTCACACCAGCGACCGAGGTGACCATCGCCAAGTAAAGATCACAAATCACTTACATCGGATACTGGCAGATCGCAAATACACCGGCCAAACGCAATCACGACTCCTCCTACGCCTCCAACGCCTCGTTCGCCTGTGGAATCGGGCATCGCCACCGACGGCGGAGACATCTATGCGCAAGTGTTGGCTTGCGCCCGGCAGCTCACAACACAACATCTTGATCAGCGCCAGCACCAGCAAGGCATTTGTCGAAAGGTGGCGCATGGCGCTTAGCAGTCTTAGATGACCTTCAAGAGATTTCTGCTGGGCGGATCGGACTTTGAGGCGCTGAGCATCGACGAGCATTCGTGGCAAATGCGATCTGGACAGGATTTCTTTCACGACTACACGCAAACGAGGGTACTGGACGCTGCAGAGGCGGTTGGCCACGAGGACTGGACCAAAAGGAGAACGTGTTGTCATCGAGCTGCTCCAGAGGGTCAGCAACGTTGTCTCAAAAAGAGGATATCACGAAATACACTTGTGGACAGACACACCATGATCGAGCGGCTAGGTGGATCCGACGCGCAAGACGCTGAGCATCGACGAGCATTCATGGTGATTGCTACCCAGGCTTGACTTTTCGCCACGAAGATCGCAAGCCTACTCAAGAATCTAACGCGCTGGACGGGATTGACGACGAAGGCTGGAACGAATGGAAGACATGTTGTCGGCAACTTGCTGCATGGGATCAGCTTCGCCGCTTTGAAAGGGATTGATATACGACACGTTCGTGGACAGACTTACAATGATCGAACGCAAAGGCAAAGGCTGCCGGTGTTCCCTGCCGACTGGCCATTTCCGCGCAGAACAAGGCACCACACGAACAACACGATTCTTTCGTGCTTGAACACCATGTTAGAACACCGCGTGAGTGAGTTTTACGGGCTCCTAGAGGCTGGAGATTGACATCTTGCTTGAAAAAAAGCCGCGAAGGATAAAAAGCGGGAACAAGGATCCATACCTCATTGCCATACCTCATGGACGCGGCTGAGGCGAATGGCGACGAGGGCTGGACCAGAAGGAGTATCTATTGTCAGCGTGCTGCTGCACAGAATCAGCTAAGGCTACTATGCCGTCTGGGAAAGGAAAATACAAACAACAAACTTGTGGACAAACATACCATAGTCGAGCGCGACCATCGATGCTACCAGTCTTACCATCCGACTAGCCCCTTTCGCACGATACGAGGTATCGACCGAGCAACATAACTCCTTCAGGCTGCACGAACCATCATGTGAGCAATTTTGGCGCGCCCAAGCGACTGGAGACTGGCCTCCTGCTGTAAAAGTACCGAGAAGCATTTGGGAGGCAAGCAGTATCCATACCTCATTGCAACGCTGCCATACATACCATTACCGACCGCACCAATGTCAGGAAACAGCTGACTGACTGTTGATACGCAGGAATCCACCACAGCCTTCTCCCATCCACGCCCACCACGATCGTTGAACAACAGGCTGAGCAAACGAACAACCTTCCATGAAGGTGCAGCAGCCGTCCTCCTCGCCACGCGTGTCGATTCCGACACACCGACGTTCAGCTACATCGTCTTCGCTTTTACAGTCCTCCTCGTTCCGTCTCTGAACCTCTGGGCGCGATCGCCTCCAGGCCGTCTTCCCTCAACCTCTCCCGCCACCAAACCCACCCCACTCCCTCCCAAACCTCCTCCGATGCTCAAACTCCCTCAACCGTTGCACCTCCCAATAATTCTCATACAACGACTTCTGGCGGCGATACACATGGTCCGGGCAATCGTAGCGCGAACGATACTTTCGATCGTGGCGGCGGCAAGAGCTATACGAGTTGGGAGCGTACGCGTTAGAAGACGTGTGGGTCCTCGAAGGGTTTGAACGAGGATAGGCGTTGTCCATGTTGAAAGGCAGGTAGTTCGCTTGAGAAGCGGAAAAGGCGATGGGGTTGTTGATGCTGAGGAGCTCGTTGAGGAAACAGGGACATTCGCGGCCTTGGATGTGGCGGCGGCAGCCGCAGGCGTAGTGGTAGGTGTGGAGTGGCATGGGTGGATGAGGATTTGTGGGTTCAGGCGTCGATCCAAAAGAAGGATATAAACAAGGACATACCTTTGGAGTTTTGGCTGCGTACGCGAAAGCAAGGAATCGAAGAGGTCGAGCCTAATACGATTGAACTGTTTGCGGTTTGGGACGAGAGGCATTTCCAAGAGCAGTGTTAGCAAAGCATAACGGCTGGGTGAGTCTTTCGTCAATCAAGCCACGAAAGAGGTTTCTTTCCAAGAACCAAACCATGGCGTCAGTTTGCATGTTTGTACAGTGAGTTTGCGAACGAGCATTTACCCGGGACCGGTTGAAGCAGATTGCCGCGGCATGCTCTACAGCCTCGTCGTTCAAATTGACGCGGTCGGAAGGCGAACGTGCATGAATGATGCTGAGGTAATTTTTGCAGCAAGGTCGCCTCGAGATGACCCGCAACAATTGGTCTCAGAAATAATATCTGAGTGTAATTTCTCTGAGTATCCCTCCGTACAAAGCTGTACAAACAGTAGCAGGCCATCAGCAAGCCATGACACGCGTATCCAGCGCCACATCCCCAGCGACAGAGTTCATCCGTAGACAAAAATTGCGGTCGGTAGCGACGTATCGTGAGAAGGCTCGAAATCGCGTCGAAAGATGACAAACACAAGTTCTCAGAGAATCCCGTAGGCGGGAAGACTGCAAACCTCTCGACCAGCGATCGGCAGCATTTCCGCGACGATTCAGAACCAAGCCTGGCGGCAGGCGGACCATCCGGCACGATGCATATACACGACATAGAACAGACATCCGGCGGCCGAGGGTAGATCAGACGCAGGTAGCACAAAAGCCAGCGAATGCGGCGGAGCAAACTTGGAATACAAACTTGCACGATCAAGCAAATTGTGCGCCGGCAGACTTTGCGGGTTGTGCTGATCGTTCTGTGTAGAAAGGAACCAGGGAGAAGGGATGGTTCATGGAATAAAATCCTTAGCCAAAGTGGCAGATCCAGATCCGACCAAGCGGCCTGTAGGCGGAAAGTTCACGATCAGCAATCGCACAATCATTGACGAGGCACAGAATGTGAATTAGCAGTACCTACATTAAGATGCTACGTAGAGGGACTCAGTTCCTTGGCAGCACATCTGCTTAACGCATGTGCCATGACCACAGGCTTAGCTTTGCTTAACACTGAACGCAAATGCCGTACTTGCTGGCCATGGCACGCGAGGAGCGCCCTTCTCCTCGATGGCCTCGTTCTTGCTCGTCTCCATGTTTCTCTGTGATGGAGAGGATAATGCTGCACATTTTCCGTGGTCGATGAATGTGCCATGGCTGCATTCCCTGATGCTTTTAGAGACCATTTTCCTGGTGGATTGAAGCTTTGCATGCCGGTTATCAGGTTCGTAGACCGAGAAGCAAGGTAACTCAGAGTTTGAATACTCCATGCCCATCTAGGCGTTGGTCTTGACTTGCGAGTTGTGTCGATGCTGAATATGTGGAGTTGGAGTGACATTTGTCGAGTCTGGTCCAGGTTGCGGGCCTCGTTACGTTCCATGCCTCACTTGCATCTGGCTGGTGCTCTATGATCATGTGCCCAAGTTCAAGTGGCAGACGCAGCAGCATAGCTCTCACCCTTGTGAGAGGTCCCAAACACATGCTTCTTGAAGAAATCCACATATCCGAGCCTCCTGCCACGCATCATGCTCGTGAGATCCTGCAACACGCCAAAGGCAAGCCCAACCTTTGCACCCGTCTTGGCCAACCTCGCAGCCGTGGGGATAGGGAACCTGTGCCATGCCGAGAACAGTCCAGCAGTACCCAAGCCGGCAAACACCGTGCTCACAAAGTCCTTGCTCGCACCCTCCACCTCGCCGTGGTCATTCTCCCTCATGCCGCTCCAGATCCTGCTCACGGCACCTCTGGCCCGATCAACACCCTCCTCCGAGCCCACGAAGACGCCGATCCAGAATGCCTGCCGGCCCGCCATGCGAACGCCCTCCTTGATGCCTCCCAGCATGGCAACGTAATTCTTTGACTTGTGGTAGAGGTACCATCCTGTTTGGGTGGTAGGGAGACGGTGAGCGTTTTCCGCACGGAATCGTAGACCAGTCTCGTTGGCGCCGTGGATTAATCCTAGAAGACCGCCTGCAGTGCCGCCGACTGCGACCAAAATTGGTAGGCGTAGTACGAAGGGAATGGAGAGACGGTGCGAGTTGACGGGCGGCACCGCAACGGCAGCAGGCTCCTCGGTAGGCACCTTCTCCTGCAATGAGGCCATTGTGGTATGTGACTTTGTATTTAAGTGAAGCAATTCATGCGAGAGAGCTCACACATGTCGAGTCGAGGTAGACAAGACGAGAGCTCCATCTCCATCTCCATCTCCATCTCCGCGCCGCATGCGCCCGAAGCATCTCCCCGATATCCCCGACCAGCACTTTCTCGCGATAGATGCAGGAGATGTGCAGTTATCATCCTTCTGCTACTACTGCAACAACTGCAACGAACTACTGTTGTCTTTCTTCTCCATATGTTGTCGCCCAACAATGCGCGATCACAGCAGTCCGCCCGGCGCGCTTACGTCTGTCTGAGCTGTCGCCTCCAGCCTTCACGCCAGCACTTTGCAACCACTGCAACCTCCCGTGCTAGTCATTCCACCGGCGCACGTGAGGCGAGCGCATTACACTACAGCGCCAGATCACATCTCGGACGCAGCAATAGATCCAGCCCAGGAGAAGACACATCACTTCACGCCACGCAGTCGAACCAAAATTCAAGAAGACCCGCCAAAAACCACGATGGGAGGCGAAATATCTCATACAGCAACATTCGATCATACCATCAACAAGCTGTGGCTCCAAACCAAAGTCATTCCAATCTGCCGCCACCAAACCTTCATAGCAGCATCCGAGGAAAGCTACGGCGATGGCAGGAGGAACATGGCAAGGAAATGGAAGAGCTCTTCAAGGACAAGCTGCCGCCCGTAGGGGAAGAGGACGATGGCCTCTCCAACAACATGACCAGGCTTGGAGACGCGAACGATCTGCGTCGGAGATCAGACGACCAAGAGGACGAAAAGCAAGCGGCAGAATACTTTGCAAGGTCTCAGGCGGAAGATCTCGAAGACGATACAACCGATCCCCGTTTCCTCTTCATGGGCGATCTTGTTGAGCTCGAATTTACAAATTCGGAGAGGGAGAGCCTGCTCGCAGTCTACGTCCGAAGGATAGGCCCTCAAGCTCAG
>Ga0265797_10000735_pt1 | contig 59555 bp, 69 predicted proteins | sample P2T30metagenome_FD_192433 | JGI IMG/M metagenome (GOLD analysis project Ga0265797, IMG submission 192433) | Plant litter microbial communities from East Loma Ridge, Irvine, California - P2 T30 | ecosystem: Environmental > Terrestrial > Plant litter > Unclassified | place: USA: California... | reverse complement strand
CTAAAGCCGTTGCGCGAATACTGGGGGAATGCGCCCATGAATCCTTGTAGTGTCTTCCACATGTTTGGCGCCGCGCTCTCGGTGCTGTTGGCGGTCAATGTGTGGTCCGGCTTGGAGTATGTTCCGCAAGTTCCATAGTTCTCAGCGTAGTCTGGGCAGGTCGCGTTCGGCAGCTGAACGATCGTGCTGCCGTCGCTGTAGCCGGGGATGGGAATAGAGTACGAGAACCCGACGTCTGTTGGTTGATCGATGAACAGCATGTTGCTTGCATTCGTCCACGAGTACGGGTTGTTGAACGGCTTCATGTCTGGGCCAATACCACATGGTCCCAATTCCTGGAAAAGACCGATCATGGAGCTGGAGCCTGGGCCTCCATTGATCCACTGTTACAATGTCAGTATGATTTCATGATGTTAGGAAGGAGCTCGTGGGATTTGGAGTTGTATCCGAAAGTCATCTTGACTTACCACTGTCAACGGCGCATCAGTCGGGCCCTGATTGCGCGCCTCGAAGAACCACCAAAAGATATGCTGGTCCTCAGCCACATCTGCATAACCGCTGTAGCTCTTTACACTCGGATCAAGCTCACAGATGCCAGCAGGTACCTCCTTGTACCGTACACTGACATTCGCATAGCCCTCTTTAGTAATAAGATCCTTCGGCGCAGGTACGAATTGCGCAAGAGCACCCGCAGCCAACAAAGGCGCAGTAACTATCTTGGTTGCGCTCTTCATCGTTGGGAGAGTGGAGTAAAACGCGGGAATATAGACAGAGAACGAGCAGCATGGCGAGCACTACCTTCTTTTTATTCTTGGAACTTGTGCAGATCTAACCCAGAAAGGCCCGCCGTCGCGGTAGCCACATGCTCTCACCTTCCCAACCAGGCTAACCGGTTGCTCATCTCGGTCCCGTAAGCCAGGGTTGTAGCCATCCACGTAGGTTGCTCGTACCGGCGACGTCATGGTATTGCTCGGTGCTTGAGGTTCAACTTTTGCGATGCGCAAAGTCCATTCAGATAGTATCTTCCAGGGTGGTCGTCGTCAAAGCTATACGCTTCGAATAACTGGTGCCAGGTAGCCTATACAAAGTGCGACTCGGTAAGACAAATACCACGAATCTGCCCGGAGCTTGTCCGTTGAGCAACGAATTGGCAAAGAAGCTACCCCGCTATCTCATCCAAGCGCGCATTGGCAAAAGCTTGTGCGAGCTTGAGGGCGGTCGGGGCGATAGTGACAGACGATCTAATCCTGTATGGGCAGGTAGTTAGCACCGAATATCCGAACACCCACCGTCAGCCTTCAATTCTTCGGCGCCGCGCCGTAAGTCATTTCGGTGTGATAATCGTGCGATACGGCTCAAATCTCCACGTCGAGATCGCTGGGCCTCTTCTCTTCCGCATTATAAAGCTGTCTAGTGTGACGTGGCCACATGCGTGGATGCACTGTGCTTTTGACCATGGGCGGGTAAATAATCGCGTATTCATTAATTGCTATATCCATTGAACGTCAGTATATTTGCGTGATAGCGACGTTGGTCACAGTCAACCTGTGTGATGCGTCCGCCTTTCCTCGCCTTACCGTCCGTTGGTTCTCAGCTAACAGATCGAGCTGTGCATGAGGCCCCGGGATGATCTCATACTAGTCGCGATCAGGTTGGTAACCGCCTTGCCCGGTATCAGGCAAATCTCGCACAGTGCTAACACTCGCACAACCTCAGCCGTCATATCTTGTATATGTCTCTTGTTTTGTCCCATTCGCCGACCCATACGGGGAGCAGTAGTCACTCGACAGACTGGGACAGTAGTGCGGTGTCTAGAGCTTTCTGCAGGTACACCGTCAGTGACATCGAGCACAAATGAACCTGAAGGACGCCCGCAAGCAAGCGCAAGACGGTTGGGCCATAGCTGATGTCAGCGCACGCTGGTAGTCAAGCCGGGCAAGACAATGCGCGGCTTGGGCGGAAGGACGTGTCTGCGCAACCATGCATATATGCCAACGTCTTCGGTCTGTATATTCAAACGAATACCGGGACCTCGACATCCTTCACCAAGACACAAGGTGTTCGCAGGACGGTTCCATGCTCGAGTGCGAAGGCCAGTGTAGATGCCCTGGTGTATCCACAATTTGTAAACGCCGCGCGCGTAGACTAGCGGTAGATGTAGATGCAGCTTCTCTATACACCTTGGCGTAAATACTGGATGCAGTGTGCGGCGCATCGCTGCGCGAGCAATGATTGGAGGCTCCGGGGCTTGCGAGCGGCAGGGCGCACACATGGCGCGAACCGGTGCGGCAGCTACTTGGCGACGCATGATGCCCAGGTGGGTCGGTCGGTCGTCTCGGCGCGATATAGTCTTGGATGCAAGTCCACTTCATGGCAAAGGGTCGCATCCGGTTTGCTGGCGCGTGAGTCCTCGTGCAGGCGGTGCATCTGGCGCGACCGTCGCATCGCTCCAGGGCTGCGGCGTCGGACCTCGGCAGGCCGCTGGATGCGGCCCTTGACACTGGAGCCACTGCGGCGCTCGTCAACTGTCGACCCCAACGGCCCCGTCAACTACGATAAGAATTCTGTTCCGCTTGCTACATAGACTAACCGCTCAGCAGACTAATGTCATATTACCATCGATGCGACCAGTCTACGCGCGTCGCATGTCTCGTATGCGAGGTCCCACAAACCCGCGGCCAACTCTACCTAGGTATCGTCATGGGAGCACGTGCTCAGAGTGCGAAAGGCACTGGATAGACCGCAGCGATACAACGGGTAGATGGTACGGCTACGCAGGTTCAGTTGACCCCCGGATGCGCGTAGAGCTCAAGACATGCAATGCCAAACCACTCATCTGATTCGCGTTGCATACCAAGGATGATCAGAACAGTGCATATGGGGATAGAGTCTTTCTTGACAGTATCGAACGTGTGAACTGGGACATCGATGCATGACTGGGCTCTGGCTGGCACCCGCCGCGTCGTGTGGTAGGGCGACGGCACTGGACGGGCGCACTGCTCCTTGTACTTCTTGTACATTCCCATGCAGGCTGGGACCCCATTCACGCAACAACACCCCAAGCTCAGATCGAGCATCGACACGGAACAAGTGCTCTTGGTATATGGATCATCGTGGTATAGACGCTACAGCAATTTCGCCGGTTCCATACCCCAAACGCGAATGCCCTTTCAAGAGAGGTCGAAACTGGTAGCCTTGTCATCCATCTCCGCTCGTGCAGAACACTCGAAGGATATGTCGACATTTGCGAAATGTACGTTGAAGGTGTGCACGGCTCGTGATCCGGATAGGCTCTTCGCACGGGTCAGCTGTGAACGGAAACGGGTCTTGAAAGGGCCTGTCCTTACCCAGAAGCTGTTCTTGTCCAGTGACCCATTGCAGCGACATGCCCTGCCCGCCGACATGGACTAGCATCTCGCGTGGGTTGGACGTCGACCGCGCCGTCTCGTGTTCCATGTGGACCAGACTACGATAGCTCATTCTTGTGCGTTGGAGCGCGTGGAGTGGCTCGGGTGTGGTTTGGCTGGACTATGGGCGGATGTCTGGTGGCGTGGGCATGACCCGGGCGAGAGTTGCAGTCGAGGGGTTTGGCGACAGACGTACGCTCGTGGTGGAATGCTATGGCAAGCGCTGGCGATGCTGCAGTGTCCTCCTGGTGGACATGTCAGCTTCGGGGTGGTTGGGTTGGATGGGCGTATGGGTGCACCCTCCTCCCTCCGCGACTTCCCTCTGCGACTACCTCAATGGCACCGCCACGTCAGCGGATAGCAATGCCGCTTGTCCGCTCGGCAAAATTCGTCAGCACAAACCTGCTACCTGGTGGTCAAAATTCTTCACGATTGTCACCCATCCCCGTCACCCCCGCCGCTCACTCGACCCTCCTCCACCTCCACCACGATGGCGTCTGCTCCGTTCTCAGCCAAGGCATTGTACAAAAGAATCAAAAAGACACATCAGAAACAACGCATGGTTGTACTGAAGACGATACCGTCCTGGCAGGTCAGATCGGCGTTGGCGTACGCTGCAGCACTTGCTCTCCCTTCTGGTCAGTTCTCCGCAGCCATCCTTGACACCTTGGACCCAATGAGTGTCTCTAACACGCCATACCAGAACCTGTGCACGCAGCCAAGCTCCTTGTCACCGAGCAGCAGAGGGCAAGTGATGAGTTTGGGCTCCTGCTTTGCTACAAATGCGATCTGATTGCGGTACGCATGGCTCTTGCAGTCAAACTCCGCCGGCTTTAACTGACGTCCACAGGCCCACGGTCGCAGGTCGGCTGCTCAGTTCATGGACGACCCTAGTAACGACCTATACAACATTAGGCGCGCCATGAAGCAGATGAAGAGTCTGTTGTCGGGTGAGGTCTCGTACCAAACCGTAAGTCCACTGATCATTTCCCTGTTCCCATTGACAGCACACTGATGCTACGCAGCGATTCTCCAAGTCACCGAGACTCTTGACGGCGGATCGCTGGCTCAGGGTCAAGGAACAACTCGTAGCCAATCGTACACTCCTCTTAGGGTTTCACGGTATAAGCGCTCCTCAGTCCTTACAATGTCTCACTGCTGACCGACCCCTTAGGGTTCCTCGTCTCTGCCCGCGCTCTTCAAGCTGCAGCGCTGCACCAAGCCCAGGTCCCTTCCGATGCACCCGCTGTTGTCCACTCTGATAGGATCGACCAGCACACAGCCCAGGATCCGGCTGCTGTCACCCGATCCTCCCCGCCTCCAGATGCTCATCCCAAAGCCACCACCCAGCGTGTCCTGAGGGCGAGGCCGCAGATTGGTCCACAGTATGCAATGGGTCTGCGTGGTACCGCCATCGCTCGTGCCTCGACTATCGGTAAGCGTGCAGGTCAGGGTAGAGGCAAAGGCAAGGGCAGGGCGTCTATTGACCACGTTTCCGACTCTGAAGCTGAGGCTGATAGTAACGCGGAGTCAGAACAGTTGTGAACACATCCATCCATGTACCTCTATAGTTCCCAGATAGTGTGCAGCTTCTAAATGATGCCTCATTGCTTTGCCTGTGTCCGATGTGGTGGCTTCAGCCTCTCCCTTCTTGCTGTGACGATGTCCCCGTCTCGAACAATGTCTTTTCCGCCGTCGTCATGCCTGGGTATGGTCTGATGTCATGCGCGCTAGGCCTGTATGGTCAGAGTCTCGCACCATAAAACATGCTCTTCGACGCACACTCTTCCACTCCTCCTACCATCCACTCCTCCTACCGTCCACAGTCCATCACTTCCAAGCCAGCTACTACCATCCTTTCTTCATACCAATCCATTCCATCGCCACGGTCAATCATGCCTCCTCTGCCCGGAACCAAGCCTTCTGACGTCGTGTCCATCACCGTCGTCGAGGCTCTGTTGAGCAAGCTCAAGAAGGTGAATCTCTTCTTGCGGCTACTGCTTCTGCAACATACTTACAGTCAATCAAGGAAGCCAAGCCGCAGGTCTCAATGGATGTTGCCCAGCAAGCCGTCAAGGGCATGTACGCAGCCGAGTACGTCAACCACCACCAGCGTCTTCGGGAACTCAACCAACTCGCCAACGCTGTTGGTCTCAACCCATCTCACTTGGCCTTTGCTCCTCAGGTGCGTCGTCTATCCCCATTCGAACCCAGTTACATTTATCCTAACGTATCAGACAGGACAACACCTATCCTCCCTATCCTCGGAAGCGCATTCGGAACAGCCTTCCCGAGGACCTGCCCCCGTCATACCAGACCCCTAGAGAGGTGGACCACAGTGTTCACGTCTTCAGCAGCGACAGTGTCCTTGTTGCCAACACATCCGATGCTGTCGACCATGACTCAGGCCTCATGCCTCCGTCCAAGGCCGCTGATGATGCCAAGGCACGCAGCCATCGTGGATTGAACTGATCTCCATGCACTCAACGTCTTTCTTCATGTACTCGGAAATGACTCTCATGTACTTCTATTAGCTCTTCGTATCAAGTCTGCCAAATCAACTCTGCTCGTTGCTGTCTCGTTGTGCTGTGATCCGTGTTTGCTTGGATTTGCCACTTGTGCCAACCCATCATCTTCAACTTCAGTCAGCTTGCACGGTTTGTCCGCCCTTCCTGCTGGACTTTTACACGACGTTCACTCCTAGTTGCTCACTGAACTAATCACACAAACACCACCCGTGTCCCGATCCTTCACCGCTTGGAATTACTATCCTGGTGTTCTGCAAGTCTTGTAATCACAAACGCTCTCACCTGCTACTGCTCCTGCCTAATGCAGATTTAATTCGACGTCACTGCGCCTATTCCGTGACCTGCTCTCGGCCACTAGCGTGCACGGGCGCCGCACACAGGCAGCAGTCTCTGCCAATATAAACAACTGATCCCCCGCCTTTCTCTGTTACCTCTCCCTCCCCACGTCACCCCCTCTCCATCCACACCTTACCCCTTCCCCCCAACTACACCATGCAACGACCGGACCTCCGGCAGCACCAGTACCGCCTTGCAGCGCTCGCCATCACCAACAGGCTGGACGAAGCCTCGGCTGTCGACCTGGCGGGTGAAGACCAAGGACTGTGGGAGGCTCTGCTGCGCTGCGCAGTCTCATATCCAGAGTCGCCTATCAACACTGAGCCCCTCAACAAGCTCTACGAAGCGCTTCGGCGTTATGCCAAGGAGCATCCTGCATTCAATGCGGAGATCGAGCGCTTCTTCATAAGGGACGCAGCCCTACAGACTGGTAAGTTACTCTTGTTCTATTCATTCGTGGGCTTCACTAACAACTGCGGTAGACATGAAAGCTGCCAAGAGTGAGTAGTCTGATCCATCTTTGATCCATCTTTGAGTTCCGATCTAACCAACGACACAGAGCTCGACAAGATTGTCCAGACACCGATCGAGGTCAACCGCCCCTACGGCTACCGTGGTAAGTCCTGTCTTCTCTTCAAGTACCGTATACATATGCTAACTTTGTCTAGCTCTTCCTGCGCTGGCGGTGCCCGAGCCCGTCCGGCACAAGGGCAACCTGTTTCGGGATTATGCCACGATCCCCAGGGTCTGGAAGGCTCTGCCGTTGGACAGCCGCTTCCACGGCTTTCTGCTGCCTCCCCTGTCGACGTCGTGGCCCTTCTCAAGTTCGGAGGCGTTCAAGGACCAGCTCAACCCCGAGAACTACGGATCCAACGGATACTTCAACCTCTGTCTTGACCGACAGATATTCTTCAACCATGAGCCTTACAAAGGGACACAGCCACCCACGTCTCGTTCGGAGCCGCTCGAGCCTGATGAGATTCGATGGATCGAGCAGTCTTGCGACAAGCACGAGGAGTTCTTCTTCAACTACTTGAGGAATTATGCACCCGTCAAGGCTCCAACCAAGAACAACGTCCACAAGGGAAAAAACTACCGTGACACCTACAAGATCCCCTATCCGGTCGTTCCGCCTCGCTCCACACACTCTCTGATCGGCGCGATTCAAGGTGCCCCCCAGGAAAAGGAGTATCCTGGTCTTGCTCTGTACGCTGACAACATGGTGAATGGTCTGGACGCTCAGACCTGGAACGGGTGCAAGATGAACTACGTTCGATTCTGGAAGCACCACAAAGACGAGCAGAAGTTGTCGCAGTACGTCGACGCCGATTGGGCTTAGTTAACAGTACACAGCCACCTCACTTTGCTGCTGCGGCCTGTCTGACTCTGCTGTCTACAAGACAGCTGCTTTACCTTACTGTGGTCTTTAGCAAGACCGATGAGTAGAATGAATGAATGATACTCCTCCTGTTATGACTCTTGTCTGTGATAATGTAGAAACTTTCGATTCGTATGTGACTGGGCTGACATCCCGAGATACCCAGGTACGTGTGCGTACGAATATAGTCACCGTGTGTGTAGTAGTGGCTTGGCGAATCGATTTGTGCTACAAGGTTGCGACCATGAAATTTTCGACCAGTCCACGGCTCTCTAGGGCTACTTTTGTTCTGCTAGAACCCTACACCACAAAATTTTACGGCAGGTGCGCAGTGTGACTCACGACTGTATCTAACTGTTACCAGACTCTCGATGATCATGTCGCGCTTCCTATCTGATTCAGTTGTGGACCAAGTGTGTTGGTCGCGCCCTCGTATTGCGGATGAACACCGAGCGATGGCCAATTGGTTCGCACGAGAGACGCGCGAGTCTGATCTGCAGGCAGCTAGACTTCTCGTGCGATCTCCAGAGTGGTTACACGCCCAGCAGCTACTCGGTTCGCATGTGGCTAGACAGTGCGCCGATCGTCTTCATATCGCGTACCAGAACCTAGCCCGACTCCCCAACGAGCTTTCCGACATGATACTGGAGTACGCATATCCCAAGAGCAATACCGAACCTGTCTACTTGAACGCCTGCGCAGTTGGGCTTCTGGCTCACCAGTACACCATCGCCCCGGCACCTGGGTCAGTCTGTACCATACCGTCTCTGAGCCGCGCTCGCACCAACGACAAGAACATAGTGGGGACCATGTACATGCGCGTGCTGCAATGGTACCTACGCTACAATCGCTTCGTCATTGCCGCCTCGTACCTGGAGGTCTTCATGGATCAAGTCACCAGCGCCGGCTCTATTCTCGACTTGGTTCACGACCTTTGCGTCATGGTATGGTTTACTATACCCAATGGCATTACCCTAGAGGGATATGTGCAGGAGCAAATCGCCATGCTGCGCCATCTTCGAGGACGCCGCAGCCGCGACTCTGCTGTCGACGTCTACTTCCGCTGTCTCTTGGATCGCGATTACCCAGAGGAGCCGTATAACCCTGCTCGCCCTGCCAACATATTCGACATGCAGCTCCATGGTCGGTCCAACGAAGAGTGGATGCGTTTTCAGCGGGTGTTGGAGAGGGAAGCACACTCTATTTTGGGCTGGGATTTTGAGGATATCCTAGTCCGGTTCTACTTCCCAGGCAGTGCGCGCTCGATAGAGATGAGACCACGCGGTGGCTAGGGCAATTCTGTCGTTCTGGTCCGTCCTTCTGTACATACGTGAAAGAGGAGGAGGGAGAGAGGTGTGGCGAAGGATACTGTTAGCAGATAGTAAGACGTGTTCTTGAGGCGACATCATCGTACAGCTATACATCTAAGCTTGTTCAAAGAAGCAGTTACAAGGCTGCAGTTACAAGGCCTTGAGCCCATCCAAGACCATGAGGTCCCTGCAAAGCATCGATCAGTTGGTGATGTGAGGTTCCCTTTGCCGTCATCCAGTGGACGGGTTCGGGCGTCCTTCGGTCGTTGGTGATGCAGATCGAAGAGCCACACACCATTACCGTCATGCAGCATCATGGTCTATCTGGTGGCTGTCTGGTGGCCAGCCAACCACCAGATAGACCACAATCCCCCAAGCTATAAATTATCATTCAATACGCAAAGGTCACACTCGCACGGAAGATTGCAGTAACGAGATTGTGCGAACCTGGTCATGGACCAAAGAGTGTACTGAAGCCTGCATGTGGGATGAACACGGCATGTAAATCACGTCGGTAGGTACAAGCAATGGCAGAGCGCGTTAGACATCGAGGGTGGTATTATATCGTTACATGCTGGAAAGCTATCACAAGCTTCACTCCATGAGCTCGCGCTCGAGCTTCACCCACTTCTCTTTATCATGCTTGGAATCCTTCATATCATGGCGGGTCTGTTCCATCATGGCTTCGTTCTCCATTTGTAATGCAAGGGCAGTGGCGAGAATCTGTGCGGATGGTGAAAACTTCTCGGGGTCGGTCTTTGCAGACTCCGTCTTCATGTTCTCGAGCATGAACCGTGCTAGGTTATCTCGTCGCCAGCGAACACTACTGTCATTGACGTTGGCGCTACTACAGAGACGTAGGCACAGAGTCAGTACACGTCTCACAAGCAGCTCGTGTAGCCATGACTTACCTACACTGTCCCGGTGGAGCAACGCAGAAGCCACCGGCGTCGATACGCGAGTCCGTACAGCGTGTCAGGCTGCGTTCTGCTAGGGAGACCTCGTCCTTGGTAGCTAGGTAGCACACAGTGTATGTGCGGAGTTTGATGCTTCGGAGGGGAAGCAGCACTATGCACACGGCTTCGACCAACGTAACAAGCCAGGTTGTGGACTGGTGGCGACGATAATTCTGGTCTCGCTTGCTGACGTTCCTTGAATAACCACAATATGAGCGTGGTTTTGAGAGAGGCTGTGTGCGTTGTGTGGGTGTGAGATGTCGACAGAGTAACTCGATCGCCTTGCACCATGTATGGACCTGGGCGGCACGGCGTTTCTTACCAGCAAGATGCATGTGCTGTCCACGCAAAATATCATCCGTGTCGGAAGTGTCTGGCGAGAAGGCGTTGTCGATGTCGGCGGCGACGGCTGCGTCCTCTTCCTCTCCAGATATGTATTTGCGGAGGCAGTCGACGATGAGCATCAGTTCGTCGGGGGTAGGGGAGAGGCCGGCTGCGTCCACAAGCCAGCGGACATAGATGGCATAGCCTTCCTTTTGTTGACGTCGAAGGAACCACGGGTGTTGCTCGTACTCTTCTTTCTCTGGATCGGGGTTGTACAGCGGGTAGATATCGTCCCCCTTGGCAAGAGCCTTGTGTGGTAGTGAGCCATCGATGGCAGAGACGAGGACGGAGCGGGGGATGCTGCAGAAGAGACCGAGAAGGATGCTTCGATAGTACGCCAGCTCGTCGGCTATCGCTGAAGCAGCAAACTTCTCCTCCCAGAATATTGTGTCGATGAGGGTCGTGAGGTTCACGTCCAGCAGGAATGGCCAATCATGGGGGAACCAGGCGGCCTCACCCTCGGCAACGGTTATATCTGACTCTGAGAGAGGCAAGTGAAGCCAGGGCTTCGGCTGTGTACTATCGTCGATGCGATCAGATAACGCAGCCCAGGTAAATGGTTCGCCATCGTCATCCAACAAGCTGGCTGAGGTTAGCATATAGCCAAGTACAAAGAGAATGAGTGCCTACTCTGAGTTATCGCCGATCCTTGTGACATTGTCAGCAGTGAAGCTCGAGTCGAAAGTCGAGTTGGAATCCGCGTCTGAAGGTATAGACATGACTGTGTGCTTGATGAGTGAAAAGTCTGCGAGGCTCATTGCGTCCACGGTATAGGGCAGCGACAACAGCCTTGGCATGGCGTCATTCGACCGCATTCGGCAGCACGACCAACGCCTCTCAAAGATATCCAGTTCAAGTAGACACCGTTCACCATGGCCTTGAGATGCAGATCGGCCGCCTGTCTTGCAACAATGGAGCCATGCTTGCTGCACAAAGAGAGTTGCTGTGGACATTAGAGTATCGAACACGAGAGAGGAAAGAAAACGATCAGACTTGACGCTGTACAGTGTCGTTATCACCATAGACACCCGACTGCTTTGTGGATCTGCCTCGCTGCATGGTGGGGGGAGTGATGTAGGTGTGTCGACTGGGCTGTTTATCTATCGAACCTTGGACGTGCAGGGAAAGGCTTCACGGCAGCAGGCATAAATCCGCATTTCCAAATACCTGGAGCTTCTTCTCTGACTACTGCGTATCGTCCCGGTGTATACTCGACGGTGTAGTCGGGTGGTGTGGTGACATAAGTTCTCATCAATTCAAACCCCAGATGCTCACTGGCCCTGTGTAGCCTTTGTATCTTGGATTCTACAATCTTACATGTCCATCGCATGACTCTAGATCACCACATTCAGGATGCATAATCAGGGGTCAAAGGATGCAGTGACAGGAATGTTTCTTTGCATCATCTCTGTACCCTGCCATTCCGATCACACTCCTACACATCAGACTCCCGCTTTGTTGATATAACGACCGACTCGTTGATCATCCTGCTGCCGCTCAGATAGACGAGCTTTGCAACCTGTGTATTCCGGACACTTTGTCGTCTCCGCTTAGAAGTCGCAGCGCCATGGCGGAAGGTGCTGAGATAGTGAGTCTTGTCGCAGGAGATCGCGTATGGAGTGCAGAGCCCGTCGGGTTGCAGCAGAAGCATGAAGCTCTGGGAGGAAGACGAATCGCAAGACGGGTCGGACGATAGCCATCAGTGGTAGCTTGTCGTTTGCGGCATCATAGGCTGTGACTTGGCCGCCTTGATCGTCTGGTGCGGAACCCGACCCACCGGTATATATTTCCCCTGGCCCTGGGTGATGTCTTCGGCCTTCTCTTCTAGTGTCAGACCCATCGATTGTCGCGAGATCGAACGCCCCCTGTCGCCTTTCCCCTTGCCTTCTCGGCCTCCTGGTAGCCATCAGATGCTACTTGCTGGACGTATCTCGCGCGACAAGGTAGACTGGATCATTCGTCATGAACTGTTCTGGGTGCCGAAAACGCCATGGCTGGTGAGTGTAAAAGACGGACCCGGAATCTGCACGTTCGGCGCCGTCTGGCCTGTTGTAAATCTCGCAGTCATACTTGCATGACTGGTAGGTATGCGCTCGCAATGGGAATTTGGTGGGGTACAGATCTTGTGCAGCGGTCAGTGGGAGACGGAGGATCAGAAACATGCACACATCAACACTAGTGCGGTTGCCCGACTAGGGACCTCGGTAGTCTCACCCCCGCCACGTTCGCCCCGTCGCCCCTCCACATCCCGGTCACGGTTCCCCAGGTCCCAAAATGGCCAACTCCAAGGCCATCGGTTAATCGCTCATGTCCGCCAGTCAGGCAGCCTTGCCCAAACCGACGCAGTCGGCTTCTCACGCATGATGCCAACGAAACGTAGACAGGCGAAGTTCTCAAGCAAGAGCAGCGTCACTCTGGCGACAAATCCGAGCCCACCGTCGACGGAGTAGCCCCGGAGCTCGCGGAAGAGCTCGCCGACATGGAGGTGTGCAACGTCAAGGAGAGGGACAGATTGGAGGACGGGGAGTGCTTCATTGAGATACGCCCTGGCAAACTCATCTGGATGCGTGTCGCCGACGAGGAGACCAGGAGAGATCCTTGGAGGCGATCCGGGCCAAAGATTGCTCCCTGCAAACCACCACAGAGAGCTCGGTGAGGTGGGCGTAGGTGATCAATCGCGCGGCAAGTCAAGACTCCACCCGTCCCAATACACAGCTAACCCCACCCGCCAGTCCGCCTCCACCTCCACCGCCGTCGAGAACAAGAGCGAAGTCGATATCGTGCGCCAGGATGAGCTCAAGACCGACCCCAAGTACGTCACGACGGAGCAATGCAAGAACGGCGACTGTATCGACGTCGACTCCAAGAACAGCAGGGTCATAAGAGAGAAGGGAAAGGTCACCATGAGGTTCAACCGTCCATGCGATGGTTCAGTGTGCAGCTGCAATCGCGACCTTGGCCTCCACATCGAGACCACTGCTGCCAAACAGCGTGCCACCAACCTCACCCGCATACAACAACGCCTTCGAACCAAATGCAAGTCGTCGTCTCGGAGAAGGGGAGAAGCAGAAGCTCTGCTTGATGCATGCGAAGTGGCACTGCCGGTATTGACTGGGTGGTATTGACCTGCCACCTCATTGCCAGGCAAGATCCTGCGTTGAGGATACTTCTTTTTTTCGAGAGGACCTGACTGTATGGATACATATAGATTTTCGAGGTTGTGGGTCGCTCGCGCGATGGGTCACGGAGATGGAGATGACAGTACCAGAGTACGACTTCGCCCACAGCGACTGTGTGAGTCCGTAGCGGAGCCCTCGTGTGTAGCTGATGGGCTTGAATTCAATCATCTTGCAGCGCACATGACTTGCGAATGCGGATGAAACGTGGGACTTTATCATAGCTGACATGTGGTCGAGCTTTCTGGCAGATCGACGCTATCCAGTCGCCTCGGCGGAAGACTTGTGTGAATCATATTCATGTAAAATATAGTGAACGTGAATGATCCACAAGGTCGCAAACCAAGCTTGATTAGGTACGTATGCTTTATCACAGGCAAATTGGTACAATGCGTTGTTCAACGATGATCAATGTAGTGAACCTGAGTTGAAGAGGCTATAGAAGAAGAACCCCTACTCATCTACAGATTGATGCTGCACTATGAAATCCCGGAGTGTGATGTAGTCATCGTGGGCACGTTCTACCATGCCTTCCAACCTACGCTCACGCTCGATCCCTAATCCCACGGCTGTGTCCAACTTCACCGCCTTGACATGAAGCTCGTTGTATTTCTTCTCCATAGCCGTGATGTGGTTCTTTAGGCGACTGTTGGAGGCGACGTACGCATTGAAAGCCGCAATGCGGTCTTTTCGGTCCTTGGTCATGGCACAAACAAAGTCCCGCAGGCGTTCGAATTGAATGAGAGTAAACGCATCTGCTTCCGTACACGACGCACGTTTGTAGTAAGCCTCGAACGATGCCCGGAGTGATTCGTGTTCTTTGTAGTTGGGAAACAGGATATACGTGTACATGCCACTGGCGAAGCCAGAAAGAGTCAACTTGATGTTCACCGTGGCGATGTTGGCTTCGTCCACGGACGTAGAGAGAATTGTATTGCTCTCGCGGAGTTTGTCGTGTGCGGCCTTGAGTATGGTGTAGTTGGCTTCTGCAACCTCGATGGCTGTGTTCTTGGATTGCTCCAGTACCAAGTATCTGGTATCCGCAGTCTGCTTATCGTTGGTCCTCGACGTCTGTTCCGTGGCAAACTTCTCGTGGTTGGCATTCGCAAGGTCGTTGGCTGCGTCGAGTTTCTTCTTAATGTCATTTGCGAGGTCGTTCGCGGCGTCGAGTTTCTTCTTGATGTCATTCGCAAGATCGTTGGCTGCGTCGAGCTCCTTCTTGATGTTATTTGCGAGGTTGTTGGCGGCGTCGAGCTTCTTGTGGTTGCTAGTTGCAAGGTCGTTGGCTGCGACATACATGTCGTGGTTGAGATCCGCACGCTTCTTGGCTGCGTTGAGCTTCTCCTTCATGTCATTCGCGAGGTTGTTGGCTGCGTCGAGCTTCTTCTGGGTGTCAGTTGCAAGGTCGTTGGCGGTCTTGATAGCATCGTCATAAGATGACGATGTGGCTGTGTGCTCGGCTTGCAGTGTGTTCAAGGCGGCCATTTTGGCATTGACGACAGCGTCCAGGCCTCGGATACGAGCAGATGCCTTTTGCATACGCATCACCAAGAGAATCCGAGTATCGAGAAAGCGTTTGAAAAGAGAACGGTAACGTGCCTCTTTGAGGCCAAGGCTGTGTTCGAGGGTCAAGGAAAAGGCGACGAACAGACTCAAGAAGGCGCTCATCCCAGTCACACGAGAGCGTAGCTTGGCGTTCTGTGAGAGCGTAGCGCGAAGGAGCTGTGCATACCTGGTGCACTTGGCCTGGACGGCCTCCGTCTTGGCCATTTGGTCAACATAGACTTGTTCTGAAGCCTCAAATGCGGTAGCAAGCTCTAGCACCATAGTGCAAGCCTCCTCGTGCTGTACGGTATGTTGGGGCATCTCGATGGCTGTGTACCTTGTTGCCAGACCTTCCGCTGAAGCAAGTTTGGTTTGCGTGGCTACGAGTTCTGCACTGACGCGGTCATACTCATCGGAGACTTGGTTGTACTTGGATTCAGCGGTCGCCTTGATGTGTGTGATCGTTATGTCCTGGAATCCTACGCGTAGTCCAAGGGTCATGGTTGTCTTGGCGAGCTTCTCTACGTAAGTGCGGGCATCGTCCAGCTGCTGCTCGGCTGTGTCCAGTTTCTTCTTGTCGTGAGCCTGATTAACCTCGCATGTCTGGAGTTTGTTCTGGAACCCAACGGCGGTTGCCTTCGATTCGTCTAGTTCGGTCTGGACGGCTTCAGTACGCCTATCGCTGTTGAAGAGGTCCTGCTCGAGGCGCTTGATATTGTTCAACTGCGTCTCGTTCAAGAGGTTGGCTTCGTGCAGCTGCTGCTCGGCTGCGTCCAGCTTCGTCTTTTCTTGAGCCTGATTGACCTCGGATGTCTGGAGTTTGGTCTGGAGGGCTTCGGTACGCTTATTGCTGTTGACGAGGTCCTGCCTGAGGCTGTCGATATCGTTCAAATGCGTCTCGTCCGATAGGGTGGCTTTGTGCAGCTTGGCGGAGAGCCCAGCCTTCTCGGCTTTGAGTGACCTAATCTTGTCTAGACGATGATCAGTGGGATGTCCAGGATGACTCAGTAGGTTACTACGTACCGGCCAGACGACTCGCGAGCTCATACCCTTCGTTGTAAATGTTCTTGTAGTGCCGAGTCATATCTGCTTGCTCCCGGATGTCATGGACGAGCTTGGCTGTGTACCGAGCATGCGAGATCTGTTGCGGCAGGTCCAACTGACGGCACCGTACCCGGATTTGCAAACTTTCGTAGAGTTTCAGGGAGCTGCCTTGTGCATCGTCGTCGGACATGGTGGGCGATGGGGGTAGGGAAATAGTAGATGGGTTGGTCTGAGGCGAGACGATGCAGAGATTTCGCATCCTGCTCTCTAATCTGAAGTAGAAAGCACCATCGCGACCCCGCCGTGGGTGAGGAAGGAGCGAGAGCACCCACCACGGAATTCGAGCACCTGACCAGGACCTGCAAATTATTATTACTCTGCTGCATGTTACTCCAAGACAGACATACGCATGACATGGGGCATCGATTGTTATAGTATCCCAGCCTAGCTACTAAGCTACAATTGTGCCATCCTGCTCAATCAAAATGTCCAACTGTCTCTGAGCTAGTTCTGCTCTTAGAGAGGCTGCGTTCTCCAACTGCGCGAGTGCTTTGGCATGTAGGTCTGCGGCCTGTGTTTCAAGTTGGGCGGCTTTGAGCTCAAACTCGGCGATTCGGGTCTGGGTGAAGTTGATGTAGAAAGTGGCGTCTTGGCCTGGCGGAGGCTGAGGCTGAGGTCGACGTTGCAGCTGAGGCTGTGTGCCATAGGGCTCGTAATCGGACTGCACGACTAGAACAAGGGTTAGTGATGCGGCAATGAAACGAGAGACGAGAGACGCTTACAGCTAGTAGAAGGTGACCTCAGGTTACTCATCAGTCCCTGAGCTAGGCCGATTGCTCGATCATCCCCAGCGCGTGTTGGAGGGTAAGGGTATCTGTTCCGACGTCTCATTTGCTCAGCTTGTTGGCCAGGGCACGGAGTGTTGCGGCCACTGCTCGCCGTGTTGGATGCCATATTCGTGTTGGTGTTCGGTACTGCGTGTAAGTGCCCGCCTAAAAGCCCAGTACGTCACAGCGAAGTTCCCAGTCACGGATCTTGGCGCGCCCATGACTCCGCATGTGGACCAGTGGCATCCCTTCAAAATGTCCTGGGTCCGCTTTGGTCGTGATCATGCGAACCACATACAAGTACGGCAATGGGCACGGTGAGCTCAGGGCTGTAGTTTGGGACGTGGGGATGTGTTCATTGATCAATCTACGACATCCAAAACCTTGCATCCTCCTCCGCAATCCCCTCTCGTCGAGGGTGCGGGAAAAGCGCCACCTTGTACACATGATTGTGCTGTACGATCCGTACGCATAGCCTCCCATTCTTCACACAGTAGTCACACGCTGTCGCCGCATCGGTGACGTCGTCGTGGCGAGGCTGTTTCCGATCTATCACCCGCTTACCCAGACATTTTTGCTGGTTGAATGTTGCTTCCATCTGTGACTTCTTCATGAACTTGGCATAACCCCCGCGATTAGCGTAGGTATCACGTAGCTCGTCCGTCAAGAGAGCACCTTGGCTGTGTTCGAGGTCCGTCAAGGCCTTATACCTGTTGTTACCGACACATAGGATGATCTCTGGATCGGTATCATCGCCTGCAACGGCCCTGTGCCGGCCTCGCTTCAATGGACCTGGTTGTTGGGTTGGGAGTGCTTGGCTGTGTACGGGACTCATCGGTTGTACGACAATTAGACTGTCATCGACATCAACTGCGATTGGACCATCGTCATCCACTGCGATTGGACCATCGCCATCAACTGTGATTGGTTCATCATCGACATCCATAACGATTGATGAGCTCGAGATGAGTATGGGGCTCTGACTGCAGGCCGCAATGCTGGTGGGCTGTGAGCTGGCCAAAGCAGTCGACTGGCTAGAAGAGGTATCAGTGGAGGCACTGGTAGCCTCGGTCTTGCATGATAGTGTCATGGTTTTGAGGCTTTCGATGAACGCAGCTCTTTCGCCAGACTTGTCCGTGATGCTTTGCGAGCGTGGTGGCTGTGTGCGGGCGAAGAGGTCCAAGACAGGAAGGTGTTCGACCTGAACGGGAGGCAACGGGTCTTCTTTGAGGCTTTGTTTGAACGTCGATAGCAACTTGTTGAGGAGGTCCGACTCACACAAGCTGACGGTGGGGCTGTGTGCGGCTAGTAGTCTGTTAGCAAAGTAGACAACACCATTGGGTGGACCTTCGTACCTGGATCTTGCAGGACCGTCAATGTTGCGCTATGAGGGCTACGCTTCTTCTTCTTCTTTACTGGAAGACGAGAGTGTGCCGAGCTTGGCTGGCCCGTGATATGGGGGGTGGGCGGCTGGGCTATGTGCTCAGCAACCTCAGGAGGCACAATCGTGTCTGTCAAAGCCGGCTGTAGACCACTCGTTAAGCGGGGCTTGATGAGACCCGAAGGGAGAGTTGGCTGTGTTCTGGGGCTAGGAGGCGCTGTAGCATCGTCGGTGTACATGAACTTCGATACCGGACGACTCGCCAGAGCAGTTGGAAGAGCTCCGAGTGTGCTTGGACGGGCTTCGTACGGACCTACATTTGAGAGCAATGGGGGTTGATGGCGTGCTGCTATTGGTAGGCGATGCTGAGAGATACTTGACTGTGCTGACTGCGGTGATGCTTGGCCATGTAACGGTCGTGCCCGGACAGCGTCTAGCTGGGCTGTCGACGTTACCTGACGATGCAACAGTTGAGGAGATCGGACAGCTTCCGCCTGGGCTGCGTGCTCGATGACACGCCGAGTTATTTGCTTATGCCCAGAAGACGATGATGGGCGGAGGGCTGCAGATGGGGGGCGGGGCTCGAGGCTGTGTGGAGGGATCATAGGTGTAGTGAGTGCCGGAGCTGGTGATGACTGGGAAGGATGATGAGACGCGTCGGGGCGAAAGGCATGCTTTGGTCCACCTGGTAGGGCTGTGTGCCTCGAGGCCACCGGACCGCTGGCCGTGCCAGCTACAAGACGACGGCTTGAGAACGAGTTGGCAAGCCTTTGGGGTTGGGCAGAGTTTTTGGCTGCAGACGCTATCTGGACAGGCTGTGTGCCGGCAGCGGATGGACCAGGCATGCTGCTGCGGCCATCGGTACGGCCATCTACGCATACAATTAGTCAAATGAATGTAGAGCGTGGAATGGTACATGCCTGGTTGTGTGTAAGAAGTCGAGTGTGGGTGACCATTCTTGTGCGGGATGCCATCGTGCTGTATCTTCCGACCTGCGGCGAGATCAGCACTGAGGGCGACATGGCATGTAGAATACTACACACGCTTGACTGATACAAGAGGCTTCCGGTTTGACTGAAGGCTGTGTGCTGGTGCATAAGGTGTGGTGTGTTCCACAAGGTCGTCCATCTGGTAAGTCGAACAGGTAGAACGAGGGGATTGTGGGATGCTTGCCGCAGCTCGTACGTTAGCGAGGCGGGCCCTGGAGCCCCGCAGCCTCTTCGAGCGGCTCTCATGTGATCTGAACCCAAAGACATGCCAACTATCAAGGCCGATAATCAGATGCGCAACACATCAACTAAGCTCTTCTCCTCTCTATCGCGTTTCGATATTTTCTGGTATGGGCTGCGTCCGCTCATTATGTAGAGTTCGCCCTTCACGAGCTGGCTGCATGCCTCGCCACCCGTACAACAACTCCATCTATACAAAGAGGGGGGGCGCTCTCGAACTGTCCAGCACCTGAGGAGCGATCGAACGTCGTTGCATTTGACATTTGACGGCGCGAGCGAGTGGTGGAGTCGGCCCGAACTGCTGCATGCTGGGTGGGACCGCGGAGCCGGATGATGATCCTGTTGGTGCAGCGCAAGATCGCCCAACGGTAGCGAATGCACGAATATGGAAGTTTAAATGGACGTTGTCACAACGCAACGGTGCGATGCTCTGCCCGTAGAGAACAGGACCACTTGTATCACGCCCACCGAAGGGTCGGCGGCGGAGGTAGCGCCTCGCATAGTCATGTCAGGACTGTCGTCTACCCTACATGCCACCATACATTGATCGTGTCGGTCTCGATCACCCTGTGAATTCCGTATCTCTTGGCTCGATTCTCGTCCGCTGCAGACCTTGCACCATCGACAGACTGCTGAGCAATGACCTCGTGAGTCTCTATGCAATTCGTCTTAGCCCCCGACGCCTGTCCCATCTTCTTGCTTTACGCGCGGAGCCCGTAGGCTGCGATTAGCTCTGAAACGGTGGTGTTCGGATGAAATAGTTTGAATATGCCAGAGGCAGAAGCAGAGGCACCCACATAGAAGGAACATGTGTCTTTAGTGTTAGCGGATGAGCATGCGGCAAGTTGGAACGCTCACCAGCGGTGCGGTCCGTACGAATCTTTAGTCAAGGGCACACAATAACCCAGGGTTCTTCGTACGACAAATGCGTGGTCGGACAAGCGGAGACCAAGCCGAACAGAAAGTGGTTCCTTCGCTGTGTTGGTGTCGTCTTGCGTAGCAGTAGGTTCGCTGCGATCCATTTCACTTCTTCGTTGCTCGAGCTCGTGTGACGGTATACGTGAATTATGGCTTATGGCTCCGTCGTGGTCGCCTTTGAATTAGTAGCGGGATCGCTGATGATTCCAGGGTCGGCTCTGCGCCTTTGTAGTCCTCTGAACTAGACCACACGAGCTGACAATCCCATGGCTATCCAGCGCGCCACTGAGGCGAGCATTGCCGCGAAGACTGTCCACAGCAGTTAGGAGTCTGCAGCCGTGATAAAGTGTACGTGCAAGTCCCTTTCGATGCCAACGGTACTGCGATGACGCAGACAATTCCAGGCAGTGGCACCCGACACACTCACCGATTCCATGGCGTTTTTCACTGCACGCTAGCCCGTGGAATCCTCCATGGCCGCCCACTCCCCAAGTCACCGGGGATTTCAGACTAGGCAGCACGCGAGCTAGCGCACGGACGTGCACACAAATCGAAAAGGTCTCTCAGTCGGTCTGAGTTTTCTACTCTCTCGCATCTCCACCCTCTCTCCCCTCCAACACACAAGATATCCCCGCCCACAACCATCACCATGGCTGCGAACGACGTCGACGAACAGAACTTCAACTCGCTCTTCGCTTCGAATATGGGTATGTGCAACTCCCACTTCACCCATGCCCGTCGCTAATCAAGAGTAGCGACGAAGAACCCGGCAAAGCACGCAGCCTCTCCGCCCGCGGTAGTCGCTAGTATTTGTGAAACCATCATCAGTGACACGCTGAGCAATGTCGGCGGTGACGCTGAGGAGATTAGCCCCCAGGGTATCAGTAAGTCTTTCTCATCTGCCCGCCAGATAAGCATATACTAACGCGTTGTAGAGAGCTCTTTGAGGTCACTGACCAAGCGCAACCTCGCTGCGCACACCATCGAGACCGCAGCCGATGGTCCCGTGGACACAGCCGGGCGTCCCACCAACGTCACCTATATCATCAAGGCCGCCCCCGCTGAGAAACCGCTATTGCGCGCGAAGCCGGCCGTCGAGGGTACGTTGGCTTTTCGTCTGCCGGATACACATGTACTGACCGTGTCTAGTCAAGGTCGGAGGTAAGCCTCCGGTCTCCGGTTTCGACGACGGGGACATGCATACGGGTGTCGCTCAAGTAAGTCTTCGTTGTACAAAACACACATACCACATGCACTGACATCATGTCTCTACCTTTGTAGGCCTTTCTGGACGAGCTGCTCAAGATCCCCGGCGTCAAGAAGAGGTCAATTGTCTTCAGGACATGGCAGGTATTCATCAATGGGCGCGTCAGCATGCCCAAGGGCGTCAAGGACCTCACGATGTGGCGCCCAGTGGCAGATGTCGGCCAGCAGCTCGCGCCTGCGCGTTATCTTGCCTCGAACGCCTTCTCGCTGGGCCTGTGCGCGGTCACCTTCAACAGCCTCGAGAGCTGCCCCCACGGAGCACGCTGCGCGTGGCGCCATCACCAGATCGACGCCAATGAGCTGACGTGGCTGTCGGAGCTCGGGGCGAGGGGTGAAGGTTCTGTCTGTAACATGCGCCGCGTGGTGGGATCTACCCCCGTTGTGGATGTCACACTCTGGGACGTTGAGAGATGAACACAGCCATACGCCTCGACTGTCTGAGATCAGATGTCCTCTGATATGCGCACTGCGCACGGCCGGTACACAAATACATACATGATCACACGTTGCTCCCCTCTCTCTCTGCCGCTCTCTCTTTCTGTGCACCTTTGACGCCATCCTACGACCGCCGTATCACTGCATGCATACTGTGATAATATGACTGCCAATCAGCGATCATGATCATTCCACAACGTTGATAAGAACTGACCATCTCCAAGCTCTGACAATGACCAAAAGGTATCAAATCATCTGATGCATATACGACAACCGACGAGCCAGGCACCACTGCCAAATGAACTGTAAGCGATCTAGCATCTACTGTTCTTCGAGTGCAACTTCAAATACATCGTCGTCCATATTCCCGTCAACATCTGGACCTTCGGCGGTATGCGATATGCCCATCGCGTGGTCGCACTCATGGCATGCATCGTGATTGCGATGAGGCCCGCCGGCGCTGAGGTTGCGCTCGCAGCTGTCGCGGAAGATCCTCGTCACGGATGGTGTTATTAACAGTCCGAAGTGGCGCATCGTGTACCTAGTACCGCGGGAAGCACAACACTCCCACTTTCGTGTGCAGAGTCGGGAGATGGCTCGGTACCCAGGCCTTTCCCCATACTCTCACTGCCGGCTTTGATCATCTCGCCCACTTGTGTCCCGGTAGTGGCGTCGCAGAAGTATAGCCAGCACTCGCTTTGCTTGTCCTTATTTGCTTCTCAGAGGTTCTTGGAGATGCCAACCACACCTCCCGCATGCCATACGACTCATACGCGAGGAGATACTCTACGAAAGAGGGAAGTATCGCATCCCCAGGAACCTCTGCGCTCCCGACGTCCTTAAGTACGGCGCTTGTCAGCCTCCTAACTCTCCTTCTATTACACGCTTCTGCGTGCTTTCTAAAAACTATTAGAGGCGAACTTATAAGCTTTTAGCATTAGGGAACTAAAACCCAACTTGGCATGAGTTCATGTGTAGAAATCGACAGTGTCCAAATGGACAGTGTCGTCAGGCCATGTCTCATTTCCCACTTCTTTCTCGTGCACTTGGAGCCTCGAAACCGTTCAAGAGCAAGGCATGATTGCTTCCCAAAGATGTGGCGAGTAGTGACATGGAAAACCCACTCGCATCGCATCCCTTCATGGTGTGCCTTGCGTTTGTTCAAAACGATAACGGGTATTGTAATGCGTGCCGGTGAGGTCTGCCTCGTCTGTTATGAGACAACGCGTCGATTGATCACTTGTTGATTTAGATGCATCCATTTTAAAGAGTGAGGCCAAGTTCCATGTTCCAAAAGATGTTGCGGAGACAGGTGCGATGGCTTCTGCGACTAGAATGAGTATATAAACACGCCTCGTAAGCATCGACTCTCTTGATCAACCACGAGGCGGGTGTGCAGTTTCAAAAAGCAACCCTGAGAACTTCATGCGTGGGCCTGTTTCGAAACTGTTGACGTTGATCTTGATGAGTGGTGTTGGGTAACAGCTCATTATTATCACCCGGTTTTTTCTCTCCAAACTTCTGACAATGGTTCATGGATTTGCGTATGGAGTCAAAAGACGAACATGTCAGACATGGAAACCAAGATCCCCATAGACTCAGCGTGCGTTCATGTCTCCGGGCGTCCAGAGCGCAAGAAGACGTTCTGTACCTAGCTACTACGTCATCGGGCGCCACACCGCGACGCTTTCTGCAAACATTGACACCTAGCACAATACCCCATCGGACGAGCTCATTCAAATTTTGATCCTAGCTAGTTACCACCTATGCGACATACATAGGTAATTTTTAATTTAATAGAGCACATATTAAGAGTAGTAGAGGCTAAGAATACAGTAGGCAGCCTAACGCGGAGGGTTAACAGCGCTAGCAGATACTATGTGCAAGACGTATTAAAATGGTGACTGGCAGGCCTGAATCCTCCAGATCTTGATGCCGTGACACTCCATCGATTCAGCATAGAGAGCGGGATACCGTATAGAGAAGACGCATTTGAACGCTGGATAGTTCAAGTCATATAGGTTTCCGTTACCAGCTTTCGACTTACGCCTCCCGATTAATGCAGCGCTGTTCTCAGCATTCTAACGCTAACAACTAAACCTGTGCTAGGCATGTCGCTATATATCTAGCCTTATTTCTACTGCTCCTAGTAAGTTATAGTGTCTCGTGTGCATTGCGAGAATTGTAAGTAGCTCGTTATTTATAGGTTATTGCGCCGTGTATCTAATTCTATCTAGGATAATTTAGATAGCTGCGTCGCTACTAAGATAAGCTAGGGTTGTAAGAGTGCAAGCGTCTGCTATTCCTGTATAACAGCTTAACCCTGCACGTCTGCATACTAGGGTAACGTCTGCTTCTTTAACCCAAGATGCTGTGACCACGCAGAGCCTAAACTAAGCTAACTAGGCGCATCGCGTAGAAGCTTAGTGCGCACTAGTTCCTTATAATCTGCACAATGCTGGGCGTTCTCTAATTGCGCTGCGTGAACTACCTCTACCCTAGACTTTAATAAACGCAATAACTCTAGATACACTAGGGGCTAGCTAGAGGGAACAACAATCGTATAACCTTCCTCACGAGCCGCCGGAGAAGTAACCTAGTAGCGTTTCTCGCGAGCGACTATCGAATATTACACAGGTTCTATATTAGATGTCGCGACCACTTGAGGGAGGGCAGGGTTAGCGGCCAGCGCGTACTTTAGATGTTTGCCATGCTCCTTATCGAAGCTACCGGCATCTGTCTTAATATCAACTAAACTTCACGGTAGTAAACAGACAAAAGGAGCTTAGTTTCTTGCAGCAATGTGATAAAGCTATGTGCTAATCTACAACATTGTAACTCTGCTAGCTAGTCATCAGCCTCGAACAGGCTCAGCTTAACAGCGCCCTCCCGATCTGAACGTAGACTTCAACACTCCCACTCGCTTGTATGATGTAGTTTAGGTTTGGCTGTGTGCGTTGACGGCGCGCTGGATGCACCCCAGGAGACGGTGGGCCGACATGATGATCTCGTTGCGGTGTTCCAAGCCGATTTTGCGGACTTCTTCGAGAAGCGCAGCAGTGTCGAACGGTGCCTGATAAGTTAGCATTGGTATCTGGATTCGCAAAGCATGATAAGACTTACAGCTGCGGGAATGTCTCGACAAACGAGATGCATGTCTCGGGGTATGACAGACACCGAGTGATGGTCCATGAAGTTCTGCACAGCCGGGAAGATGTACACGATCGCGACCATGGAAGTGACAGCCCAGACAATGTGCAACAGGAAGCGTGAGCCCGTCTGTCTCGCTGCATGTGCATGGGCTTCGGTTGCGTCATCCAGCCGAGCCTGGTCTTCTTGGCTGCGTACGCCTGTCGGTGGGGCAATCCAGGGGGTTGGCATGAAAATGTTCTTGAGACAGGTCGGCCATGTTACCGGGGCCAGGACTGGTGCTGGTGCTGGTGCGGGGGCGACGACTGGTGCGGGTGGGATCACTGGTGGGATGGTGGAGCTCATATCGTCTTGGATATCGTGAATGTGTGTAAAGTAGAACGGTGAAGTTGGTGACGTTGATGGTGATGTTGATGGTGAAGTGGATGGTGAGGAATCAAGAGAGAGGAGTGGGGTGGCCTCCTTTTTATCGTACATGGTTACGTCAGCACCTGGTGCGTGCTGTGATTCAATGGGCAGGAATGAGGAGTAGAATCCAGGAGGAGGTGCTGTAATACGATGGGCAGGAGTGAAGTCAGGAGGGGGTCGCGACTTTATAGAGCAAGTGCGAGGCCTTGCCAAGGAAGCATCTGGGCAACTATGGTTAACACTGCCACCCTACCAGCCCAACATGCGCACATTACCGTAGTTTGGCCGCTTATTGGTCTAGTCATACCCCAACAGGGCGTATCCTTCTGCTTAGCTATCACATTCCGTGGATATCGCCTGCGCAAACGCGATAACCAAGAAGTGACGCGTTCCTTCCAAAAGGGTAACCGAAAGGGGATACATGCAATCAATGGCTGGACTTATCGAAACGACACTGTCGAAATGGGGGTATATGGTATGTATCAAAATGAGTATATTGGTGCTTCTCACCGCCGGTCCTCCATCTCTTCCAGTTGGTCGAGGCTGGGCAAGGCATCGAGCTGCTGTAGTGGAGCGGTTGTCATGTCTGGTCGGGGTCAGCAAGCTGGAGATGAACCATAGGCTATGGAGTATACCGCCCAGCGGGTCTTCATCGAGCTTGGCCAGCATCCAGCGGCCGCCTTGCTTATCGACACTGTCCATGCGCGTGAGGTTCTCTTACATGTTCTTCGAACGTATCGTTCCACGGCTGTTCATCGTGGACTATGAACAGGTTGTGCTTGGGACTGATGTGGTTATACATGCGACACATTACCTGACTCGTCTGATCATAGCAGGCGGGTAGCTCCATGGGAACGCGGACAGTGTTGGGACGGCTCGGCCACTATGAGAGAACTTAACCTAGCGACCGCGACGAGCTTTGCATCACCCTTTGATGCGTTCCCAGGTCCCACGTCTCACGCAGCTTGAGGGAAGGCCTTGTCTGCAGTTCCGCGACCTTGACGGCGGCACATCGTATAGAAGTCGCAGGTTCCATAATGCAGTCCATGTCCTCCTTTCCGATGCTTACAAACGCCCCGGTTGAAGACACTGGTGGTTTCGATATTCCATGGCGGGTGTGGATGGAGCAGCGCGGAGACACCCGGGCAAGACTGAAGCCCCAGATGCGTCCGTGTCGCCTGTCAGCACTGCTCCCGCTGCCCCACAACCGCGGCCGCCGCGCACGCCATAGCTCAGCACTGAACTGCAACCTTGCTATTCTGGCGCCACTCGACCAATCCCTCATCACCGACAAGAACCATGTCGGATGTGGCGTCCCCCAATGACGAAGCTCAGGCTTTCGGCCGTCGCAAACCCACCACCAAGCTGGGCATCGACAAGAGCAGAATGATTGGCGACGCGATGGATAGCGGTCTCGAGATCCAACTCTCGACAGGCATCCGACCCGGCAAAGACGTCCTCAGCATCCAAGGGGAAGAAGCCGCCACTCAATAGCACGACGAAGGATCGGAAGAGCAGGCTGTTCAAGACGAACTCTCTGACGAACATGAACGATTTGGGGAGCAGCCCGAGTCAGGGCGGGCCAGGAAGAAACAAGACGCGCAGATCGACGAAGGCTTCGATCAGGAGGACATTGAGGACTGGCTCTCGGCCCACCTCATCTTGGGGCCGCGCAACGTGGTGCTGTGGAAGCAGTACTCTGAGACTGAGTACCAGAAGCGGATTGTAAGCATCAAGATGGACATGCGCGTACAAATCTAACAAGCACCAGGATGACCTGCCTGCGGAAGAGCCCTTGTCGCTACCCAAGCACATAACCCTGACGCCGCACGACTACCAGCTCCAATGCTTTCTCTGGCCATGTTCGTCTTTCGTGGAGGCTTCTTGGGCGATGGCATCGGTTTCGGCACGACCATCCATGCCATACTAGTCATCAACGAGGTGCGGAGACAGCCCGATCCGGCGCTCCTCCACCCTGCATCATTCTGTCACCAACGACTCAATTGCATTCAAACCGACAACCCAGATACGTGCCGAATTCAAACAGGGCTATAGCTTGACTGCGACCAAGATGCGGAAGCACATATCGGCACACCGAATTCTCACAAGTGGCTACGACGCGGTGGTGTGTTCGTACGTGGCCGTCCAATGCAACGTTGAGGTGATGGAGGAACATGGCAAGAGCATCAGCGCTGTGAGGAGGTCTGGCGACCGCACCCTCGTAAAGCTCAGTGGTCGCTCGGTCGCTGCTGTTGTGTCGGATATATTCGAGCTCGCTGGAATCGACTTCAAAGCCGCGTTCCAAGACGAGGATTATGTTATGAAGAAGTGAACCGGTGTCAAGCACGCAGTAATGATAACTCCAAATGTCCAGACCTGCTGCAGCCTCTCCGGTACCCTCTCCCACAACAAGTAGTGAGACATCGAAAGCTACTTCGAGTTCTTGCAAGACCACCCACATGTAAGCGATGAAGACCTTATTCAGTTCTTCTCTGGCGATTCATACACCGAGAAGAGTGAAATCATCGGCTTTCAGCTTGCTTTGCAGCGGCTATGTTTACAAGTCTCTACCACCATGAGGCCCTGCTTTGTCGTATAGCTGCCAGCCTGCGTCTGCCTGTCGTTTCCAGTCACCTCCAAGCCTGTACCCGCCCAGAGTGTGGCGACCATGACATGTCACTACGTCCAAGTAGCCGACATGGAGGCCGACGACGCCTTCGACAAAGAGCCTGCCCTTGACCTGGCCATTTACATGCTAGTCCACTCGCCCCACTCGCTGCTGCTGCCGAAACAAGAAGACAAAGGCGAGGGTGTCAATACGCGGGGACTCAAGAAGACACAGAACACGTCTAATGGCGAGGACAAGAGTAAGGGAAGGGCAAAGGGTCCCACTGGCGATGACGAGTACGTCCTAGGCCAGCGGGACTGGCAGCAGAGTGACGACAGCAACGATGAGTACGACGGAAACACAGCCTTGCGCCATACTCATGCCATTTTCGTAGAGCCTTTCATCCAAGACGATGACGAGAGCGCGGCCAACAACAGAAGGAAGCTTCTGTAGGGGTTGGGGACTTGGACAGAGCAGTAAGTCCTCAAACTCCACACGTCGAGGCGTCTTACTGTCCCACAGATATAATTTTCGTCTTCTCTTAGTACCCAACGTACTTGGATATCATCGAGAAGGCTCAAGATATACGGTATGAAGCTAAACGTCTGCGGTTTGATGAGACCGTGTCGCAGAAGCAGCGGGGTGTGGTCGAGGAGGAATCTGCAGGCAGACCAGAGTCGCGCACCCTTCTCAGCACGGCAGGCTGTGGCAGTGCGGGATTGTATTGACAGCCTGCTATGCGACTATGCAATGTGAAGGATGGTGGAGCCAGTCAAATGGGTTCCAGGCCTTCTGTGGTATCGTCACGCAGGGCCAAGAGCGTCATGGTGAGCAAGGCCCACACCACCAACTCGGCCATTGACAAGCAAATCTCCAAGAGAAGCATTGAGAAGACGCGCTTCAACGACCGCCTCACCCGGAAGCTGGTTCATATCCATGACAAAGGCCCACCAAGGGTCCAGTCGGCATAGGTCATCGGATTCGACATTGTCCGGGCGCCGACATGGAGAGCTCGGATTAGGTATCCTAACACCCTGCACGAGCTGTGTCATTTGTTATGATACTAAACAGGAAGAATGCATCTGATTACCAAAGACTGTCTCTTGTGGTGGTGATTGGATTGATATACGATGGATGTCGGCTCTTTGTACCTCGCATAAGACCTTGACCACTTGCCTGCTCATATGTTCCACGGTGTCTTCATTTACTCTCGCCATTCCGAGACCCGCCAATCGCTCTAGACGTCGGTCACGGAGACCCATGGTACTTAGATGACGCGACGCGGACGAGCGACTCACAACTCCCGAAATCCATATGTAGGTACCCATCCAATCAGGTCCTCGAGAAGTATAGTCAACACAAAAGCCCACGGAGTAGCCCGCCACCAAAGCGTCGAACGAACCCCGCCTGAGCGTGTCTCTGGAGTTCGTGTCCACGTATACGAACACTCCTTCTGGTAGTTTTAGTCTACAGGTAGCAATGTTTTGGGAGTCGCTGGGTGGCTCACAGCGCCCGAAAGCCACATGTGCCCATTCAATCGGATCGGCGACACTGTGATGACGCAGAGAGGCAACGAGCCACCTACGACTCCCACAGTACACGACCATCCTGCGTGCGCGTACGCATCCTTGAACGAGAAAGAGCTTGAAAGCGGAGCAGAACAACGGGCGAAGCTCCACTAACAACCTTGGAATAAACGCGTCAATGAGACGAACGATAAGATGAACCCCATCGCCCCATTGTGTTAATCATTGGACTGTAGTTAATACACCCAATGCCATACCACCAGTAATGAGAGCATCTACGGTGTGGGCAGAGCCTTGGATCTTTCCAGACAGGATCCAAGAGACCAGTTCATGCACCAGAGAAGCCCCCATTCTACCACCCAATCGACAATGAACGCTTCGGTGCATGAAACCGGTGATGGGTTGGGTGTGTCGCGCTGGTAATCGGGGCCGTCGACCAGGCTGGGTCTGTCTCCGAGGGTGCGAGATCCGGCTTCGCACCGCTACTCTGTTACTTCTCTGCACAGTTGAATGGGCCATGTACTCCATGGAAGCTGCTGTACTACGGTAGAAGTTCGGCTTGGAGTATTTGCCCCTACCGTCTGCACTCCAATTCTCTAGGCTTTGCGACAAGTTCATTCGCCGTCTAGCCACGGAGACGGGCCCTGCATGCACATGTACGAGGCCACAGTAAGCATACACCAGCTGAATCCAGATGAGTATTACCAAAGACGGGTTGCGATTCCATATGTTGGTTGCCATCCACTTCGTCTAGCGGTACTACGATGGCGCAGAGCGAGCAGCCAGCCACTCATGGCTCTCATGTTACATCATCAACACATGTGTAAGGTTACTCCGCAACACGAACGAGAGAACTCGTGATGGTCAGACTCTAGCGACGGCGTTCACGCTGAGACAATGTGGCGTCACAGCTCACTCCGCCTCACCCCCAGGCTTCGAATCCGTCTCAACAGCACGTCATTTTCTGTGGGACGTGCCCATGTCGTGTGGAAAGCTGACTAGATATCCAGTGCTCCAGTCGCATGCTGAAGCCCGGGCTTTGACAGTCGCTTCGGGCTCGTCAGATTGCAATCAACAACAAAGGGCGGCTATATGAGGCCACATTGAACGTGTGATGAAGATCCTGACCGGGGGAGGAGCGAGACGCCTTCCAACAGAGCACGTGTAGTATCCGCCGTGAACACTCTTGTGCCGACGAAAAGACCTCAGAGTTAATCAAGAGCGGTCTGAGTTCAGCCTTCTGCTTCATGCCCAGGACGAATCTATCCGCATCAGCTGCACGTGGACCAGGACCCCCACGTAATGCCTGTTCAGGTGGCTGTGGGTCCCAGCTGCACGATGAAGACTCCTGCACGTGTCGCAGGCCAATGGCGGGTGTGTCAATGCGGCCGATGTGCACTCATGTGGACGGGAAGGTCAATCGCTCTATCACTCCGCGCTGAACCGAAAAGCAACTACCTCGAATTGATGCTAGCCCCCAGATTCTGTACTCCAAATGCAGTCATGATGCCCGTCAAGTGATAGAAGGGATGAGAAAGAGGTCATGTCCCCGTCACATGTGTAGATCGTGCGAATTTTGTCTCTGCATGTTAACCTTCTCTTTTCCCACCGAAAACACTGATCATGTTCACCCCATGGGGAGATAAATTGATGATCACAAAGCCAAATGACATGTGCTTCTGTTTCTACGTATGCAGTCCAAATACAAGACTCCAAGATCAGCCATGTGCAGAGAACATCACCGCAGTATGTCTGCGCACGCGGCCCTCCATGATCATGCCATTCATTGCATGGGATGCTAGACCATCGTATCGTTCCTAGAGCTCCACATAAATAAGGAGCATGCCAGCCCCCCCCCGCCCCCCAACTCTCTTCTCGTCACCCATTACCGTGTGTCTCTCCAAAACAGCTGCGTGAACAAAACATGAGTAGTTTCCCCAGCCGAGTTTAAGGCAGACGCATGATGAACCCCCACTCTCTCGAAAAGGTCTGGCGACACCAGCGAAGTGCCCAAGCAAAATTCATGTAAACCAACAAAAGATCCACTCGAGTCAGACATGTGCAGAGAACCGTGGATCCCGCAGTGTTATGCGAGAGCAAAGAAAGACATGTTCCCATGAATTGTCAACGCGGCACCGTGGAACTCATGGAATACAGATGTCAGTTTTGGTAATGCGCGCGGAGCTCGATATAAAAACGGCGCAGGCCCTCCAGCTTTCTCTTCGTCACTTGTCTCCAACGGCGTCTCCAAAAGTATTGCACGACGAGTATATGAGCACCCAGCGTCGGGAACTAAAAACAACTTACCGCCATTTCATGTGCTGATCCCATAGGCTGTTTTCGTACCTGTCATGCCTGGTCAAAAACGCCATGGGCCGTATACAACTCTTGCAGCGGAAGTTCTCTCCATGAAAAAGACATCGCTGCCTTTTGGTGTTCCTCTCGTTGGAGGTGTTGGAGAAGCGTTGGTGCTGAAGAGGCGTGTTTATATACCCGTTCCATTGTCAAGCTCATGCCAATAGAATGGAGACTTTCGTCCTCGTCTTGTCGGCGCAGCATCCGCTTGAAACATGAAACATCATTCGCTTTCCTTTTGAAGGCTCGCGCCCATGAAGGGCGTAGACTTTGTGTTTGGGACATCTAAACAAGCAGTTGGTTTATCTGTGTCCATATCCACTCATCGATGTGGCAGATGCCGCCGGCAAGCATCGCAACACTTGTGACTACATGTTCGGGATGGGTTCTACATACACATAACCCGCCTTTCGTACCAAAACCAGTAGCGCAAAGTGATGGAACCTGACACAGCACTCGTGCGGTGGTTGGCTTTGTCTCCAAAAGAGCCTTGATGACGGCCACGTCTGATGGGTGCAACGAAGGAATCAGTGTTGCTTCGCGAAGCGTCCGAAAGATACAGACTTGTGGTCGATGGGATCATGCATTAGCCTGACAACATGAAGTCGGCACCAGGCACCATATAAAGGCCACTCTCGCATCAGCTCTCTTCCAACTACACGGCGGGCGTACAGGTCCAAAAACACAATTCAAATCTGTCATGTGGTCCAGTTTCGACGTTGCTGACCGTGAGTTGTGATGGCTTTGTGCAGATCAAGGCCACCAGGCTGCTTGGTTTCTCCGAAGCTCTGGTGTGCGAATGCATGTTGCGTAGGGCGCGCGCATGGGCCGAGACACTCGTTCTTCTTACTCTCGCGAGGTCCCAACGTCGACACATCTGAATTGAGGTGATTGAGGTTCTGCTCAAAGTCTGCTGGAGCTCTGGCTTCATTTCTAACCTTCCAAACCAACGCAGGTCTATCGTTCTGATGTTATGTTGCCTGGTCTGGACCTCAAAACTGGCATTCCATGTGTTTTGCTTAGGCAAAGCCAGAAGACGTAGATACCGAAGATATGAAAACACTGGAAAGACCGAAAAGAATGGAAAGACCGGATGTGACACCCGTGCATCCTTCGGGTGCCAAGAGACAAGGGGCCATGTCCTCACGCTACGGTATGGAACGCCAGATCGCGACGCTTTCCACAATCACGGTCACACGAGGATACATTGTACGGACTGGTCCAATTTGTCACGCGAGTCGATTCTTACACACACGACACGAGCTCTCAGTTTTCGTTGAGGTGATAAGTTGAGCATGGCAGAGGTTGAGGCTGCAGTCCAGCACGATTTGGGGTTCTGATGCCCAACATACAGTGCTTCATTGGGACTCGCTTAGCACTAGCGTATAGTCGGCGGCGCACAATCAATCTTTAGTGTCCCATCCTGCAGCTGCCAGCCCACCCACTTACGCAGCCCCGTACGTTAGCAGCACAACGACATGGCACCTGAATGGGCGAAGATCGCCGCGTGGAGCCAAACCAAAGCCGACAAAGAAACTGCCGAATACCTCTCCGACTGGTGGAAGGGCATCTTCTTGACTTTCAAGTACGAGGATGACTTCAGCGGGTACTACTGCCGATATGAAGTACGCTCGCAGTTTTCTTGTATCGAGTGCATCGCTAACAGTAACAGGAAGAGATGATGTGGCCCGAGGCCCTCTTGAGCCAGCTAGTCTATCCCAAGCATCTACTGGGAGAACACAGCCACTACTTTGCGACATGCAGCGTGTGGGTAGATCCTCTAGAGCTGACGATGGATGGCGGCAGCGTGGGGTTCAAAGTGCGTGTTGCCACCGTCGACCTCGCCTCGCTGCAGGACCGAGCCTTCAAGACAGTCAAGAAAGCCATGGACATCGTGCGCAATTTGGTCAACGAGCGCGTTCTCAAGGCGATGCGCCCGCCTCGACGCAAGGCCATCGTTCTGGATGCAACTCTAGGTAGTACTACCACGTACACAGCCGCGCCTTCCGGTTCCGTGAGGGGAGGAGGCCTGGTGCCTCTATCATCGGAGCCCTGGAAGCCGAAGTGGCGTCAATCAACACTATCGCCTGAGGCCTTCGACCGCATACGTATGGACCTCGACTACGAGGTCGACCGCATGTCATATAGACATGGGACATACGATATGTCTATACGCTTTGGGCAGCTGTTACTCAAGTCGATCAGCGGCCGCGCCGTCGAGTCGACCGACCGCAATAAGACGGTGAACACAGCCATCTTCAGGGCTAGCATGATGCCCGGGGGGTTCGAGTGTGGAGTGAACGACTGGTAAGTTCCTCGCCCTTCTACTCCGTTGCACATTGACTAATCCGTATCCAAGGTTGCTGGCAGCGGACACAGCCATATACGCCACCCTGATGAATCGCCTGAGCGGCATACCAGACGTCACGCTCTTGGCACCACCCATCTGGCGTGGTGAAGACGAACGCCATCCCGCTCCGGAGGTCGTGCCGGCTGCATGGAATCATATCCTGGAGATGCCGTGCTGCATCGTCAAGCTCATGTGCCAGAACAGTGCTAAGATCGTCGTCGTTTCAACAAAGGTTTTGCTCGCCATCACGGGCGAAAAGGTATTAATCGATGATGGTTTCGAGGTTTTGGACACAGCCATCAGACCCCAGGTGTACTCTCAACTCATCGCCGAGTTGTCGTCGTAAGTAAAACCCTCGTTGCACCCCTCTTGTATATATACTTACATGTAATAGTGGACGAGCATGGGATATCGGTATCCAGCACTCCCGACGTATGCCCAACAAAGAGAGAAGGAAATGGGGGCCCTTAGTACGCAGCCTGGAGTACTCGGGTGGAACTGCGTGCGACGTCAAGTGGGACTCGCGATTACTGGTTGCTGGCTACAAAGTCCTTAGGGTATGCGTCGAGCAGGTCACATACCTGGACATGAAGAACGATTACCGCCTGAATGTGAGAGAGAGGAGTTTTAACAACCTTACCTCGAACATAGCCATCGCCTCGAACATAGCCATCGACATCACGCGATCCGACTGGGCGACGGCCTTCGCAGAGACCGAGCTCCCGGCGCTAGGGCGCAAGGCTGATCTGAGCGGGGTGCAGCTCCTGCCGCATGTCAAGGACTTGGTGATGCAGATGATGCTCGTCAGCTGGGCTGTCTTGTACGCCCAGGTCACTTCGGCCGCCCAGGCCGCCTAGCACACAGCCAACTTCTCTGGATCGGTGTGGAGTATAGTAGACTAAGCTCAACCATAATGCAACGTGTTCTTCAATCTGTGTTCATAAGCTCTTGTCGCGATCAATAAGACACCGTGAACGTCGACCAAACCATTGTACCAAGACTAGTGTGACTTCTTAAGTCTTGGAAATGCCCGTCTTCTATATAGCATACGCCGGCGCGGCCATGACTGAGATCGCCAAACAAGAACCTGGCCCGCGAGAAGGAAGCGATCTAGCTACATGATGGGCACAGAATCGGCGTTACTCTCCCATCCTAATCGCATGAATGCCGTGACCGGTTCAGTCATACCCAACTTCCGAGGATATCGCCAATGTAACCTCTCCGAGGAGTTGTAAGGTAAGCTATTGTGCTCTAGGCCCGTTAGGACTGTACGGAAGTCTCACGTGCCAACTAGAGCTGTCCGGTTTTCGGTATCAGGCTCGAATCTTACCTCCTTTACGTCAACAAGTTTTCCATGAGGAGTGGCTGTCGTTGCAATAACAAAAGAGGGGCCTGTACAGACAGCAGGAACAATGATGCGACTGCGAGCGGACATGTACTCTTATTCACCCGGGCCATAAAGCCTGGATTTCGTGAAACTTATCCTGCAGCTGACTAGATGTGTTCATCACGTCCTTTTCAGCTTATCGCTGTACCAGGGGTTGAGCGGCGCAGATAATGGGGAAGTCAAAATGCATACGGAAACTTGTACCAAGTTTGGTTTGCGCAAGGCGACCCACGTACAGCGGAAGATGCTGTACACGAGCGGAGTGGATTTGTAAAGGACGCAATGACGCGTTTGATCGACAAGCTCTTGTATCGCCTGTGGTAAATTACTACAGCTTGAAGAGCAAAAGGAATCATCATTCTGACATCCGCAAACCCATATGCGAAGGGACTGCCGATCGAAAGCGAGACCCTGAGAGACGGTCGGCCAGCTAACATCCAACCTGGCCATCACAGCTACCCCAATTCCCGTCGGGGGTTATGGGGTTTCCATCTCAAGCCCATATTAGCAGCAGCCACTGCCCTCGATAGCGCTGCTTTACTTCTGCCACCCGCCCGAGGCACCGCAAGCGAACGAACCACACTTACAGCATATCATACTTGCGATTTCCCCCATTCACGAGAGTATCTTTTCGTCTAGCTCGTGGATGTTGCGGAAGTTGTGAGCGGCTTGTGTCCCTCTGCGTCGTCACAGTATCATGGGATGAAGTAGGTGGCAACCAAAAGAACCACACTGCCCTTGGCCCGTTGGCGTTGTCGACCAGTACCGCAATGCGTGGACGTGCATGTTGTGGAGTTGAAAATGAGGATGCTAACAACTGAAAGCTTAGCGCGCTGGTATTGAGCGAGGCTCAGCTCAGGTTTCACGGTGTTGAGAAAAGTCCAGTGGATGACGAAATGCATGGTCGATGCCGCAGGCTACTGTATATATCTCCGCGGACTCCCATCTGCACCACTGATGGGCGGGCACTGCGATGGGACGAGTGGGCTCTGTGAGACTGATGTAGTCTGCTGTGCTTCGATCTCTGACATTGTGACAGAATCGATACGCGAGAAGCGATTTGGCATTTAGAAGACATGATTCAATGAGCGGACTGGAAGATAGACTATCAGTACAACTTCTGACCTTGACAGGCTTTGACATGCGACTTTGGTACTCATGGAGCATGAGGAACGTGTCGTGTATGGCTGTCGCGGTGCGATTGACGGTGACACGTTTCAGGGTTTGTACGCTTCGCATACCCCAGCTAGACTGGGCACCACAAGGCACTGAAGCTCTAATTGGGAACATCAGGTCAAACTGCTACCCTTCTAGATACAGCCATTCTGATCGAGAAGACGAATGGAATCTTGGCTGGAGTCAGAAACGGCAGAATCTGCGGCAGGCTGGCTAGTTTACACGGACAGACTGAGCTTCGCTCCTGATGTATAGGAGTTGCTTGTCGGCACTAGGATTACTAAACATGAAGCTCGCGTGTTGTCATACGTCTTGGGGTCGCTTTTGCTGCCCGTGAAGAGTGGCAGAACCCACCCAATCGCGAGCAGGCTGCGGGGGCCCTGCATCTCATACTTATTCTTATATACCTATATACTGTTGCTTGCAACACCAGATCGATGAATACAATTACGTGAAGAGTGGCAGGGCTTACGCGAGTGCCTCGGATCTCATCATGGTGAGAACTCTCTCCTCCGGACGGGGCTATTGCTAGCATCTCCATGGTCTTGAGAAGCATCGATATCCATTCGTCCAACGCTGGACGTAGTGGAGATTGTAAACAATGGAAGGGAGACGGTTTAAGATCTGTACCCTCGGTGCCGCTACGCCAGCCCGGTGTGAGGTTGAATCAAACGCTGATATGGCCAATATAGCCATTGTGGAGGACTGAAACAGATTCGAAGCTGTTCCTTTCGACGTGTTGAGTGATGGTAGCTGGAGACATCACACTGCTCTTGCAATTACTACGGAGGCTGGTGCCAACCGGTACCTGGAATGGAAAATCAATACATTTAATACGATACTACTACTGCGTCTATTCCAGTGATGTTTGCGTATGCAGGCTATCCTGCTTCCACGACGCGGAACTGTGGTTACGTTTGACATACACAAGTGCTGTCGCATAAACTTGCTTGCTAGCATTAGCGGGAGACGGAAACTATCGTGGTTCGAAGTAGGCTCTCAGAAATACCGATGTACATGTGAATGGTCGAAAACGTGACAGTGGCCCAACGAGCGTGTCTTGGATACCACTGTACCGTTGTACTGCATCCAGATATCATGGCAGTCTTCCCATTGCCTGGGTTAATATCGCGATCGGGCCTCTGGCTGCTACAAGAGAAACTTGACAAATAGGTTTTATACTTGCGTTGTTGCGCTCCGACTCATCCCTCGAATGGTTCATGGTGAGATCTAAGACATATCCTGGTGGGTAGCCGACATTCCGATGGAGTCGATACGGCGCCCAACTCTCGTGGTAGTCCAGGCGTCGGAGGAACAGGTCGTCGTGAAGTATATGGGGCTGAGCATTAGTTCCCATCTGTCTGCGGCCACGAGGAGCTTCCCATAGACTCCGACCCCACCAGCTTCTAGCCAGCGTCCGATGACGAGCGCAGAGATGACGTATACGGGTTTGTCAACGACTAAACACCATCGCTAGCTGTTCCGCAAGGCTCGTCTGATGCATGGACCGAGCGAGCTGCCTGTAGCGATCACAACGCCCTCAGTCGCCAAGCAGAGGCCTCTCATTCTCAGCTGTCTGTCCAGGATGTGGAAACTGACCTCAAATATGCGGGCTCCATGGGGCTTGTCTTACCAGGACAAGGGGCATTTGAGGACAACGTCCTGTCAGAGAACACGCATCGACTGTTCTGACTGACGCCATGGCGGCCCTGATTTGCTTCAAGTCCCCATCGCGTTATGCTCTTGCTGTTGATCTGTAACGCGACGTACGGCGTGAAGCGTATACCAATCGATATGATCATGTCGAAAGCAAACCTGACGAGGCGGAAGGGACTATCTCTTGTCGGTTCGTGGCCTCGATGCTCGTCCTCTTGGTTCAATACACGATCGTTCAGCACGCCACTGGTGATGCCTGGCTCGGAACCCATGCACACACGCGCTCCCTTGCGTTTCTCCAACACAAGGAAGTGATGAGACCTACATAGCCACCAGACACCCACATGCGCGCCGAAGACGAAGGGATGCCAGCCTGCACCAGCAGTCTCTTCACGAGTCTGCGTTTGGGGCAGGTAAACACGAATAGGTTCGCGACAAACTCGCGCAACGCGTGAGTAGTGCTGACAGTATAGATGGGCTCGATTGACTTGGAATTCAGTCGATGGGTTTGCTCGGATGAGCTCGTATGTGATTTCGATCCACCGGACTCAGGAAGGTACCATGAGTAAGTAAGAACGGCCCTATGTTCCTGCGATGATGACAGTTTGAGCAGAGATATGCGGAAACAGTAGGATCCGCCAGAGCCCATAGGTGAGCCGAAAAAGACACTGCATTGCCACGAGGATGACAAGTTGAGTGGAGCTGTATGATCAAAGAGCGTTACATCCACCTCGAGCTTGACAGACCCCCGTTGGTAACCAGTCGAATCATTGCAAGGGTTTCTAGCGAACCTGCATCTAAACAGGGCCGTTGTGTTATGCCGCGCAGGGTAAGTGGAGCACCGGGAACATGTATCAATGTGACTCCAATGGTGGTATTCTCTCCTTGGACAGTCGCCATGGAGCGCTGCGATGCGCCCAGGTTGACTGGGAGTGGAGGCGCTGTGACGTGGCTGTGCAGGGCAACGGAGAGGTGGCAGCCCGCGTCGTATATCCCTCGTCAGCTGACTCGAATCAGTGGCTCACACCCATACGCACTCGTTCGCGCAGGGCCTCTCAAACGGGAAGTATCGTCAACACATGGTGTTGGTGCTGAGACATTGCAAGCATCAGATGCAGGGAGGACCTGCTTCTCATCCCTCTCATTATCTAATGGGCGGATTCATTCATTGTGTATCTCTTGTGTGTCGCGGGAGTCGTAAGGACCTGTTACAAATGCGGCATTCGTGTCATAACGCCCAAGAATGTTCGTCTCCACGCCACTGAAGTATCGGACGGTCTTCCCGAAGCCCATGTACTGCCATGCGTTGCCGACGTTACTCGTGTGGAGACGGCGTTCATGCTGTTACTGGCAACAAGGTTGGGGAATGGATGGCATCTCCAAAGTCGCAATCGTGAGCCATCTCCTTGGACATGCTGTGTCGCGGGGGTGTTGTCCATAACGCACCATGGCGACGTATCAGACAAACGAAAAGGCGCTCCGAGGATAGCCAGATCGCCACGGCGCTCACCTGAGTCGTAGCACGCTCCCGATACGGGCAGATGCGGGGACCCTGCCGCGGAGCTCGGTCCTGAGTTGAGGTCGTCGGCGCTCTGGTCACTCCTGGGTGTTGGCGCCCTCGAGCTGACACAAAGCGCTGACATTGACGTTAGGCGCTCCTTGCTTGATTGCAAACCGAAACGTGGTGAATCGTGTCGCGATGCCCCCGAAGTCCTGTCGACCCGCAGCACTATGGTATATTCTAGTGCTCTCCATGTCAACCATGGCCTGGTTGCGGCGACAACTTGGTCGGACCTCTTTGCCATCCCTTCCATTGTTCAATGGGCGGATTTAGTCATTGTGCATCTCGTGTGTGTTGCGGGAGACGTGAGTGGCTCGTCGTTGATGGGCCGTCGCGGTACCGTGAGAGAGATAGGATGGGACCAGAATTGTAGATTTCCAACAACTTGGTCGCAGTCTGAAGCACATCATTGCTAAGAGGCCCACCGTCTTCAGCACCCAGCAGGCATGTCTGCTCACCCATAAGAGGTCAAGTCTCGGTAGCATATCCTAGCCTGGCTACGCAGCTGGATTCAGCCATGGTTCGACAGCCAGTCTTGGGCCCTGTGCCACCACCACATGGACCTCCGTGGTTGAGTATGGAGCCGCCTCATGATAGGCCACCCGTATCGACTTACTGGCCTACCAGTGTACGCCCCCAAGGTTTCTCGCGAAGACTTCAAGCTCGAGCACGAAGCCGAAGAACTGCTCTTTGATGCTGGCTGCCATGCGCAGCGCAGAAGCTACCGATTGCCGTTGTTCGCCTTTGGGTTGACAGATGCTGAGACCGTTGGAGTAGAATGCGGCGCATGCGGTTGCAAGTCGAGCTGATGCTGGCGGCGGGCGACCAGTGACGAGGTCTCGCTGTGATGGGTTGGATCTGACCGCACCGATGTCGATTGGCACGTCAAGTGGTTGGGTATGCAACGCTGGTGTGCCTAATACCGAGCGGATATACGACAGCTGTATGACCAGCCAACCCGCTACAAGGGGAGGCGCCTTGTTCGGCTCAGCCGGCTGAGGTCAAAGGATGCGCATCGGTCAATGATTGAACGGCCGGGATGTGGCTTGTTGACGCTGTAATCGACGAGCGACTTGCGCGGTACCGACAGGGCTCCATGTGGAAGTAACAAGTCCGCATGTCGACTCTCAGCCGCCAGATGTTCTGCCTAGGATGCACTCTGGGCCTTGCGAGGTGTAAAAGATGAACGTGTGTGAATGATATCCCTACAATCAAAGCACCATTGGAAGATGGAAACGGACATGTACAACGTAGTATTGGACATGATTGGCGGACGTGCTGTTGGGCTCTATCCAGTCGAAGACGTCGTTCTTGGGATATGGCGCTGGGTACAGCCTATGCATGGGAGGTCGCTCTGTTGTGTCATGCCACGAGAACGTCCACCTCATCAAGCTCTATCTTAGTCGACGGCGGCGGCAGTGGGGAGTAAACCCTGGAGGGTTGTAGCAGTGTCCACGTTCGTATCGCAGCGACGCTCGAACCCTTTACGGTCATCACCATCGATGCCTTGGCTTCTCTTGTGGCGACGATGTGGAAGCAGGAGGGATCGTCGGAACCAGCTTCTTGCTCTTCGTCGATTCTCATCTCGTACCAAGGCTGCGGCTTGATGTTGACGCGTGGTGACTCGGCTGGAATCCATACGGTAGCAGTGATCTGTTGAGCAGGGAGGCGGGTCCAAAGGACTATTCCTGCATCCACTCCAGCCCTTGTTGACCTTGGCTCTTTGCTGTTGCGGGTCCGCGGTCTCCGGCGAGGAAACCGACTCCGACGAGGCTGAGCGAGGACTCCGCCAGACCGGCTGAGGAGTGAGCCATTCCCGGCTGTCCAGAAGGTTTTAATGCTGCGCGGACGGATATGCGACGGTCTCGAAGATGGATAGGTAGTAGAGGGTAGCGGTTACTTGCGTTGTGTGGAGGCGTTCCAAGGTGCGCCGCAGTAACAGTGCATCATGTGTGGCAGCTGTTGGAGATGGGATCGAAGGACAAGATAAGGCGGCACGACAAACAATAGAAGTGATGATCGTCTGCGTGGTCGGTGATGTGATGCCATGCGCATCGATGGTGCCCAGGTGGGGTAGCCTGCGCCGCTCCGGCTCAGGGTCCACGGATCTCCCTGCACCCGTGCCACAGCCCGTGGAAGGCTTGGGAGCCATGTAACTATGCACCATCAGTGCGCACGCCATTGTTTCAGTAATGGGGAGTGTTGATGCTGGACCTTGCGTGAACTGTGTTCATTTTGAGCGTAGAGGATCCGTGCGAGGGTTGGTCGCAGTCATGGCTCAAGCCCACGGCGCTGCACTGCACTCTTGAAACGACAACTATGGTGATCAACGTTGTTCTAGTATGGTGATAGCATTGACCGAGCGCGCAAGCCTGGATTTCCCCATCACAGTTGTCTGCACGATTATCGATTTGTAGCCACATCTCGCACATTGTGTTGCGGCGGAGATGATGATCCTGAGACTCGCCTACCTCGGCTAGCTTACTACCTTCACACATCCCGTCTATGTTCAAGAGATGTTGTGAACAAGGTGATTTTAATGTGGACGCTAAACTAATCGAACCCGCTGGGTCTGCTGTACGTGTTACAGTCATGGCCACATCAATCGCTGCACGTTCACACTTGTTGTTGTAGGGTGTAGCGTCGCTAGTAACCCGACGCTACTACCTATGCACCAAGCCACAAAGTGAGACATCTCCTGTGATCAGCCCTGCATTGCTGTGGTAATTGGATTTTTGGAATGCGCTGGGTCTAGTGCATCTAGAACAGTTGAAACCACAAAAATCGCAGCACGTTCACACTTGTTGTTGTTGGGTGTAGCGTCGCTAGTAACCCGACGCTACTACCTATGCACCAAGCCACAAAGTGAGACATCTCCTGTGATCAGCCCTGCATTGCTGTGGCGATTGGATTTTTGGAATGCGCTGGGTCCAATGCATCTATAACAGTCAGAACCACAAAAAAATCGCAGCGTTTTTACTAGAGATAGGTCGTGGGCTAGGTAGCTGGTAGTCGGACTCACTGCAACCCGAGGACAGGACTGCACATAGTGCTATATCTTATGTGATTAACGCTGCATTGCTGTGGTAAATAGATATTTGGAACAGGATGGGTCTAAGACATCTATAACAGTCACGGCCACATAAATAACATCATTTCCACCGTTGTTGTAGTGTCACGTTGGCGATAGTAGAGGTAGGCTTGGCGGGGCGCTGGCGCAGCGGATAGTCCCGAAACCCGCCACGTTGATGCGTACTTTTGATTGTGAAACAAGGTGGATCTGTGTGGTCGATAGCCCATTCGAATCGGCCGGTTCTTCTCGTCATTTCAAGATAGCGTCCACATATTTTGGACCACTAGCACAAAAGAAATGTGGTGACTATAATAGCTGTGGGTGTCGCAGCGCGTGCAGCCGAGGCGCGGATGAGGACACGTGCTCTGGTAGCGTGTCGCCCCTTCAAGGCGCCCGCGCACAGCGACACCTTGCCCCTGAATATACACAAATGCTGTTTAGTATCGGCGTATGTGGTACCTCCACGCAATGTCTGAAATCGTGGTCTATCGCTTGTCTGGTCTTTAAGGATCGCCCCGCCCATCATCCGACCGTCCCGATCTGATTACCCTCCTAATTTTACAGGACATGTGTGCACCGACACCTGTACTCGCCGATTGCTTGACTTGCCCCGTCGCGCGACAACACTGACCGACTATGCGCATTGGGCCTGGGGATGGAAGGCGGCCGACGGGGACACATTACCAGGACCAACGGGATGGCTCTCGTGCCCGGGAAGAGATGAGGCAGGCGACCTTGCGCACCAAACGTAGATCGTGCATCGCGAGACACCATGGTTTATACGCGCTTCGATCAACACGACCGCCGACTGAGGAACTTGCCGGCTCGGGGACACGACCAACGTTGTTCTTCACGATACTACTGGGCGGGAAATACAAATGTCTACTGCGATGCGCGCGGCTGGGTCTAGCTGGTCTGTCGCGGTGTATACTCCCATGACGCTGGTCTATCTCTCGTAGTCCTCCCAATACCGACTCTTTCACGAACTATCGGTCTGGCCGTTGATGACCTGCGATCCATGTCGACAACCGTCATCACCCCCACTGCACCCACCAAATCGAGCTCGTCGGCGTCGCCACTGACCCGTCCTTGATTTGGCGGGTAACCGTGAGCGGGCGTGACGGCGGTACATGTCTATTGGAGCAATCACGTCGGCTTACTCGGCATCGATGCCATGGCGTCGCCGAGTCCATGGTCGCCAGACAAGACGTCCAAGTCGGGAAGCCGACCTGATGAGTCCAGTGGGCAGGTCGGTGCTAACAGAGTCATGGAATCTGTGGTGGCGTCCGCGCCAACGGCATCCAGTTCATCGGACCTGTTGGCGTTGATGTAGTGGTAGGTCGACATTCAGGATACGACACCAGGGACTGGAAGCCAGCGAGAGAGCAGCGGGCGCGGAGATACCAACAGCCAACGAGAGCTGATGTCAGAAGCGCGCGAGGGCACAGATACGAATGCCGGCGGTTCGACTGGTCACAGGCTGCCCCAGCTGCGATAGTTCCTGCCCGAGAGTCTTGTTGGCAGAAGTCAAGGCTCGTCCTCGGGTCCAGGTCATTGCAGTACTGTGGGATGGCGGCAATGGACTGTCGACTTCTACATGTCTCGAGTGCTTTCACAACTCACACAATCATGCCCACCTGTTCCTCTACGGCGGTATACACTCTCATCATCGCCCACTTCCATCCTCACAGCCGTCGAATCGGCTCGTGACTCCGCACGACACTGCCGCGCCCCGTGGCTTGCACGTCTTCCAGTCGGAACCAACAGCAGTCAGACCTTATCGAGCCGAGTTGGATCGGCATGATACCAGGTAATATGCCGTCTGTTGTATGGACAGCACGTCGTAGCATAGATCGGAACGGTCCTCGAGGTTGTCATGCGTTGGTGTCTTCCGCGAGACCGCAGGCTACGTCAGTCTTGAACGCCTGCTCATGTCCACGGACAGCTTACGCGATGCAAAGCAGAGTGTGCGCGGACCGTATCATCAAGTACGCCCAACGGAGGCGCACTCTCGATCCGTCAAACCAGCTTGATCCACCTCCAACGCGTGCACCAATACCACGCCAGCTTGAGGTCTTGACCGATGCCATTGTCTTGAACGCTACTCTATGCCGTTGACTGCATCGATAGCACGTCTACCAGGCTCACCAGATCGACTCCAGGCTGCTCACCACCCCCGGCGGTTGGTGTCTCGAGACCGACGAAGAGTGTCGCAAGTCTGCCAACATACTAGGCGTGCCGAGGAAATCGCAGCAAATGCCTAATGTGAGCGACTCGCTCTGAATGAGGGTGTCTGGCTCGAGCATTGGATCATGGAACCATGTGCTTGGGGCGTCGAATGCGTTCGGGGCTGGCGACAGCGCAGTCAAGGTCAGAACTTCCGCCTCTAGTCGCTTACAACCCTGGCTGCAATTACCCGCAAAAGCAGAGGTAACTTTCTCCCACTGTGCACATATCTTGTTTATGACACGTCTTGGTGGCAGTCGTCTCGTACAAGTGTGACACCAGCATTCAATGTCGTGGGCCCCTCATCCAAGTGCCCTAGAGAGCGAGTGATGATGGGAGCGGATGGCATCGTTCGCAGTCTGCATCCTTCGATGAACCGCGCGCTGGCTCCGCGACGCACGGCATGTCCCAGCACAGAACAATGGAACTAGTCAGCGAGCATCTACTTCTTCTTTCTCAATGGATGGCGAGCTTCTCAATGTGCCGACTAGTATATATCGCTAATCACACTATCCCGCAGTATCCGAGGACGCGCCACCTGCGACAGCCGCCTCTACTTACTCATACCCTGCTGCGCAGCAGCGCGATCGCTCGAGACCCAAGACGTGTTCGTTCCAAACTCAGATCAAATCCCGCCTGCGACAGTCCCTACCAGGCACACCCTGTTGCGCAGAAACCCCGATAGTCAAGGTCCTACAGCCTTCCACTGACTCAGGCATCCTGAGCGGCGTCCCCATGGCACACCCACATGCCCAAGCATATCGGATTCTCTATCAAGTCCCATCTGTCACTGTCCGTTGACAGGATCGACAAGCGCGCTGTCGTGGTCTCTGCTCTCCATGAGACTTCACCGCCGACCCTCAACCACATGGGTATCGTTCCTCGCGTCGAATCGTCCACACTCGTCTCGTCGGGAAGCCCATGCACAACGCCGCTCTCGACTCCCCACTCGACTCCAAATCATGGGACTTTACCTGGGAAATGATGGAGAGCCACGACAAAGCCGCCAACCCTACAGATGGACACTGTGACTTGTTTGAACACTCGAGCGCTGTCTACGCATCAGGGTTGAAGGCGGAGGGTCGCGGGATCGGTGCAATCTTCCCGAGAAGACAGGGCACTAACCGACGGCAAGATGTAAGAACTTGCAGTACATGGTATGCCATACAAAAGGTATAGCTCCCCTCACGGCCCCAAGTGATAGCTGGTGTTCGTTTCTGATCGCTGACCATCTCGATAGTGACGGAAGCCTCCAATAGTACCCTGCTGCGCACCAGCTCGATCGGTCGACGTATACCCAGCCTACCACAGTATCCTTCTCTATAACACAATGAATGGTAACCGGGTCGACGGCAAGGAACACTTCACGCTAAAGCTACATCAGGATCCAGGCGATCGCCGCACACGGGGTAGAGGTGACGATACTTCTCTTTTCGAGAGGGCCTGGTTGGATGGGTACATATGGATGCCGGAAGTTGTGAGTCGCTCGTCGCTTGTTGCTTGTCTGCGTCGCGTCACTGCAGTACCACGGGAAGCAATGGAAGAACCAAAGTATCTCATCGCACGCAGATGTGAGTCAGAAGAGGGCAATATAAGCTGGTCATACCACTGCGTCTTCGTTGCTTGCACAACTCACACCATGGCGGACTTCATCATCACCACCGCTTCTCCAGGCGACAGGGCAAGAGTAAGTACCAAGGAACCGCTTTGACATGTGAACGTGGTATACGAGAGGATTGAACATTGATCTAGTATCTCATTCCTGACCATGTGTATATGTACTCCTCCTCTGACTAGGCTGCGTACTAAACGCCTCTACCATGCACGATATAAACACTACACTCGACCCCACATGTCTTCGTCTGTTGCAGCGAGGGCTGTGTCCACGAGTGCGTCGACAAAGAAGCCCCTCGCGTATGGTTGCACCCTCTCCACCTCTGGAAACTGCTCCACCCACAAGCGAAGGCGGCCACCTTCGAGGCTCGTCGTGTCGCGCAAGGTGGCGTTGTCGGTGCTGCCGTTGCATGAGGCCAACGCGTTGACTGTGTCTTCGAGATGATCGAGATCCTCCTGCAGCTTTTTGTCTGCGGCAGCTAGCTCCTCCTCCACAGCCTCAACCACTGCTAAGAGAGTGCTCAAGGAAACGGTGTCGTTGGCTGCGTGCTCGCGCACTGTGGTGGCGGTGTTCAAGACCTGAAGATTGTCGTACGGAGTCAGTGTTTGTCTCGCATACAGTTCGTACAGGGATATGACTGACCATGTTGGTGATAAAATACCATGTATCGAAGAAGACCTGGGCAGAACGCGGGGCTTTGTCCTCGAATATACCAGAGAGGTATTGGACATCAGCGATGGTAAGGCCGAAGAGGAGCAGAGGCGATGCTCGCTGGGCAGCAGCAACTTGATGATAGAGGAACCCGGCGACTCGAAAGCGCGCCTCAAACACGCTGAGCTTGCGGTTGTACGCGCCAACACACTCATATGCCCAAGACAGGCGATCGCGCGCGACTGAGCTGGTTGTCGGAACCGCGTTGGCTGTGTCCTCGAAATCAGCGTCACTTGGGAGCTGATGGAGCCACGAGCCGACACAGCTGGTTTGCGGAGGAGGAGTTTGTTGAACTGGAGGCGACGAGGGCATTGTCGCTGCGTCGTGCTCTATAAGCGCCGATGCCGTGAGGGAGATCCCAGAGGCTGTGTCCTCGTGGTGAGCGGCAACCGGAAGTCGCTGAAGCCACATGACTACACGACCGATTTGCGAGGGAGATGGGAGTGGATCGGAAAGTGAAGAAGATCTCATAGACCTTGAGGATGGGGATGGCATTGTCAGCCGAGACGAGGTGGGGGATGTTGGTATAGAAGAGAGAAAACAATTTTTCGGTCCTGTTTGTAACAGGTACGAGGGTGCGGACGCTACTGAACTCACGGTGAGGACGCGGCTGGAACTCACGGTGAATACGCGGTTCGTCTCACGGTGAAGACGAGTCCAGCAATCGCGACGAAACGCGTACGGCAGATGCGCAAATCGCTCCCAGAGTGTCCATCAGATCCAGACCACTTCTGTTTGGTAATGGCGGTAGATCTGCCTCTAGTGCAAGTTCTGACACCACGTAGACGGGATGGGATTGGAACAAGTCCAAGCAACAACAGCGGAAGGTTGACAGAGAATTCTGGTGTCTGCTTCCCGGACGAACCAACACCAAAGCCGACTGGTATGCCTGACGCTGAACCCCCGGGGTCGGCCTCTTCGCTGACTACACCCACATCCAAGCCGTCCCACAGCCGCGCGCCAGTCTTCAAGGATGAGATATTGCGGTCGAGCGCATCTGTAATACGAGGAGATGCAACCGAGGGCAAGCCCATACGACATGCTAGGCCGCGTTCGAGTCGTACCCTCCGTCGTGTTGATGTGCACATTGTAGATGCTATTCTTTTGCGTCTAGACAAGATAGATGGCAGCCCCGTATTCCCGCGACTCAGACACGTTCAGCAGAGAAGAGGGTCACGTCGATGCTGTAGCCCTTGCCTTCGAGCAGAGCAGCAAACCAGAAGTTGTCATTAACGGGTGGGGCGAGGTATGCCAATATATACACCTACCTTCAGAGCCTGACTTCTTTCTCAATCCTTCCATATTTAATGGGCGGTTTCAGTCGTCGTGTATCTCGTGTGTGTTGCGGCAGTCGCTTCAGAGCCTGACTTCGCTTGGAGGCTTCTTCGTCATCACAGAAAAGCTAACATCACCTCATTGCACAACTGGGCATTATGGCCTATCTGGTGGCTATCTGGTGGCCAGCCAGCCACCAGATAGACCACAATCCCTCAAGCTATCGCTTATCAGTATGGGAAGCCGCTCGTGGTAACCGTGGGAGCAAACCTCAATCTCACCTTTAGCCTCGTGCATAGTAGTGCAGGTGAGACTAGGTGAGAGTAATCAATCTCCACGTGCAGAATCACCCGAGAGTACCAACTTGATCTCATACTCTTCTGCTGTTTCTTCTTCTACTCTCGTCCAAGTCATCCTTTCCCACAACTTCCCCATCTTTTTGTGTAAAGCGCATGAGACACGATGGACGAAGACCAACATGAACGGCAAGAACGATTGCTTTTGAAGCAGCTAAAAGCCACGCTCCCCAGCGTCCCAGAGCTCAAAGAGTTGCCGCCGGTACCCCGCAACAGCACCACCGCCGCAAACCTCGATGGTCCGTCCGTTGGGTTTTTTGATCCGACCACCGGCTGGAAGCCCGGAGTCCCAGACACCCACCTACCAGCCGGCAGGCAAAGGAAGAGGGCGCAAGCTGAACTATTTCGACACTTCACACTGAAGGGCATGGACCTATACGAGTGTACTGGATCGTGCACGAAGCCTGCGTTTGAGAAAGAAGAGAAAGCCCTCAACAACATTGAGAGCGAGGCGTACAACAATTTCGCCGGAACCGACAGCTTCCTCTTCAAGACCGTGAAGGCTGCGCTGGTAATCGACAACATCATGGTGAATTGCCATAATCTCTATCGCGAGGGCAGACGTCTTCAGATTCCGCCGCGCGACGAGGAGAGGGCAGCCGCTGAAGATCGTGAGAGAGCTTCTCGTGCAAGGACAGAGAAAGCGGTGGAAGATTTAGAGCGACTCCAACGCCTTACACAAGGTGCGGTCGAAACCGCAAATCGGAAGCTGGTACGACTGCAGGAGAACAACAAAGTTGGCAGCAAAGCCGTTTGCAACCAGATCACGGTGGTGCAACACCTCGAGCGCTTCGCGACTGATCGTGCTGGTGCTCTTCGTGACGAGTTCTCCCTGGCCGCACCGGAGATGCCGGGCCGAAAGCCATTCTATGCGGAGCTCGACGAGAAAGGTCGATGCGATTTCTGGAAAGAGAGATTGTTGAAGGATGACATCCTCATGACTGCATACGATTGGTTCGCCACGAGCGTGCACATAGCGTAAGTGCTGATTTCACAGAGCCTCGAGGAAAATCTGCTGACATACCACCAGCGCAAATCTAGCCACCGGAGCAGCCATGCGTACGATTCTCCGCAACAGGATCGTGTACACCGCGCTTCTCCTGTTCGATCATCTCATCGCGCCCACGAACATAGCCTACACGGCAAGCTTGTCGAGCGACCCCGTACTTAGGGCGTCCGTCAAAGAGACCAAGGTCGCGACCACGGTCGTTTACGACCGAATCAGGGCTCTTGGAAGGGAGTTGGGACATGGCAAGGACTACCCTCCTGGCGGCGACGTTAGCATCGTCAAGATATTCAAGAACTCTGAGCAGAACGGCAAGACGCGTGCGACTTACCATCCTGTCCCGAATTCTCGGCAGGCGTTCGATGACTAGTGACTTGAGAAGTGGTGGGGATTCTGCGTTTATTCAGTTGGATGCTTTGGACAGTGGACGGCGCAGCTGCACGCGTCTGACGGCGATTGGCGCGTGTGTTTGCTAGGATCCGGGGCCGTGCGTCTGAAATCTATCGATTAAATGCCCTTATTTTCTTTCCTTATTAGCTTAGACAATCCACACAAAAGTTCACACTCCACCAGCACACCATGGCACCTGAACGACAGCCATACTACTACACAGTGAGAACTTTCATGTCTCATCTCTGCCACTTTCCAGAGCTGATAAATGCAGGTACAGTTCACAAGCGAGGCTGCAAGAGCATGTCTGGGTGAGGCTCGCGAATTGGTTGTAGCAAACGGTGGCACGATTCTACAAGAGTACACTTGGCAGTGTGTTGGTTTTATGTAAAGACTCCAAAGCATCCATCGATAATCAGTGTACTAACCCCGCCCCAGGTTCGAAATGACACCCAGCAACGTCGCGCACCCATTGAACCCAATCGCCACAAGATTCATCCACAACGACGTCAAGGTTACGGGTTACCCAAAAGATTTGTCCGCCCGGGAAACTGAGCATGTCGGCATGAAGCGCGCGAGATCATCAGAAGACTTGGATGGTGGCGGGGAAGAATGAGCGCGGCTCTGAGAGTATGGCAAGTCGTGGCGAGCTTGGACGAGTCTTCGATCCTACCGCAGTGTAGCCAGTTCCTACTTCCAGCCCACAGCTATGAGCTTCCAGCACTTGTCTCCGTTCAGTTCCATGTATCTGCAGTATTCTTCCGGTTTCATGGGAAGCATCGTGAAGCCCCGGTTGTTGCGCACCAGATGGGCGGCGGGTGATGTGGGAGGATACGGCGGGTTGGTGGGGGCTGCGTTCGAGTTCGGCGGGAACGACGACTTTGGATAGCTTGGGAAGTACATGACCTGTGATCCGGCTGTGGAGGCCGTCTTTGGGACGCCGAATGGGCCCTTGAAACCAAAGTCGACATTGATGTAATAGCTGGTATTCTCCCTCAGCTTTCCGGAAGAACTACCACGTACTTGCAGGTCTAGCGTTATGTCACCCTGCCTGTTGTCGATAAATCGAGAACTGATGACTGGTCGGCGGGATCCTGGTGTATTCAATGCCTCTAAGATCACCTCCGGCTTGTCCAATCGGTATTTGTACTTCTTCTCGTCGCTCGCGCGCTTGAGCTTGAACGTAAGCGTGAGGTTTGGCTTCTCAGTTGTAACAACTGCAGTTGGCTGTGTGACCAGTCCAAACAATTTAACGACCTTGACAGCGATCTTCCACCCGTCTTGGCTTTCATATCGTATGCTCGTATAGTCGGTTTCGTCTCCTCTAGTGATAGAGTACGGAGGATCTTGACATGGAAAGAACGGCTGTAGGTCTGAAGTGCCCTGCGCTCCCGCATGATCTGCCGGTGTGGATTGTGTGGTAGCATTTGGATTGGGAGGGGGCGGTGGCTGTTCAGGAGCCTTACCCGGGTCGGTCCTGGGCTGTTCCCCGGCTGAGGGAGGGTTCGGTCGTTGGCGTTTGTTCTGCGCCTCCTTCGCCTTCTCTTGCGTCTTCTCCGTGCGCTTCTTCTCCTCTTCTTTCGCCTTGGCGATGCGCTCCTTCTCCTCTTCCTTCGCCTTCTCTTGCGTCTTCTCCGTGCGCTTCTTCTCCTCTTCTTTCGCCTTGGCGATGCGCTCCTTCTCCTCTTCCTTCTCCTCTTCTTTCGCCTTCTCTTTGCGCTTCTTCTCCTCTTCTTTCTCCTTATCCTTGCGCGCCTTCGCCTCTGCCTTCTCCTTATCCTTGCGCGCCTTCGTCTCTGCCTTCGCCTGTTCCTTCGCCTTCTCTTTGCGCGCCTCCTCTTCTTCCTTCGTCTTCTCCTTGCGCTCCTTCGCCTCCTTCGCCTTGCGCTCAAACTCTTTCTGCAACGGATCTGTATACTGCTCTTTCGCGTGCTGTGCCGCGGGCTGTGCCGCGTGCTCTGCCGCGTGCTGTGCCGCCTGGTTCCGGGCGTGTCGACGATCTCTCTCCAACTGCCTGTTGTACGGAACCCTGACTGCTTCGTTCTTCAGATTGTTCCACGCAGCGGTGACATTTTGGAAACGCGCGAGCATTCTGGCCTTTTCCTGTTCGGAGAGAGCGTTGTTGCGGTTGACCTTGTCCGAGTGCAAGGCTTTCGAGAGTGCATGAAAGGCATCTTTGCAGTCATTGTGGGGTGCATCGAAGGGGACACCCAGCTCTGCATAGGCGTCGGCGGCTGGCTCCGCCATGGATGCGATGATGCGCGGTCGTGGATGTGTCTTTGAGTGTGCGGGAATTGCTATGGGTGCGCAATGGTGTTGCAACGAAGGTAACGCAAACAGTGACGACGTCGCAAACGGTCCAGGCGAGAGCCCTGCAAATTTCGAAAGAAACGTCCGCGCTAGAGTGAAGGCTTCCTGGACATTCTAAATATAACTCCAAAATCCATATGCACCCACCAAACCAGGTCCTCTCGGAAAGCTAAGTATCGTCAACACAAGAGGTCACTACTGATACCCACGGCCGCCTGGTTTAACTTCTCAGAGCACATTCTGTCGACGATAACAACCCGTTCGCCTTTACGCCCAAACGATCCGGTCGTCTTCTCAATACGCGTTCTCTGCGTTCTCTGATGTCTTTACTTTGATTCTTACAGTATCGAACTTCTTTTTATCGGGCTTCCCCTGGAATCCTCTCACAATGACTATGATAGATTTCGCAGACTGGACGTTGCCATTCGAGTTCCTGTTGCGCAAATATTGCCCGCCACCACTTCACAAGATCGTTCCGAGTACACGGCCCAGTGCCAGACATGGATGCAGGCGACAGGGACTGAAATCAACCCAGAACTATCCAGAAGCTCTCGGCGTTTTGCGTTTATACTCCCGGTCGCATGTACAGACGAGTGGACGGCCTTTGTCTCCGCACGAATGGTCTTGGTGGCGCTTCAAGTCTCTCTTGGATGTGAAGGACTCTGGGCATGCTCCGCACGTATAGCCTTTCGATGTGACACGCCTACGTCGAGGCACTGGATGTTTCCGACTGTATTATCGTCCGAGATGCGGCCATTAATTTGTGAACTGGGATATTGTAGAAGACCTCTCTTCTGTTGTCGAGGAACGTTCGCTCGGTGTAGACTGCAGGCTCACAGCAGTCTCGTTGGCCGGCTGCAAAGCATTGAAGCCACGGGATGACACCGGAGCTTGTACATTGGAGACAGCGTAATTAGAGAACAACGAAGATTGGGAGTTGAGAGCTGAGACCTCTTCGGCAGTCTCTCTAATGACTGGCGAAAAGGAACATTGGGATTCGGAATCCGGCATAGTTAATAGACCATTATCAAAGTACTTATCGATGCTGTGATACCCTGTATGAGCTGTATCTAACGATACACCGGTATCCCTAAACAGGGCGTCCGTTCTAAACCCAAACAAATCGCTTGGGTTCAGGGTACCGGAGGGTTGCTCAAGGGCAACACCTTCAGCGCATCGGATATCTTCGACTGTGCGGTTCGTCTGCAATGACAGATCTACTTGTGAGCATCCATTGTAGCTTCCGTCGACCGTCTGAAAGATCGCAGGCAAGGCGAATTCGTGTATTGCGTCATTAGAATCAAGTCGTCTCGTACATGCCTCTTGGAACGGACATTGACCGAACTGTTCTGTGCAACGACCACTAGCTACGATTATTCTTGCTATGTGAGGTGTCGAAACGGATTATATACTCACTGGTGACAGCAATTGATGGCGTGGACGGCCTATGACTAGGTTGTTTCCTGCAGATTATGTTGGTCAGTTGATGGAAGGCCGATGCTTATGGCATATGCAGCACTTTAATCGGACACCGCGCAGCTACTTCGCACTTGGTAGGATTTGTCGAGGTCACCGGCGATCGTACAGGGACGCAGACACCGGCCGGTGTTCAGTCGTGACGGCAAAGCCGCCTCGTGATATGGATACTGTGAATAAGGGAGATATGTGTCTTTGCGCACCTTGGGAATTGGAAAAGAGGAAAAGAAGAGAGGGCGGCGGCGCGCCCAAGATATGGCAGCTGGAGTGTCGCGCTGGCCGGGCTGAGAACAGAAACCCGCGGACGTCATTCAACGCTGATAGGTGGCCGCAATGTGACATTTGCCTGAGACCGGTCAAGGCCAACACTAACTTGGTCGCGGCTAAAATGAGGCCCTCTATATGCACAGCTCGATCTGTCGCGGCCATCAAATGCCATACGATCGAAGAACCTAGTTTAAAAATCTCGCGCATGTACAGAAGAGAAGTTTGAATGAAACGAAAGACTTGTCCATATGGGTTAGTTCGCAGAAGCTATGTCGCGATTTTGCCGACACGAAGTACTGCTTTTCTGCAGATGGAATATGCAGTCATCAACGCCACCAAGGCCTCGAGGCATGCAAAGGCGCCGCCCGGCAGCCTCAGTATGAGTACCATTCCTGACCATTTCCCCTCCGGATTTCCCCAAGGTGCCAGTCCAAGTGGCGCAAAGCCAATCCGACCTCCTCCGCCATAGCAGACTGCCCTCTCCGACTCACGTGTACTGCTTGCACAAGTCGAGACTCTGCTGGGTCACGCCGTTCAGAATCCTCCGCGCCTCTTCGACCAGCTCGTGGAGCTGCTTTCGAAAATCACGACCCTGCTCCGCATGATCGTCTTTTCGGGCGTTCTTGCGATCGAAGTCCGCTCGAACTGCTTCCAGCATGGTGGCTGTGTTCTTGGTGAGATCCTTGCCGACTTTATCTATGAGGAGTTCCGCTTCTACGTGCGTCCGATTGGCTATCGCAGAGAATGGACCTGTAGCACCGAGAATGGTGTCTCGGAGGTACTGATGGCGGACGGATCTCATACTTGTGCCTGCAACATGGTATTAATCGATGAGCGCTCGTGTATCAGGATGAACGTACCTTTACCAACGGCTTTCTTCGCGAACGCGTCTGCGTAGATGATCTTCATGGCGTTCGGGAAGTAATCAGATAGGCGCGGCTTCACAGCATGCTCGTGTATGGCCCTGGGGATAGTTAGCGACCATACTTCTCGTTCATTGGCAGAGATACACATACGTCATTTCCTCCTTGAGCTGCTTTGCTGCCAGCGATACGTGTCGATCGATGGTCTCCGAGAAGAAGCGGAGGTGATCTCGAAAGCAAGACAGGTACACATCCGTAGCCATTGCCTTTGGATCGTCTACCCATTTGATTAGCAGAGACCAATTAATGAAAAGGACTAGACTTACTCTCAAGCTTTTGTTCCAAAGCTTCGATTACTCCCTTCATGTCTTGTTTGGTGATGGCCTCAAGGCTGTCGCATGATTCATCGATGATGGACCGGAAGGCGGCATCGATATGAGTCTCCGCGGGTTGCAGGAGATCGCGGCTCCAGTGCAAATGGATGCCCTGTTTCTTGAGGCGGTAGACACCTGCTGCAAGTTAGCAATCCTCATACAAGTAGATGTGAAACGCATCTTCTTACCTCGCTTTCCACATGCAGCCTTGTGGCTCGCAGCGTTCTAGGAAAAGGTTAGACAGAAAGCGAGCATGTGGCACAGAAATGGCTTACAATCTTCTCCCACTCCAACAGACTCGTCGTGGCGTGACTGTCGAACTTCGCCTGTAAAGCAGGGCTCGACAGGGCATCTACCAGCGGCCGGATCGCCGTCTTGGTAAAGCCCTGGACGTGGCCCATGACGACTTTATACATGTCCTGCTTCAATTAGCTGTCGTTCATCCGACAAAGAGCGATTCGTGTACCTGCTCGGCTTCGTACACCATGTCCGTGAGGTGTTTCACCCTTGCCAACTTGGTAGTGTTGACTGACATGGCTGCGATGTTGAGGAGACTCGGTGCAGTGACCCTGACGAAATGATCCAGGTCTGAAGTCCTTCCACGGGAAGACAAAGTATAGATGTGGGAGCAGAGGGCAGGAATCTGGGTCTCGTCTAGTGTCGTAGCGGGGACAGAGGATGCGTCCGTTTTGTCGTAGCCACGTACGTGACGCATGTAAGTTAAGCTGGAAACGCAGAAGACCGGGGCGCCAACGTCGTCGCTGGTGTTCTTTCGAAAGTTATCGGCTAAGGTCGCCGCCACCGTCTTGTTGCGCGCGGCGATGCACATGGCCTTCAATCTATACTTGTTAGTGCGTTTGCCCACATTGGGCGCTGGGTAGAGCTTACTCTTTTTCGAGCTTGTTCTTGCGCGATGTCAGCTTTCGCTTCTTGCTCTTCAGTGGCTTGTTAAACTTTGCTTTGCCCTCGTTCGCATTCTGAGTGATTTCTTCGCTAAGCTTGTTTATACGATCCTCGAGGCCGTGTACTTTGGCGGTCGTGATCGCTGGCTCGTCTCCGGCAGCCACTTCCACTTTGGCTGTGTTCTCCGTGTTCATCATCTAGTTATTTGTTAGTGTGTTTCTACGTACTGAACTGCATATCCCTTACATCAGAGAACGTGCCGACAAGGATGACACTGCCACTTCGCCTTCGCCGATAGGCATCCACATAGTTTTGACTGAAATTCACGTCTGTGGTGATGCGATCGACCTTTGCGACAACTATGGTCATCTGGCAGCTCTGCAAATACCGGGCTGCGTTCTCTGTACGGTAGTGGTTGCTGTCGGCTCCTCCGGGGATATCGACGAAGACGATGTTCTGCGCGAGAAGTGGCGAATTCAAATAGACCCTACAGTATATTAGCCACCTGTCTTGAATCGTTATATTTCAGAATCTTACCGAACAATCTTGACAAAAGGCCAAGGTGAGCAAGTCATGGGCTTTCCTCGAAAACTCGCATTTGCAACCTTCGCGGTGAATGGATGAAACATTCCTTTGATATCTTCTGGAGTGCTTGATTCAAAGTAGATGAAGTTCTTGCCCTCTGCCAGGAACTCGTCGTGTAACTCGTTTGTCCAGAGAGTGAGCTGCTTTAGAGTGTTCGGGTCTTTGGCGGATGAAGCGGTGGACAGGTATGCTTCTAGCGTTCCGTCTTTCGGGCGGTTTGCGAAGAGTACTTCGAGGCACTCTTGTGCCGTACTCATACCATTGATGTCTTCGTCGTCGAGATCGTCTGCCTCGTTTTGTTGCTTTTGCCTGGCTGTGTGCCAGGTAGTGAATAGATCTGTGACCATTTTCACGCATACAGTGACATCGAAGAACTCGACCCGAGCGGCGAATGACTTCGTTTGACTGGGAGGTGCTTGCAAATACTCCGTAATGACACACGTGCACGCCTCTCCTTTGTCGCCCTAACAGGGAATGTCAGCTCGATAGAACCACGTCCTTACAAACCAACTTACCTCAACATTGAGATTGACAACTGCCAGGAGAGCGTTCAACAAAGCTGATTTACCGGCACCGCTCGTCCCAGAAAGACATATGCGCACAATCTCTTGCGCTGGAACCTTGCTCTTGCGCTGGAGCTCTGCACGCAAGTGAGTCGCCTCTTCGTCCTCGAGGCCGGCCTCTATACTGTCAGTTATAAACTGTATGATGGTTTCCAGTATGTTGGTAGCAGTAGACTCTGTAAGCTCGAAGCCTGGATGGTAGAGCGGCAATTTGGGTCGGTTTTGTTGATCTGGGTCATAAGCCGGTACTCGATCGTCGCCATCGTCGGAGTCGTCGTCATCGAGATCACTGTCTGGTTCATCTTCCATTGCGGAAACTGGCAAAGTTAGCTTATTCACGCAAAGCCCTGTTTAACATATACCTTTTTGCTTAGTCCCCGCTACAGCTGCAGCTGTAGTAACATCCAGATCCTGACTTAGGTATTTAGGATTCTAGCTGGATATCTGTTGTTCGGCGTCGGCCTCAATCTTCTTGAGTCTGTCTAAACATACGGCTAGTGCGGATCGCCTGGTGCCATCGGGATCGATAGTTTCCGTCATGTCACAAATGGCACGCTTGTGCTGGTGGTTGACACAGATGGATGATGAAGGATGGGAAGTATAGGATGAGAAGTAGGGGATGGGGAGTAGAGGATGAAGAAGAAAGGTATCAAAAGAGATGATTATATACCAGCGATCGAGCGCAACCGAAAGTGGGACCGCAAGTTGAGTGTGGGGTATACACACCATGGTGAGAGACGGTCAACATGCGTTACCCCAAGCAAACACACCATGCTGGCGCATCCGCAGTCACCCCGCCTACGAGACGGTAAGAGCGCGATAAGCTCCTCGAACGCAAAGTCATCGTGGATGGCATGATCAAAGTGTGCCAAACCCAGCAGATGACACCACACTGTAGCTCCAAGGGAAGGTCTTGGTACATGGCACGCGTGCAGAGGTTCGGCGCTGCCGCCTTGATGGACGAAATCGCGGTGGTGCTATACCTGGCTGGCCATGTTCTATGCTGTGAAGCCATGTCATCCCTGGAGGTCTGCCTTCACTTGTCTCTATGGGCCGTCATGGTGACTGAAGAATCCGGAGTACTCGCCGTCACCACGGATACGGCAGGCAGGCCTGGTACCAGCATCTCGTGTAGATCCAGGAATGCGGCCCCGATGAGTGAGATGCTCGACGGAAAAGACGTCTGGTCAATCTTGAAGTCGTGCGCTCAATCAATTGGAAGTGGCTGGAGATGTGGCTCATAGGAGACGTGATGCAGGCGTCCT
>Ga0265797_10000734_pt1 | contig 59573 bp, 89 predicted proteins | sample P2T30metagenome_FD_192433 | JGI IMG/M metagenome (GOLD analysis project Ga0265797, IMG submission 192433) | Plant litter microbial communities from East Loma Ridge, Irvine, California - P2 T30 | ecosystem: Environmental > Terrestrial > Plant litter > Unclassified | place: USA: California... | reverse complement strand
TGGTTCAATTTCCATTATTGCGGAACGAAAAACAGCCTTAAGATTTTGATTTCAAACATATTCACTCGTGACTTAAAATCTCCCGCCAGTAATGGCGTGCCGGTTCGATTCCGGCTCCGGGCACCAGTGTTTATGCGACCCTCAGAGATTCGTCGCTTATTGCCGTAGTTCCGCAAAAACCACGTAGTTCCGCAATTTGGTCTATCCGTTGTTCCACTACGCGCCCAACACCCGAGATGAATCCAGAATTCACCAGCACTAGCTTCCCTAGAAAAAGCGTTCCGACCTGGACTTGCCCCACCTGCGGCCATGGTCAACTTAGGCCGGTTTCGGACCTAACGGTTGAGGCAAATGCTGGAACACAAAACAACCAGGACGAAGAGTGGTGGGACTACGAGTACGCCGGATACATCTTTATGGGCCTCTTAAAATGCGCTGCATGCAATGAGCATGTGACAGTTTCGGGAACCGGCGACGTATGCCAAGACTACACAGAAGACGGCACTAGCTGGGAATATACTTTATTCCTCACGCCAACTTATTTTAATCCTCCGTTGAAGGTCATCAACCCAAAAACCGGCGACAATGTTCCTTTCGAGATTACTCAGCTTTTGCATAAGGCTCATGAAGTTTGTTGGGCAGATCCGGATTCGGCCCTAAATCGCCTGCGCGCCATTGTTGAAGAAATTCTGGATTTCAAGGGCGTTAGTCGGACCCGAACAGATGGGAGATATCTATCGCTGCATCGCCGCATCGAAATGTTCACCGATCCGAACTTTGAACAGGTTAAAAAGGCTTTGCTCGCCGTCAAATACGTTGGTAATGATGGCAGCCATGGATTCAGCGGTGCTAGTCGTAAGGAGCTTCTTGAAATATTCTCGATTGTAAATTTCTGCCTTGAAAAGGTTTTCCCACGACCTGCGGATGACAGTTTAATCATAGAGGCGATCAATCGAATAAACAGCAATGAAGGGCTAAAACCGCGAGTTGCTTGACGCCTTTCGGTGGCGACTAGCGATGAATTTAGCACTACAGGTTGTGATTCCTGTTGTCGTGGGTTCGAGCCACCCTTTCGGTGGCTTTTTTCTTCCCGCACGCCCCTGGAGTCGATCGAGCACCAGCTTAGAAGTCAGACGCTCTATCGGCATTTTCGCCAATCGAATCAGACTCTTGCATGGCCCAGGCTGCGCTATTCAATTATTGATTGTAATAAGTTAAGCCCTTGATTCGATTGAATGTGGAAGTGTTGAATAGCGCAACGAGACAGTGGGCAACGTAAGGGAACTTAGACAGATGAGCACCGATTGGAACACGACGTCTCTTCGAAGAAACGTCAAGACGCTGTACGGCCGCAAAGTGGAGATTCAACTCGGTCTGTCCCTAGAGTCTGTCCTCAGCAGGTTCGCGCACGGGGCGTATCACATAGATGAATTTACTCGGCTGGTTGAGAAGGCTGTAGACGGCAGGCAAGGATATGAATTGGTCGCAGAGCTTCTGGGTCGGCCCGAAGAAAGGTTGATGCCGATCAAGGAACAGGCTGAGGCACATGCGATCGCTGCGGTTCAGGCCCTGCACTCTATTGCAGACATTTTAGGAACGATGATTGTCACTGCGTTACAAGGCGAGCTCAATTGGTCCAAGTACCTCAGAGACGTACCACGCGCGCTAACTCCACACGAGATAGAAGTTGCCAGGCTGATCAATACGTTTCTCGACCACGATTCATACCGGCTTCTAGATGCGCTGGCTAATCAAGCCAAGCACCGCAATATTGTTGAAGCGAGCTTGATGGTCAGTCTCGACGAGGTCGCACCAACACGCGGCGAATTTATCCCCTTTCATAGGAAAGGTACAAACTACGGCCCAGTCGAGATCGTCCCCTTTCTGAACGGGGAATATGCGCGTCAAGCCGAAATCACGATGGCAGTGTTTCGTGAACTTGACCGCTTGGCTGCCATCAGATCTGCTTAGGCTTTTACGTGTGAAGCCTATGAATCTATCCATGCTTTGCCGATTTCCTGTTTCCGGACAAGCGATTAGCGTGGGTGGCCTGTACTACAGAACCAGCGCAGGTGCCGTCGTAACCCTTGTTTTCACTCGGGTCGGCAGGGTTCAATAGTAAAGGTCAGATAGCCGTCACTGGTGCAAGGCGGGCTCCATCGCATGGACCACCGGCGCCACCTGGCGGTTCGGCAGCATGACGTGTGCCGGCGCGATCTGCAGCGGTAGGAACAGGCACTCGTCACGACGCGGCCCTCTTCGCTTTACGAACTCGACCTCGATCCCACCGGCGCTCGGCCTGAGCGCCAGGCGCAGCGCCGCAGGCGAAGCGTCCTGTGCCGAGATCAGCGTCCGCATCATGAAGAACAGGGTCTCGCCCGCCTGGGCGGCCAGGCACAGCCGGCGCAGGTTCTCGTTCCGGATCTGGTTCTGCCAGAACAGCAGCGCGCCGCATGAGCCCCTTCGAAGTACCTGCTCCGCCGACCAGAGCGCGTCAGCCGTGCGAGGTGCGCGCACCCAGAGCGCGGATTCCGGCGCGATCCCCAGCCGGGCCAGCGACAGCGCCTGCGGCACGCGCGGCGGCTCGAGCATCACCACGCTGCGGCCGGCCACCGCCGCCAGCGCAGGCGCAAGCATCGTGATCTCTCCAACCCCAGGCTGCTGCACGTGCAGGTCAATCATGGAGCCAGTCGGCCAGCCTCCGCCGGGGAGTTGACGGTCAAGCGCGATGTGGCCGGTGCTCACGCACCGCGTGTGACTTCGTGCCAACTGGGAAGCGCGCCAGAGCGATGGGTGAAGTTCCTCGGGGTTGATGGTCGCGGCTGAGCCCATGATTGATTCCTAGAAATACTGTGTTTTTATACAGTATAACAGGCTCGAAGTTTGATCTAGCTCAAACTCGCGCCACATCCAGCCAGTAAGATTTTTCCATGGATAAACGAACTGATCGATTGACCGCCGTACAGGTCGACCTCGCTGTGAACATCGCGGGTGTATTCGGTATGGCGGCCGGCGTCCTCTCACTGCATACCTGCCTCGTGCCGCTGCCGGTCATTCAGCGAGTGATGATTCAGGGAAGCCCTCGGCGAGGAATAACGTCGGCTGAGCCATCTTACGAGCAACAACCACCAGGCGGGTAGTAGGGGCTACCAGCCTCATGGCGGAAAAAAGAGGCTCGTATTCGCGCTGATCGACGGCAGCGCTAGAGACGGCAACAGCATCAAATACGACGGCGTGGATGGCTGCGATAGCTTTGGCTGGCGTTTCTACCAACACGAACGTCCAAGATTCGTGGGAGAGCTCCCGCATGGAGTCTGGGCTCGCAAGCAAAGGGTCAACAACAAGAGCGACTGGCATGCGGCAACCTTCGGGTCCAATTTGGATAGCCCCATTGTATGCGCACGGTCGTTCGAAAAATCGACTATGAACCGCTAGAGATCAAAGATAGCGGTTCACTTCGGCCAGGCCTGAACCGCCTTGGCGTGACGCGCCGCGCACTCGGCATATTGCTGCAGAAGCTCGATCGCCCAGGCCTGCCACGCGTCGAAGTCATCGGCGGTCGGCCGCTCCACCCGTGGGCACGGCGCCGCCAGCGCGCTATCGAGGGATGCTTTTGTTGGCGGCGTCGATTGCGGCGTCGAGGTTGCGCACGCGCTCAGGGCCAGGCACACAGCCAGCAGGTAGTTTCGGTGCATTGCGCAGCTCCTTGGTGAGCGCCGTCATGCGCGGCGCGAGGGTGGATTGAATGGTGGCGAACTCGGTGGCCGCCTGGGCGATGAGCGCGGCGTCGGCCTGCAGAGTGGACAGGGCCAGCTCGGACTGGCTGCGCATCGTTTCCGCGTGCGCGCGCTGCAGCTCGGCGATCTCGGCGCCGTGCCGCCATCCGTTCACGAACCAGCCGGCGGTGGCGGCCAGGGCCATTGCGAGCAGCAGCGCCAGGCCGGCCGCGAGCGCGCGGTACTGGATCGGGATCATGGTTGCCCCCAATCCGGCAGGTCGACCGTCTGGCCAGCGAGCGCGTGCGTGCAATCGTCGAGGAACTGGATGCGGCCGTCGGTCACGAAGCTGTGGCAGATGTGGTCGACCTGCTTTTGCTCCCACGGCGCGCGGCGCCACTCCGCCCAGTTGCTGGCGTTGACCGGTGGCTCCCAGAGTGGGGCGCTCACGAGGATTGAGGGCAAGAACGTCGGGCGCGCCGCGTCGCCGTTGAACGACCACACCGGGCCCGGGATATCGCTCGCGCGCACCGTGATCGCATGATCCTCACTGCAGCCGGGGCAATGAAACATCACGAGTTCTTCCATCAGACGCAATTTCATGGCAGGCCCCGCAGGCACAGTTCGCGCTCAGCCTGGCGCCGGCGCGTGAGCCCGCGCACTTCCTTGCCGCCGACCTTGTTCCACAGCAGCAGCGCATTGCACGCGCCGGCCATGTCGCCGGCGTTCGTGCGCCGCGCCATGCTCGAGCCGCAGAACCCGCTGACCCCGATGTTGTAGGCGACATCAACGAAGGCCACCTTCTGGCCATCGGTCAGGCGCGCGAGCGGGATGCACGTGGCGATGCCGGCCGCGTGTCGCTCCAGGTCGCGGTCCAGCTGGGCCCGGCACTGGTCGGGCGTGTAGGTTTTGCCCCAAGCGGCGTTCTCGGTAGCGCCGGTGCAGTACGTGAGCACGCCGCCCATGTCGCGGTAGGTGGACAGTTCGGTGCCTTCGAATGCCGGCGTGAAGCTGAGCAGCGCGGTCGCGGCCACGGCGCCGACCAGCGCGACCAGGCCGCGCCGCTGGGTCGTCGAGCGCTCAGCCATTGCCAGTCACCGACGGTTGCGCCACCACGCGCGCGATCGCGGCGCCGAGCGAGGTCAGGCCGGCGGCCACCACCAGGATGGGCGCGGTGCCGCTGGCGTACAGGTGCATGCCGGCCTCGACGGCCGAGGCGATGGCCGCCAGCAGCGCGAAGCGTACCGACCAGAGTTTCGGGAACTGCTTGCGTGCATCTTCGATGAAATTCACGGTTCGATCCTTTCGGTTTGCGCGCCGGCATGCGGCCGGCGCTGGGTGGTTATTTGCCGATCTGGGCGAGCTGCGCCAGGCGCACTTCCCGCTCGCGCGCCTCGAGGTCGGCCAGCCGCTGCTCGCGTGCGTTCTTCTTCGCCGTGTACCAGGCATTCAGGCCGAACGTCAGCAGCGCGGTGACGATGCCGACGATGATGCCGACCTGGGTCAGCGTCAGGGACGTGCCGATTGCGACGGCACCGCCGGCATAGCTGCCCATTTCGGGCGGGGTGATTTTCATTGCGGCCTTTCGACGGGCGTAAAAAAAGCCCGCCGAAGCGGGCTGTTGCGAGGTGGCTGGCGCAGGCTGCTTTACAGCGCTGCAGCGGTGATGAACAGCTGATCGAGTGCTGCGCCGTCCAGGCCCAGGATGCCGGCCATCATGGCCACGAATGGAGACTGCCGCTCCCACGTAGGGCGGTAGTCCCATGCGTTCTGTACACGCCATTTCGTATCGACGTCGTCGATCGCATCGATGGCGGGCTGGACATTTGCGAACAGGTCGGCGTTGTAAAGTGCCTCGCGGCCTTGGCCCGAAGTGATTTGCTGCGGTACCGGCGGCTTCAGCGCGTTCATCTCTTCCGGCGTCGCGTCGCGCACGGTCCACAGTTGCGTCCATTGGCCGTCCACAAGGTCGATCATGGCAGGCTCCGCGACCTGGCCCGGCTCGAGCTCGGGCCTCTCGCTACTCAATGGGAAGATGCCAACAAACGCCAAATCTTCCTCGGCGATAGAAGCACCGAACATCACATGCGGCAGCTCCGAGCGAATTTCAGTGTGCAGGCCGAACAAGCGGCCGGTTTCAGGCTGGTAGTACATGGCGCCTCCTTATGGGAATTGATCTGTAGTTCGGGTGGATGGGAACGCTCGGTTATCGCCCCAGATAACGCGGATGCCGCCTATTCCACCTGTTGGGCTTCCCGATGTGTCACCTGGTCCGCCGCCGCCGAATGAGCGATCTGAGAACGGGCTGCCATCCGCACTGCCTGTGGCCCCCGACGCCCCCTCTCCGCCTAGCCCCACGCCGCCGCCGTGACCGCCTGTGACTCTAGTGCTATTCCCACCAGCTCCTGCCCCGCCTTGGCCAACACCGCCGCCTCCCGATTGCGCATCGGCGCCGCGCCCCCCAGACCCGGAATACCCGCCAGCTCCGCCTCCGCCACCACACCAAGTAACGGTTTCTACGGGGCCAAATCCGCCAAGCCCGCCATTCCCTCCGCCGACAATGCCGCCAAACGGGCCGGCTCCTAAAGGCGTAGAGTTGCCGGTGTCGGCGCGCAAAAGGATATTGCTACCGCGCAGGATGCGAGCTCCCGAGCCAGTGCCATTCGCGAATTGAATGGAGATGGTCAGCGTCTCGCCGGGGGTCACTGGCAAGTCGTTAATCCAGCGAAGGTCGCTACCCCTTCCACCAGCGCCGCCAGACGTCGCCCCTGCTGAATTGGCAGAGCCTCGCTGGCCTGGGCCAACGGCTACCGCACAAAGCTTGAATACCCCGTCAGGGACTACAAACGATGCTGTTGCCCCATCCCGCCATTCCATTTGACCGACTGGATTCCCTGCCGCCGCCCCCATCATCATCCGAAGTGTTGTTGGGTCCATAGCTCAGGTCGTGTAGTTGGTGGCAGCCGCAAGGCGCCAGCGGGCGCCACGGTTCGAGGTGACGAACATCAGAAGGTGGGTCTTGCCGGCAGTGAGCGTGTATGGGTTGTCGCTCGGGGTCTTTACCGACGTCGGCAAGGTCGCAACCCCGCCGGTAACCGTCAGCTCCAGCGTGAAGCTGTAGCCATCCTGCGGGCAATTGTCGAACGAATAGGTCTGGTTCGCCGTCTGCGTCCGGGTGAAATAATTACCGGCGGCAAGGTTGAGAGACGATGCAGCCACTGGCTGTGGAATGAACGACCCGGCACCGGTCAACATCGCCCAGTTCGTCGAATCGTTCGCCGGGTCGCTGGTGCCCGCGCCTGCCACTCGTCGGCGGTAGGTCTGGAAGTTGACCTGGCTGATCACGGCGACATTCTTTGCGTACGCTGTGCCGCTGACCCACGCGTTGACGCCGACAAGCTGCGCCGCATCTTCGGCGGCCGACACAGCGGTCTGCGCCGATTCACTCGCAGCAACAGCTTTCGCCGCTGCCTCGGCGGCATTCGCGGCCGCGCTCCCCGCCACTGCGGCTAGTTCACCGTTGAACGTTTCAGCCATGTGCGTGCCGAAGGCGAATGCCTTGCTGTTGTAGCTGCCAGCTGCGCGATCCGAGAGGGCCGGAAACGGCGGGGTGTCCGTCATCGGCGGTACTGGAGTAAATGCCATCAGATATTCCCTTCAACTTTCAAATTAATACTGGACGTGCCCGGTGAGTCCGCGCGAATGGTTCCGGTGACGAATCCGAGCGTGTTCAGGTAGCCGTACTTCGGCAGACCGCTCGCCTCGAATGGAACGGCCAAGTCCTCGACCTCACCCAAGATCGCGTCTGCCTGCATCGCCTGATCTGGATGGACGACGATGCTGCAGGTGACGTCCCGGCTGCTGGCGCGGCGGACGATCTTGTAGGTGCCGTCGGCGTTGTATTCGCGCAGCGTGCGGCTCTTGCGAGTTGACTCGGCGCCATGCCGCGTGCCACCTGGCATGCCGTTCTCGACGAACTGGCGCCAGTCGCCCATCTTGATGGTCCCGATCGCAACGCGCCCGCCGGGTGCCGATGTCACAGTGATGGTCACCTCTGCCGTCGGCGACAGCGGGATGTCGTCGAACGACAATTGCTCAGTCGGCAGCAGCGGTGAGTACAGCAGCTCATAGAAGCCTGCTGCCTGGCTGTACAGATCGCCGGCCTGCGTGCGCATAGCCGTGCCGCCCGGGGCATCGCGGACAACGATGCTGTAGGTTGCTCCTTCCATGCCGTAGACCGCGAGGCCATTCAGAAAACCGGGCTGCACAACATAGGTCATCGACGTGACACCGACCACTTTCGTGTTCGAATAGTCATCGAATGGCGCCATGCGGTTTGTCGGTCCCAGCCGCGCCCAGTAAAGTGCATCGAGGTCTGGAGTTATCGTGCGGCCAGAATGCGCCTGTGCGCAGATCCAGATGGACCCGTTGTACGTGCGCTCATTGCCTACGACCTGGCTCGCGCTCGCGACCCACGCCACCTCCCCCTTCGATACGTCTGGCTCAGGGACCGACGTCCCGGCCTTGATCATGCTGGCCTTGACGTCGATCGGGACCATGACCCTCACCTTTACAGTCATGCGGTCTCCTTGGTGCGCACTTTATTGATGACTTCGACGCGGCAAGCGTTTCCGCCGTCCGTTACGTTGTCGAACTGATCGGCGAGCTGCACAGCCGCGTCCGTTCCCCTTTCGGCCTCTCCGCGCAGAAGAGCAACCTCCTCACGGAGCGCGCGGATCTCGGCGATCAACGCATTGCTGCCCTGCTCTGGGCTGGCCAGGCGGCGCATCAGTTCGCGGTTGTCAGCCGCAGGAATGATCCGCTCACCCTGGTGGACCATCGCTGGCATGTCGGCCGGGATGAAGTTGGTGCCAACGGCGAAGCCGCGAAGCTTCTTTTTGGCCTCGTCGCTGTCTTCCAGCGTGCCCCGGATGGCGCCCAGGCTGATCCCACCGCTGAGCCGGTCGACCCAATAACTCAACCCGGCCGCATCAGCCGGGCGGCCGAACACGTCCTGGTACAGCTTCTGGATCTGCGCCTCAGGCGAACCCTTGATCGAATCGACGATGGCGCCGGTCGAGATACCGCCAGCGGCCCGGTCTTTCCAGTAGTCGAGCCCAGCCTGATCCGGCGCACGGCCGAGAGCGGACTGGTAGGCTTGGTTAATCGCCGACGTGGCCGAGTTGACCGGGTTCGCGCTGGCGGCCTGCATTGCGCCGTGCAGCGCCTGGATGGCCTGCTCGATCGAAAGACCGATGGTGCTGATGCCCTTGAGGACGTCGATCTGCTCCTGCTCGCGCTCGAGCATCAGGTCGTACTGCTTTACCTGGTCCTCCAGCTTGGCCAAGCTGCGCTCCTCGACCGACAGTGCATCGTCGGTCAGGCCTGCCAGATCCTCGATACCGATCCGGGTGGCGTAGAAGTCGCGCAGGTAGTCCTCCTGCGTGGCGAACAGATTGGCCGAATCCTTGCTGACCACCGACAGGGCCGTTTTCAGGTCGTCCGCGTTCGGCAGCTTGCCGCTCGCTTTCGCGATGGCCAGCGCCGCCTGGATCTGCGCTTGGGCTGCCTGGCGGTCCTCAGCCTCGCGGCCTTGAACTGTCATGCCCTCCAGCGTGCTGCGCAGGGACTGGGAAAGCGCTTCGATCTTTTGGACCGACTGCGTGCGCACGTTGATCTCTTCCTGCAGCGCCTTCTTCTGGCGGTCGGCCACCTTCTGGAGGACCGAGAACGCGCCGTCTACGCCAGACATCAGCGACGCGGCAGCATCTTTCGCCTTCTGGGCTGCCTCGGTGGCCGCCTCCTCCGCCGCCGTTTTGGCCTTGATCACCTGTATCTGGTCAAACAGCCCGCGGTTGCTCTCGTCGAGCGCGGCGCGCTGTTGGGCCAACAGTTCGGCTGCCGAAAGTGTGAGCTGGTCGAGTTCCCGCTGCAGGTCATTCCGCTCTTGTAGAACGTCTGCCGCGCGCGCGGCCGCTTCGGCCGTAGCATCGATCGCCGGATAGACCTGCGCGAAGCCGGCCTGCACCTTCATCAATGCCGCGTAGCGAGCAGCGCCCTCCTCGGTTGCCAGCGCGCCGCTCTCAGTCAGGGCGAGCACCGCCTGCTTGAACTCCTCACGCGTGTCCACGCTGGCCAGGCTGAGCGCCGCCATCTGCTCGGTGACCGACCTCAACACCGGCGCATTGCGCTCCGCCTCGGAGAGGAAGTTCTCGTGGAAAAAGGCCGCGTTGTTTGCGAACGACTCCAAGCCGCCGGCCGCCGCAAGAAACTTCTCCCGCGCCGCCAAGGATGCAGCGCCCGACGTGCCAAAGGTCGTCCCGATGGCGGTGAATGCTTCGTCGATGGCGACGTAGTCCGTCACCAGTCGCTGCATCGTGGTGCTCACGCTTTCGCCTGCGGTCGAGAAGGACGCCACGGATGGCAAGAGCAGCAGCGACAGGTCATCGCCGATGTTGCCGAACAGCTTGGCGATCGCCTCCTTGTTCTTTTCCTCGTCGGCACCGAGCTGCAGCGTGATCTGCTTGTTGTAGCCGTCGATGATGCTTGCTTCGATGCCCAGCGTTGCAGCGAAGCCGCGCGCCGCATCCATCAGCGCTTTCGTACTGTCGGAGAAGCCGCTCTGCTGGTCAGTGCTCAGCGGGTTGGTTTCGGTGTAACGCTTGTCGCTGCGGAACCAGCCCCCTTTCTCCAGGATTTTTGCGTAGTTCTCGCCAACGAATCCGGCGGCACTGATCGAGCCGCGAACTCCGCCCTCTTCGATCTCAGGGTTCTTCCGGCCGAACAGCTTCGAGATCGGTCCCATGCCGGCGAAGATGTTGGCAGCAGAGTCGCTCAGCCCAATACCCTTGAGGATATTGTTTGCCAGGAACATCGGCGCATTTACCACCTTGCCCAGCGAGTTCACCGTGCCGTTGTTGGCGTCCCAGCCCTGCTTGTACAGGTTGTTCGACAGGGCCATTCCGGCCGCGATCCAGCCTGCAATTGGGATGGCGTAGGTGCCCGCGCTCATGCCGGCAGAGGCTCCAGCGGCCAAGTTCCCGGAGGTCTGGGCCGACGCGTACATCGCCGCCATGCCGGTGTTGCCGCCCGCCGCCGACAGGCCCGCGCCGAACGACGACACGGCCGACGATCCAAACATCGAGCCAGCCGAGCTCGCCCAGCCGCCCAGCGTGCTCGCGATCCCGCCGGTGAACCCGGAGTAGATCGTCTTGCCCATATTGATCAGGCTGCCGGCGTTGGCCAGCGTACCACTCGATCCGCCTTGGCCAAGCATGCCGGCCAGGCTGTTGCTCGCCGGCGCCACCACCGCCTGGATCACGGGACGCAGGACCAGCGTGCTGAACATGTTCTTCATCGTCTCGACAAAGTTCTTGCCCAAGCCATTGCCGGACTCGAACCCGCGCAGCAGCGCATCGGTCAGTGACTGCTCGATCGTTGCAGAGGTGCGCTTCCATTCCTCAGCAGCCTTCTTCGCTGCGTCGACCTGCTCCATTGCGGATACGGCCACCGCATTGCGCCTCTTCACGTCGATCAGCTTTTCGAGGTGCTCAATCTCGTCCAGCGTCAGGCCGAGCGTCGAGCGCTGGGCCAGCTGCTCCTCCAGCCGCGCCAGCTCCAGCTGCTCGATCGCTGACGTGGTCATGCCGTAGGTGCGCGCCAGGTCCTCGTTGCGGCTCGCTTCGGTTTCGGCATCCTGCAGGCGCTTGGCATAGACCGTGCTCGTCGCCTCCAAGCCTTTCGAATACTCGGTCTGGAAGTCGCTGATTTCCTTGAGGGCCTTGGCCCGGTCCTCTTCCGCCTGCTTCGCGCGTGGCTGTTGGCTGTTGTACTTTTCGAGAGTAGCGTTGTACTCGGCCAGCGACTGCTTGCCAGCTTTAAACCCAGCGGCCAGCTTTGCTACGTTCTCTTCGTAGTCTGAATCGACGCCCAGGCTCTTGCCGTTGATGCGGGCGAGTAGATCGGCATACTCCTTGGCGGCTCTTCCCTGGTCCGAGATCGCTTTCGCTGCAGCCGGGTCGACATACTTGGCGCGCACCAGCTTTTCCATCTCTGGCGGAATGGCCCCAAACTGCTTTTTGAGTTCTGCGAGTTCCGCCGCAAGACGCTGCGCCGGGGTGCCGTTTTTCTCGAACCACTGATCGAGTCGCTCATTGCGAGTGCGTGCTGCTGCAATCGCAACCTCGCCTTGCAGGGTAGCCACCCTGCTCAGCGCCGCCTCATAGTTTTTCGAAAGTTCAATTTCCTGCGTGCGCAGGTCAATATTGAGGTGGTATTGCCTGTTGTCGCGATTCGCCTGTTGGTCAGCTTTATTCTTCGCCAGCGCCTCCCGAGCGCGCTCAAGTCCATCCCGGTCGACCTGGCTTATGCCATCCAGGGCCTTGACTCGCGGGTCCTCGGCGGCCAGAGCATTGCGCTCGCGAAGTTTCGCGATTTGCTCGTCCAGCCGCTTGATCATGTCAGCTGTCGATTCGTCGGTAGACTGCGCTACCTTGTCATTTGACTCTTTCGCCTTGCTTGCCCATACACCCCAGATCGTAGCAGCCACGCCCAGCAGACCGATGATGACGCCCACCGGACCGCCGGCCAGCGCCATCACGCCGCTGAAGGCGCGCCCCGCTACCGATGCCGCGCCTGCAGCTGCAGCCTGTGCGGATAGCGCCGCTGCGTGCGCTGCGGCCGCAGTAGTGGCTTTCGCCTGAGCGGGAATCAGAGCGTTCGTAGTAATCGCCAGCGCGACATTGCCCTCGGCAGCGAGTACAGCAGCACGCAATTCGGTCACACGCGCGCTAGCGAGCGCGGCAGCACTTGCAGTGGCAGCGACGTCCGACCGGGCGGCCGCAAGATTCGATGCTAGCCTGGCGTTGTTTGCTACTACGCTGGCGTAGGCGCCGGAGGCTGCCGACGCAAGGGATGCCCCGAGTTTGACAGCAGCAACGGTAGCCATCGCCCCGCCCGCGAGTACGAGGTTATCGCTCAGCAGCCTGATCCCGCCCGACAGCACGGCGACTACTCCGCTCGACTGCGCGGTGGCACCGACGAGCAGCATCGTTTTGTCCTTGAGGACCGTGATCGCGCCGCCGACCGTCTCAACCGACTTCGCCTCTTCGCGGAGCTTTTCCAGCGCTCGTGGCAATCCGTTTGCAAGCACCTCGGTCGTCAGCGCACCCTGTTCGGCCATTGCGCGCAGTGCGCCGACTGGCACGCCGATCCCATCGGCTAGCGCCTCCATCAATCGCGGCGACGCTTCATTTACAGAGTTGAATTCCTCACCGCGCAGAACTCCTGACGCGAATGCTTGGGATAGCTGCAGGATCGCCGAAGACGCTGATTGCGTGCTTGCCCCCGATACCTTCAGCGCCAGACTTACGACTTCTGTGATATTGGCCACCTGTGCCTGGGCAATGCCGAGATCGCGGGTGCTCTTCGTGATGCTCGCGTAGAGTGAAGCGGTGCTTGCAAGGTCCGACTGGGCGGAGGCGGCAATCTGCTGCGTAGATGCCTGAGCCCTCAAAAACTCGCTTTGGCCGGTTGTCGCCAGCTTGAGTTGGGCGAGGTAACTGCCGTATGCATCCGAGAGTTGCACCACGCTCGCGATCCCGGCGCTGGCGCCGGCCGCGGCGAGTGCAGCAGCGAAACCACTCACTGAATTTCCTGCATTCCCGGCGGCCTCCTCTGCAGCTCCCAACTGCTCGATCAGCGGGCGCGCATCATCTGCAACACCCAACTGCTCGGCGCGCAGGGCGGCTAGTTGTGACGCAGTCTTTCCGATTCCATCCGCCTGGGAGCGCAATCCGGCGAGAAAATTATTGCCCTCGTCAAGCTGACGCTGGGCGGCGGCTGCCTGCGCCGTCTTCTTGGTGACGGCATCCAACTGATCAAGGTAAGGCTGCAGCGCCGCGACGTTCAGCCCACGTGTATTTGCCAAGGCCGCGTAGTAGGCGGCGCTACCCTTCGCGCCAACATTCATCGTAGCGGTGGCGCGCTGGATCGCTTCGGCCATGCTTTTGGTCGCGCTGTCGACCTTGCCCGCTGCTGCGCCAGCGCCGTCGCCGACAGTCCGCAAGCCCGGCGTGCTACCAAGGTTTTCGAGGGACTTGCTGGCCTTGCCTGCAGTCGCAGCGAGGTTCTCGAGATTCTTTCCTGTCTTGGCGGTCGCTTTCTCGACTTCACGAAGACCAGTCTCGACGCCGCTGGCGTCGGCCGAAACCTTAATGACTGCCTCGTTTACGATTTCGCTCATGTTCCGCCCATAAAAAAAGCCGCCCGAAGGCGGCTTGGTTGCCGGTAGCTGCGCTCACTAAAACACAAGCGCCTGCATTTTTGTAAATGTTTTCGAATCCGTAGTGGCAAGCATCTTCTTGCCGTCGTTGAACTGAGCAACGAACGTAACGTCCTTCCCCTTGCCACCCAGGAGCGCTCCCGCAAGCAGCCCAACCGGTCCGAGGATTGCAGCTCCTGCTAGACCCCAACCGATCGTTCCGCCAACTCGCCTAACTTCTTCCTCTGTCGCTATAGACACCGATGTCAAGTAGCCAATGAGAGCGATGCTTTTTCCGGTAAGGCCGTCGCCCGGCTGCCAGTTCAACGTAATCACGTTGAAGCCAATCGAGTGGCTACCATTCGGGAAATCACCCGCGTGTATTTCAAGTTTCGCCATGCCGCCTCCTTTATTGAGCGGCAATGTTACACCAGCACAATCGGGCAACACGAAAAGCCCCTCTCGGAGCTTTTCGCTTGCTACCCATACCACGGCAAACCGCGCCTTACCTAGCCTGACCCGAGCTTGCCGTGCCGAGCCGAATCGGACCCAGCCAAGACTTGCCGTACCTCGCTAGCGATGCTAACCGCATCAACCAACACCCTCATCGAAGATGCTGGCTGCTGTTGTCAGCCCATAGCCCGCCAAGCCATGCCATGCCGTACCAAGGCCGAGCCTGCCGAATCGAAGCTCGGCGGAATTCTATTCCACTGCCGTCTTGTGCATTCCGCGCAACATCGCAATGCGCGCGATGGCATCGAGGTTTTCCTTTCGTTCCGCCTCCGTCAACTCGCCGAGCCTCACGTTCTTCAGCGTTGCCGCTGCCTTCCTATATGAGCGCTTCGCGTCCCGCTCGAACCGCTCTTGCGCGATCGCGCTCTGCTCCCTGGGTGGTACCAGCCTATAGCCTTCGCCATAAACGCTGCTGAGAAAAACCTGATGCTGTTCGAGCAGCTCGGTTCGAAACGATTCAATATTGCGCAGCCAGTCGAACTGCCTCGCGCTCCAGTCAGCCGGCAGCAGCGGCTTGTCCTCGTCCAACTTTGCCATGCCGAAGTGCTGCTCGAGCCAGGCGTGCGGCACGATATCGCCCTCCTTGAAGCCAGCGGAGAGGAAATCCCTCACCGCTTGACGCCATTCCGGCAGCAGGGTCGGCTCTGCCGTGTCATCCATACGCCACCTCGAAGCGGCCGAAGCGAGGGCGGTACTCGCAGACGCCGATCAGCGCGCCAGCGTCTGCCAGCGCTTTCCGCACCTCGCCCTCATCGAGAATTTCAGGATTGAATGCGAGCTCGAGCTCGGCTGCCCATTCCAGGAAGACCGGCCGATACCTCATCACCTTTGCCGAGCCAACCTTCACGCCGCGGCAGTCGATGAAGCGATTGTCCTCCCACAGCGCTGCTGGAGATTTCGGGCCGTCGTACAGCAGTTTCACCCGGTCGGTCATCACCAACGCGCCGCGCTTCCATGCGGTGCCGAGTTTCTGCAGCTTGGCGCCAGCCAGGAACGTGGCATCGAAGTTCTGTCCCGGCACGTGCACGCCGGCGGCCTCATTCCAGTAAAGGCCGCTGACGAACTCGGATCGTGCGATTGCGAGGTGATCCTCGTCAGTCTTTTTGCGCTTTGCTGTCAGCGACTTGTGCGCTTTCGTCTCGGGCAGCAGTGGGTTGGCCAATCGGTCGCTGTGCATCATCAGCGGCGATGTACCGGTCAGTTTGAGCTTGAGGATCTCCATTACGCAGCACCTCCCAGCTTGCGGAAGCCAAACTTCATGCCATCGTAGTCAGGCAGCTGCGCACTGAAAGAGAGTCGCGAAAGCCCCTGCGGCTCTCGAGAGAAAAGCGCCCCGACACCTTGAGGCCGCTGGTAATCAGTCATCTCCCGCATCATGCCTGCCAGCCGCTCCTGCCATACGCCCATGCGCTCATTGGCCATCAGCATATAGCCCAACTGTTCGCGCAGGGCGAGGATGCGAACCCGCGCGCCGGTGACGTCGTGGCCATCGCGCTCGAGCTGCCTGATCAAGTCAAGCTCCGGCGCCGGGTTGCGAGGATCGGTCAGCGACTTGAGATCGAACTGCGCCTGGCTATCAAAGCAATCGCCCCTCGGCACTGGCTTGCAACTCGCCAGGGGAAAGCTATAGCTCTGGACAGGAGCAGCCTTAACCTGCGCCACTTCCTTATCGAGGATGTTCAGCACCCAAACGCGAAACGCCTTCGCTTTGTCGGTCCTGGCGAACATGGCCAGAAGGTGGGCGCCGCGCAGACTGAAAAACCGCACTGCTTGCTTGCCGCCCGCCGTCAGGACCTTAATGACTTTCGTCATTGTTGACGTGAACTCATCAGCGCGAGCGTTAAAGAGCTGCTTAATTGCCTTGTCCGGGCTGGCATACGCGAGCGCCACCCCGACCTCGGTGCCACTCATCCACAGTTGACCATCGCGCACGATAGTCTTGATTGAATGACCTTCGAAGGTCAGTGCCAGTTGCAATTTCGCCGTGCTTGTCATAGCATTCATCTCGATTCCTCATTTAGCTGTGGTTTCACTAAAGCCCCGAGCCCATCCGCCAAGATCGCTCGGGGTTTTCTTTTGTTAAGCGACTTCCCGTTTCTCAGCCGCATGCTTCGCCTCGCGAATTACTTCCACAAATTCCGCGTTCAGCGAACGATAACTTTGATCCGCGCGCTCCTTTATCCACTCCGCAAGAGGCCCGGGCAGGCGGACTTGGCCGCGCCAGATCTCGATGTCCTTTCGAGTTGCCATCATTTCCTCTCCATTTTCGCCTTCATTTTGAAGGCATGTAGACAATAGTATAGTGCCTCCAAAGTGAAGGCAAGAACTATTTTAGTGGCACACTTGGGACACGCTGTGTACCATTGCGGCTATGGCAACCCAAGACGATTACGTAAAAACTGCATTGCGGCTTCCGAGGCCATTGCACGCAAAACTCCAAGAAGCTGCAGACGGCAGCGGCAAGTCGCTCAATGCAGAATTCATCGCCCGGCTCGAACAGTCATTCGATGACACCGCCCCCGCGATGGCCACTGCAGTGGCACGCTTAAGTATTCTTCTGAATCTCACGGATGCGCAGAAAATTACCGAGCAGTTGAAGTCAACAATCGTTGCCACGCATCTTCGCCAGCTTGGGGAGCTCCTTCTCCCCCGTCTTGACCCGGCAGAAGTTCAGCTCATAGCAGAGGTCAAAAAAATGATGTCTGAGGCAAGCTCAGCAATTCATTCTCCGCAAATGCTGCAACAGGAGTCGATGAAGCGTATCGACGAAATGCGAAAGAGCCTTGAACAGCTGCAAAGCCTTTCTGGGGCCGCGGAAGCGGGCCTAGACTTAAACGAGTTCCAAGAGGCGATTCTCGAAATGAGTGAAACGGCTGGGCGCAAAAAAATTCTTCCGTGAAAGGGGGTATCGATTCGATACCCCCTTTAGTTCTTGCGTCGCATCGCCTCGAGAGCTGCATCCTCCATCGTCTGCAAGTCCGCATCCAACTGGTTGTATTCCTCGGGCGTCAGCCCCATCCGATCCATCCGGCTGTAGGCGACAAGAAAATCCAAACCGATCGGACCGCCCATTGGAGCGAGTCGCCACTGCTTGCGCAGCCCATAGAAAAGATCGAAGGCCCGCAGGTTCTCGGGCCAGACTTCAACTGCATCCGCCGCCAAGTCTTCACGGCGCAGGCCCGCGACCTCCAGATCGGCGTCGCTGGGCTCTGCTTCGTAAAGGGCCGAGGCGACGGCCCTTAGTTTTTTGCGCGGGCGCCGGTGACTTCGGCGATGAACTTGTCGAGGATGGCGCGCGCGGCGCCCATGTAGCGCTGCACCAGCTTTTCGACCTGGTCCTTGTTGAAGGTCTCGTCCAGGTCCCAGCCTGCCAGGATGTCCATCAGCGCGTCGACGTCTTCGGCGCCGGCCAGGTTCTCGATGAATTCTTTAAAGTTGTCGCGGCTCATCCACTTGAAGGTGAATTCCACATCGGCGGTTTTGCCGCCCGGGACCGGAATGGCAACGACTGCAGCGAAGGTAGCGGCGACGGCCAGGGAGAGTTTTGCTTTTGCCATGATTATTTTCTTTCAGGTGGGAGTGATTCAGGAAAAAGACCGCGAGGCGCGACCCCGCGGCAGGAAAAGCTAGCGCCGACCATTCGGCGCCAGCTGGCAACGCGGTTTAGTAGCGGACGACCTTGTTCTGCAGCGAGAAGATCGACTTGACGGACATGACGCTGCCTTTCGCCAGGCTCGGCGATTCGTTGAACGAGCAGTAGCCGGCATACAGCAGCACGCCGCCGCCAGGCAGCAAGCCGCGCAGGCAGGTCAGCTTCACGCCGTCCGAAACGGCCTTGAGCGCAGCGTGGTGCGGCAGCGACTTGTCGTCTGCGGTCGTCAAAGTGACGGACGTGGCGGTGAAGCCGTCCGGCAACATGACTGGCATGTTGGAGTCGAGCAGAGCCACCTCGACGTTCTTGCCATCGCCGCCGGAGATCTCTGCGCTCACCACGCCGGTTACCGGCACCCAGGTCGTGACCTTGCGCACAGTGCCTGTGCCGGCGCCAACCGGGAACAGCGAAGTGTCGGTCGTATCCAGGCCCTCGAAGGTGAGCGACGTGCCCGAAGCTGCCTTCGCGCGGAACACGCGGCCAGTAGCCTGGCTCCAGCCACCGATGTATTCGAAATAGTCGCCAGCAGCGAAGGTGTTGGTTGCGGTGGCGACCGCTTCCGTAGCATTGCTGATTGCAGTAATGCTGATGGCGGCGGCAAAGGCGGACGCAATTGCGAACGCGATATTATTGGGCAGTTGCATAAGGGCCTTCCAAATGAAAAAGGCCCGTCGCCGGGCCAGTTGCGCCCGTTTGGGCAAAGAAAAGCCGCCCGGAATATCGGAGCGGCTTGGGGATTGGGTGTTGCTAGGTCAGCAGAACAAGCTGAAGTCCTGCATAGTTCCGCGAAGGTTCGTCGGTTCGTCGTATGTGGCCACGCGGCCGGTCAGCACCTCGACCTGCAGGTGATTTGCGGAGCGCATAGCGTCCTCAACCAACATCCCGAGCTCGGACGCCTCCATGCGGCGCTCGGCCCAGACGTTGACCTGCATGCGCACATGCTGCTTATCAGGGCGATCTCCGCTCAGGTAGTTAGTCGGGGCACCGCCCACGGATTGAAACGTGACATACGGCTTCACGGTGTCGAGCGGCGCAATGTCTGGGAAGACCCGACCGCCAGCGAGGCCCAGGAGGACCTGGTAGATGTGCTCTTCGGGTGTCATGGTTTTGTCAGATTTTTGCTAAGTTGTTCAGCCAAGGTTTTTGTCATGGCATCAGCCGCCTCTTGCTTCTTACTCTCAAAGGCTGGCCTCATAAACGGATACGCTGGGACCATAGCGGTGCCGTTCTCCAGCTCCGCTGCTTTTTTCTCCCAGTATTTCGCCTCTCGAGCTCTATGCCGCTTCCAGTTCACTACGCGGCCAGTCTTCTTGCTGACGTTCTTGTTTTGCCTTACCTTCGCGTGACCGTTTGCGACAAATTTCCAATAAAACGCGTCGCTGCCGTTAAATTGGCCTGAGCGCACAGTCACCAAATAGACCTGCCGCCGGCCGCCGTCAGCTTCTTCAATCAGCCGTTTGGCAATGATGTTTCTATAAATCGTGTAGGTTTTGGCGCGCTTCAGTGCGTTGAGTTTGGCCTCATCGCGAAACACTTCGGCAGCTGAGAATCCAACCGTACGCAGCGTCTCTTCGCCAACTGCTTCAGTGATCGTCCTTTGTGCCGCTGTCATCGCGGCTTCAAAACCACTCATGTCAAAGTCGATCATTTCACGCTCTCGCAGACCAGAAACATGAAGTCCCGATCGTCCGAATCTGGCAGCACCGCCTCGATGTCGTAATCGATGCCCTTGTAGCGCGCGCGCATTGAGGCATCGATGTCGCGGCAAACCCGGATCCTGATCGAGCACTTCACGATCGAGAGGTCCGCATTCGCACGGATGGCGCCGGCGCCGGACTGGAATTTGACGTTCGCCCAGGTTGACCGGAGCGCCGACCAGCTTTCGGTGGGCTGGCCAGCGCTGTCGCGGCCGGCGACGCGCTTCAGGATCTGCACTCGATCGTTCATCATCCGTAGACCACCTCCGGCCACAACAGCCGCTTCACGTGTTCGTTCTTCGGCTGGCCACCGGACTGGAAATGCTCGGACAGGCGCGCCAGAATGAACCCCGAGATCGCATCCGGCACCGTCGTGTGGTCAGGGCCGTAGCCGCAACGGATTTGCACCTCGACTGCGTTGATCCGGCGCGCCGTCGCTGGCCAGCGCCGCCCGGTCGCCGGCACGATGTAGCCCGGCTCGCTCTCGCCGTCGACCTGGTAATCGAGCGGGTCGAGGGTTTGCTGGACGCCCTCGGCGTTGTAAAACTTGATGTGGTCGACCTGTAGCAGCGGCGGCCGGCGCAGCGCGATCGCGCCGTCGAAGCGGTCCAGCGTCAGGCGCCAGGTCTGCTCCATCACCGCGCGGTTGGTTTCCCCTTCTGCTTCTGTGGTGTAGGTCCGGATCGCGCGCTCGATCTCGCTGTCCAGCGCCGAGGTGCCGTCTTCTTCGACGTCGACGCGCGCGGCCAGGCGGGCCTCGACCATCGAAACGGCGAGCCCGGTGGGCGGCGTGATCAGTTTCCAGTTCATCGGGTTGTTCCTTGTGTTGCTGGCGGGCGGCCGGCGCCGACCTGGCCGCCGGTCGCGATCGGAGCGCGCGCGTACTCAACTGGCTGCTTTGCCCGTTTCTGATCGGCTTGGCCTGATTGCTCGAGCTGAGCGCGCACAGCCGGAAGTCTGCTGACGTCGTACATCAGGTATCCCGCCTTTTGAAGTTGGTGGTTTTGTCGAAACGCTCGCCGTTGGCGCACGTCACACGCGCAGTCCATTTCCAAGCCGCAGGCGGATCGCCATCGATGCCGCCCAGGAATGCTATTGCGTAGGTGCGTTGCTCGCCGCCGACGGTGACCACCTGAATTTGCGGAGCTTCCAGCTGCACAACGCCAGCCAGTACGAGCTCCAGCGCGCCAGTTGATTTCGGAGTGGTTGCTCGGTCGGCCAGCTCTGCCGTGATGTCGGCCACGTAGTAGCTTTTCTCGTCTGGATCGCGGAAGACGAACCAGTCACTTCCTTCTTGCCAAGGGGCCTTTTCATTCATTCGAACCTCACTACTCGGCTACCGCTACCCTCAAAGGGCGTTACCCGGCTGCCGCTGCCTTCGAAAACGACGATCCGGGCCAGGGAGATTTTTGATACGTCGATCTGCTCGGAATCGCCCTCATCCGGCGGCGCTGCTGTTGCCGCCTGCGGGCCGCTAACCGAGCGCATGCCCACTGCGTCGAATCCGATCATTGGATTTCCTTTTGGATTAGGCGGTAGGTGGGCGAGACGGCAAGCGCCGAAGGACCGCCGCCACCATCTTGGCAATCTCGGCATAGCCCGAGTTATTGAAATGCAACAGCTTGTTGTCGGCTTCGACCTTGAAGTAACGCTGGTACCCGGTCGCCTTGAAGGTGGCGCGTTCAAAATTTGGGATCGCGAACGGGCTACCCGGCTGGCGCACGTCGACCATCGCCTCGTAGCCCATGGCCGCCTGATTTTCCCGGATAAGCTGGTTGTAATCCTGAAACCGCTGATTGATCGTTGGGACGTAGGCGTCGCTGGAGGAATCGCCCGGATAGACCGGCGCCAGTGTCAGCAGCACGACCCGCCATGGGTTTGCCGGGTTGGTCGCCAAGCGCGCCTGAATGTAGGCCCGCATGTTCGTGTAGGCCTGCTGCGCACTCGAGCCTGAGCCCAAGATATCGTTGACGGCCTCCCATACGAGCAGGATATTCTGCTTGCCGGCTTGATGCGCTGCGTTCACATCGGACGCGCTCGACGTCATCTGGTTCGTGCGCTGGCCGTTGATGCCTAGATTGGTGATCGCAAGGCGTCCGCGAATCGGCGCCATCTCCGCGAGCTGGACAGGGAACGACCGCCCGTTCGTTGAGCCGTCGCCATACACCAGCGAATTGCCGTCAGCGGTGACGGCCACTCGGTCAGCGGTGTAGTTGAGACCGCCCGAGCCACCCATAATCGGCGCGATCATGAGAAACCCTTGGTGCGGATGGTATGGAGCCGGCCTTCGGCGTTCGCCACGGCTGAGAACGCTGCGCCGAAGAACAGTTGGCCGGTCGCCGCGCCGGCCCAGGTTTTCATCACCGCCACGGTGCCGTCGGCGCGCTCAATTTCTGCAATGATCGACGACCCGGCGCGACGCAACCGGATTTTATCGCCGCCGACTCTCGCAGTTGCCGTATATGGCGACGCAGTCGATCCGTTGGCATAAGCAATGTAGCTGCCGTCCGCTTTTAGGAAGATCGCATATTCCCACGCGTTGATTCTTTCGAGCGCGTTGGTGCTCTTTGCGAACAGCATCGCGTCCATCTGTGAACCGCGAGTCGTCTGCACTTGGATAAAGCCGTCAGCGTTGGCCGGGAGAGATGTGACGCTCATGCCTCCGGGGCTCGCGATTGACGATCCGAAACCGGCAGCGGTGCCGGCGTTCTGGTAGTAACCATACGGAGCGGCAGTGCCTTCCTCGGCCACGCGGTCCAGTGCAGTGAAGCGCCCGTCTTCTTCGACGCCTGGAGTGCTTGCCGCCAACATGGTGACACTGGCCTGCAATGGTGTGGCGCGGTTCCCCGCGGCGTCATACGAGCGCACGCGCAGTTGCTCGGTGCTGCCGGCGGTGGCGTTGGTCACGCTGGTGGTCAGCACATTGCCCAAATCGACATAGCTCGTGCCAGCATTGCGGCTGAACTCGTAGCCGGCAACGCCCACGGCATCGCTGGCCGCTGGCCACGCTGGCGTATAGCCGGTCTGCGTAATGTTCGAGATGGTGATCGCCCCGTTCATGGTCGGCGCGGTGGTATCGCCCGGCACCACAACAGCGTCGCTTTCGGTGCTGACGGCCAGCGACAGCGCGGCAGAGCGGTTGCCCGCTGCGTCGAGCGCGCGCACCCGCACCTGATAGGTTGTGTTTGCCACCAGGCCGCTGACCGTGCGGGTCAGCACATTCCCGACAGCGGTGTAAGTGGCGCCGCCATCGATGCTGTGTTCGTACGCCGTCACGCCGACGTTGTCCGAGCCGGCCGTCCAGCTGGTATTGAAACCGCTGGTACTGATGCTCGACGACGAGATACTGCCGCTCATGCTCGGCGCAGTGGTGTCGAGTACAGGGGCCGGCGCAGCGCCGATCGCCTGACTGATCGACACCCACGAGTCGACCCCGTCGTGGAAGAACTGCACCTGGTTGGCGATGCCAGCGCGGTTGTCGTACCCGAGCGAGCCGCCCCACTCCTTAAACGCGGAGAAGTTCGGCGCATTGGTGCCGTCGGCGACCAGGCGCAGGTAGACCAGCGCCCCGCGCACGGCCGATGCCGCCGGCGTGAAGGTCAGCGGCCCACTGACCGTCTGCTGCTGCATGAACGCATGGCCGGCGCGTGCCAATGGAATGGTCGACGAGAACGACACATCGAAGACGCCTGTCAGCGAGTTAATCTCGTCGGCGGTCAGGACCTGCTGCACCGTCTTGGCGCCGGCTCCGAAGTTCACCTTCTGCCCCGCACCGGCCGAGCCGTTGATGATGACATCGCGCGAGAACGTCGTGGCGGAAAGGACCGTGCAGAGGGAAAGCTCCCATGCCGTGCCTGCCTCATCCTCGATGCGCAGCGCGACTTGCTTCCCGACCGGGATATCCGAGAGTGGGCGTGCGCGCGCTGCTGCGGCGCTGACCACGGTCCCATTGCCGGTCCCGATTGCTGCGGCTGTGGTCGTCGTCTTGATGCAGTTGTAGATCATGCGCGTCAGTCTCGCTATCGGTAATCTAGGTTTCGCTGGCCGTGGCCAGAGTCAGAATCTTCATTCGGCCGCGGCGCTCGTACTGCACCGTGGTCACTCCGCGCTCGCGGAGCATGGCCAGGGCCGCTTCATACGTGGCTCGGTCGATTTCTCCGACGGCGCCATGCAGGTAGACGACCTTGTCCGAGAGGTGGCTGACCGTCATGATTCCCAGGTACGGCCGGCGTTGCTCGTAGCCGCCCGGCGCGTCATACACGCGGAGGGTCGAGACCATGGGGGTCATATGCAGGTGGGTCATGACGATCCGCCGAGGTGGTTACTGCTTCGCGCGGGCACGCTTCGGCGCCGCTGGGATTTCGACCGCGGGAGGGTCTTCAGCGTCAGGCGCTGGGTCGGCGGGCGTTTCGTCCGCCGGATTCGCACAGCTCGACGCCTCCGACGCCGCGCCAGCCTCCACGGTCCATCCTTCATTCGTCGAAACCGTGATCAGGCCCTGGTCTTCGGTCTCGATCTCGGCGCCGACCGGGAAGTGTTCTACCTTGACGCCACCGTGCGCCCAGTCAAAGGGCAAAATTGCTTTGAGCTTCATCTCTACTCCATGTGAATGGCGAGCCGTTGAAGGCTCGCCATGGGTGGGTGGATTAAGCTGCTGCGATCTTCAGCTTGCGGCCGGCTTCCGCCTGGCGCACGCCGCCACCGACGCGGCGGCGAGCACGGAACACGACCAGGCCGTCGTCGGCGCCAGTGGTGTAGTCGGCCTGCAGAGACACATTCACGCGGTCGACGATGACGTACAGCTTTTTGAAGTCAGCGAAGACGATCGGGAATGCGTTTGCAGCGACGTTCGGCATGTCTGCCATTTCGGCATACGACGAACCGAGAATGGTGTTCGGCGCACCGTTCGCGATGCCAGGTGCCCACAGGTACTGGTTGCTGGTGTCCTTCAGCTTGCGAACCTGGCCGAGGGTATTGCGGTTCAGGCCCCAGATCGCATTACGGGCATGCGCCGTTTTCAGGTCATGGAACAGCGAGATCAGGCCGTCGGCCGTGAGCTTGGCTGCATCGCCGCTCAGCGTGAAGCCGATGCCGGTATTGGTCAGGATGCCTTCCATCTGCGCCGAACCGCCGGTGCCGCTGATCGATTCCTGGCCTTCGCGCACCGCAAACTGCTCCGACGCGTCTTCGCGCAGTTCGGCGAACAGGTCGTAATCGGAGTCTTCCAGCATCTGCTGCGACACTTCGATACGGGCGAACATTTCTGGAGCGAAGAACTCCAGCATGCCGTATTCTGGATCGCCGGTGTTGGTGCGCTTGGCGGTCTCGCCGACGCGCGAAGCAGCGCCGTTGCCGGTCTTCTTCGGCATCTTCAGGCTCCCGACGCCGATCGTGCGCACGGTGGCCAGAGCGCGAATCGGCGTCAGCTCGATCACGTTCTTGATGATTTCTTTCTGCATTTCCGGCGGGGCCAGCAGATATCCAGCGCTGGCGTCGTCGCTCTTTACCAGTGCAGCGGAGCGCTCACGCAGCAGAACCATGTCGGCCGGGTCGCGGTCGCCGGCGGCACGGCGCATGGAGCGGTCGAACGCGTCCATATATTCTTGCGCAGCTTTTGCCTGCGGATCGGCGGCGCCGCCCAGGCCTGCACGGTTTGCGATTTTTTCGATCGCGTCCAGCTGGTCCTGCATCGCTTTGTTCTGCTTTTCGATCAGCATCAGTTGCTGGTTCGCCCCTTCGTGCTTGTCGAGTGCTGCGTTGATTTTGTCGAGCTTCGCGTCCAGGTCCGAGCTGCGTTTCGATTGGTTCGCGTCGTTCGTTTTCTTGAACTCGGTGAACGCTTCCATTACTTCTTGAACGGCGTCTTTGTCTGCCATGGTCATTCCTTGATGGTGGAGGTAAGTTGTTTGATGCCCTGCGCCAGGCGGTGGGCCGCCGAGCGCTGCTCATCCGCAGGGTCCCCACCATCACGGAGGGGCTGTACTGACGGGTTCGACGAATCGTCGCGATTCGCCTTCGGCATCGCTGCTGCGATGCGCTTTGCCTGCGCGTGCGACAGCCCTTCTGCATCGCGCAGGAAGGCTTCGAACTCGCGGATTTCGGGGGTACCGGCGGAAGCCAGCAGGTTCTGCGGGGTGTTCTTGAAGAGGTTGAGCATCGCCGAGTTGGCGGCCTTCTTCTTTTTGGCCGGCACCAGCACGTCGGCAAAGCCGGCGTCGACGGCCTGCTGCCCGAGGAACCAGGTCTCAGCGTTGACCCACGCCTCCAGGTCAGCGCGCTTCGCATCAGTGCGCGCCTCGTAGATGTTGATCAGGCCCGCTTGAAGCTGGTCGAGGATGTCGGCTTCCTTGCGCATTGCGTCCGCATCGCCCCACATGCCGGACCACGGCTTGTGGATCATCAGATTCGCGCCCTCGCTGATGCGGATCTCGTCGCCAGCCATCGCGATCACACTCGCGATCGATGCTGCGATGCTGTCGATGTGGACGATGATTTTTGCATCGTGCCGCGCAAACGCTTGGTAGATGGCCAGCCCTTCGAATACCAGTCCACCGCCGCTGTTGATGCGCACGTGGATCTCGGCGACGTCCAGTGCGGCGATCTGGTTCGAGATCGACTCGCCAGTGATGCCTTCGTCGTACCAGCCGCCGCCGATGTCACCGTAGATCAGGACTTCGGCCTGGTTGTCGCCGGTATCCGCATTGATGCGAACCTGCCCAGGCTTCAGCGCCATGCGATTGACGTAACGGAAAGAGCCAGCGTCCGCCGGATCTTCCTGGGCCAGTTGTGAGAGGACGGAATCGAGGCTGTCCCGCGCCGCGCGCAGCGCGCTCTCGTTTGCGGCGGACAGCACTCGTCCTGCAGCAAGTGGCTGCATATTCAATTTGGACATACCGGATTACTCCTGAGGAGCTGGTGTTTCAGGCTCGGCGGGCTTTTGCTCGCCGACGATGTTTGCGGGGATGCGGAGAAGGTTGCTGGCAGGGTCGTCGTCGGGATTGCGGTCGAGCAGCCCGCGCCCTTCGTTCGGCGTCAAGATGCCGCCGTTCACATAGCCCAAGATGATGTCCTTCGTATCTTTGGCAGAGCCGCGCAGCATCCCTTCTTCGGTGAAGTTGGTGTAATACCCTTCTTCGATCTCTGCCTCGGACAGCAGGTTGATCACGGCAGACTGCTCGAACGCTTCCCAGCGCGGCGCCAGACAATCTTCCCGGTGCGCGCGATTCATCTCCTCGGCGCTGGCGAAGGTTGCGGTTTTGTCCGAGAAGCCGACCTTGATCGGCAGGACCCCGAAGAACGAGCAGATTTGCTCGATCTGAAGCTTGCGCGTCTCATTCGCCTGAGCGTCGACGCTGCTCATGGACGTGTTCAGGAATTTGGCATTGCGGTCGAGGATCATCGGCCGGCCGGCGTTCTGCGCGCCAGCGAACTGCTTGACCACCCAGGCGGTCAGATCATCGTGCTGCTTCTTGTCGAGCGTGCCCTCGATCGAGTAAATACCCGAGTTGCGAATCCCGTTCTTGTGCAGCTGCGCCGCGGTTTCCTCGGTGGCCAGCGCCAACCCGATCGCTTCGCGCGCTAGCCTGATGACGTCTAGACCTTCGATGCCGTCCAGCGTGGGGCCACGCAGATGCCAGATGTGCTTCCTGGTGAAGGTTTTGAAGGTTCCGTCCAAGCCGTAGACGTCATAGAAGATTTCCAGCGTCTGCGCATCGCGGCGCACCAGAACCTGCCCAGGCGCGAACGGAATCAGCTCGAGGATTTTCCCCGTCATGCTCAAGTTCTTGAACACGAAGGCCTGCCCGCACAGCTCGATGTGCCACGCTAGCATCTGCCGAAATTCGAAGCTGGTCTGCCAGTCGTTCGGTTTTAGCGACAGCATTCGATATAGCTTGTGCCACTTCGCTGGCACGCGACGCCCGCGCACCTCCTGCATCAGCTTGAACGGGACTTGCGCCATGCCGTTGCCGATTACCCGAGCGCATGAGAAGACCGTGGCCACCTGGATCGCAGTTCGCACATTCACTGCACGTCCGGTCGCGGATGAGAGCCATCCTGCCATCTCTTGCCAGAAAGGCTCCTTGAATGCCTCGTTTCGCCGGCCAGATCCGGATCGGACGAAAATCGACATCAGTCCCCCACCTTGGCGCGTGCGATGTTCACGCTCGCCAGGACGCCGCCGACCATCATCAGGACGCCGGCGGCAATGCAGCCGGCTGCCGGATGCAGCAAGCCAACGCCGAAAGAGAATGCCGCGGCGCCGGCGACGATAAGGGCATCGGGAGCCAGTTTGGTAAGGGTTTTCATCAGGACTCCCAGAATGAAGTAGCGGTAGCCTCGTTGCTGATAGCGCGAGACACCCCCATGATCGAGGCGACAGCGCCGTCGATTTTTTGCTCCGGCTTTTCCTTGCGCGGATAGATGTTGTCTTTGGCATCGAGCTTTGCCACGACGTTCGACATCATCCAGGCAAGCATCGGATTGCCGTCGTGATGCACGCGGCCGGCCTTGATGGCGCTCTCAAATTCCTTCATCGGGAGCGACAGGTTCTTGACGGTCTGCCCGAGTTCGACGGCAGTGACGCCGTTTTTCGTAAGCCGCTGCTCGAGCTGCGCGGCGCGGTATGGGTCGAACACAACCTCATCCGGCCCAAATTCCGCCACCAGGGCGAGCATGTCTTCCTCGATCAAATCGAAGTCGATCTCGGCGCCGTCGTGCTGCTGAAGGAATCCCTCGATCACCCACTTCCGGTAGGCATTCGCGTTCTTCTCCGCGTTCTCGATCGCGGCCTCAGGTAGGTAGTAGTCTCCGAACAGGTAGAAGTGCTGCTTGCCCTCGATCTCGCGCACGAACACCAGCATCAGGACGCACACGTCGGAGCGGCTGGCCAAGTCCAGCGTGAGGTAGCATCGCTCCCCTTTGAACTGCTCACGGCGCAGCGTCAGATCCGCGCACTTGTTCCACTCGAGCATATTCAGCCAGGCGGACTTCGCCGAGCACCAGATGTTCAAGTGCTTCGTCTTGAAACGAGTCTGTTTCGAAGCGCTCTGCGTCGCGAGCTTCTGCTGGGCCAGGAGGAAATCCTCGTCGACCGAAATCCCGTAGTTTGGGTTGGCCTTGCGCAGGACCGCTGGACTGGTCCAGTCGTCGCCGTCGTCGATCGTATAGATCAGGGCGAACAGCTCCGGATCGTCCAGCACTCCCTCGAGCACCTTCTTGGCATCCTGCTCCTGGTCGTAGCAAGGTCCGGCGATGTTGAAGCCGGCCGTGGTGATCATGAGCAGCAGCGGCTGCTCGCGCGCGCCCATGCCGGTTTCCATCGTGTCGACCAGCTCAGACGTGTCGTGTTCGTGGTATTCGTCCACGATCGCGCATGACGGCGATGCGCCATCGCCTGGCTTGCCGATCACCGGCTCGAAGCGAGATCCGTCGGCCGGCGCCAGCAGCGCCTTCGCCCAGACCTCGGCGCCGAGCGCCTCCTGCAGCTGCGGCGTCCGCTCGAGCATCTGCTTGGCCGGCCTGAACACTTCCCAGGCCTGCGCCTCAGTGGTTGCACCCGAGTACACCTCGGCGCCGAATTCACCGTCGACCGAAAACATATACAGGCCGATGCCGGAGCCAATAATCGATTTGCCGTTTTTCCGCGGCACCGCGAAGTAGGCTTTTCGGTACCGGCGCCGGTCGTTCTTCTTGATCTTCCAGCCAAATAGGGAAACGAACGCGAAGCACTGCCATGGCTCCAGCTTGATTGTCTCGCGCTTTCTCGCCCACTTCCCTTTGGTGTGGGGCATCAGCGACAGGAACTTGCAGACCTTGTTGGCCGCATCCGGGTCGAAGTAGTACGGGAAGGCTTTTCGCCGGCTCGCCTTCAGATCGTCCAGGTGCTTCTTGCAGGCCAGCTTGACCCACTTGCAGGCGACGATCTTCCCTTTTGTGACTGCCTGCGCGTATTCCAGTGCCGTGCCGACGAAACCGGCCGACATGATCAGTGTGCCTTCTTACTGCCCACCATGTCGGCGAACGGGTTAACCGGGTCCTGCTTTTTGGCCGATACCCGGGAGCGATCCGCCGGCGTCATGCCGAGCACTGCCAACGCGGTGCGAATCTGAGCCACCTGCGCCGAGGTTACCTCGTCGTCAGGCAGTTTGCGAAAGTGGGCGATCAGGCGCGCCGCAAGTTCGACAGCCATCCGGTCCGTCGCTTGCAGGACCGTCGCCGGCAGGGCTGCGACGATCTCATTCCAGGCAGCTTTTTGGTGGGCTTTGAAGTAGGTGGGCGGAGTCGGGTCGAACGCGCCAGATTCGAAATCGTCGCGGCGGCGCGCAGGATCCTTATCAAAGGCACCCCGCGCCTCGAGCACCGCCGAGGGGGTCCGGGGCTTGGGCATCCTGTTACTCCTGAGGTCCGAAAGTCTGAATTGCGGAAGTAAAAATAGAACTTGCTAGTCGGTCTAGGGCCAAAAGGCCCCAAAGGCTAGACCCGCCCCACCCGTTCGGCCTGGGTTTTGGCCTTGTGGCAGTCGGAACAGGCCGCCTGCAGGTTCGCGTCGGCCTCGATCTGCTCGGTCTTCCAGCCCTGGGCGCGCGCCGCTGCCTTGCTGACCTTGTGGTCGACCTCGCTGGCAACGAATCGGCAAGCAGGACCCTTGATCTGGCAAAGCCCGCAGTCTCGTTGCAGGATGCGCTCGCGGCGCTGCTGCCATTCGTACCCATACCCTCGCTGCGCGCTGGTCTGGTTGCCGTGACTGCGTGCCCACCCGGACGCCTGCTTGGCGTGGAGGTCGCAGTAACCAGGGGCGTCAATCAGCCTGCCGCAACTCACTTTTCGGCAAATCGTCTTCGGTCGTGCGGCCATGAGACCTTCTCTACTTAACGGCGCTTCCGCGGGAAGCCGATGCGACAAACGCGTGCATGGGCCGATCGGATTTCAATCCATTGCATCGCCTGCAAGCACACTGGGTATTTCGATAGGAATGCTCTCCGCCGGCTGCTAACGCAACGACATGATCGAGCTCGGGAGCATCATCGTCATATGTGCCCCGCTTCTCGCGCGGCGTTGGGACGCCGCACAGTTGACACGTCCAGTTATCTCGATCGAACACGACTAATGGGTCGACCTGCTCGATGAACCGCATCTGGATGCGTGTGCGGCGCACTGCCTTCGCGGCAAGTCGCTGCGCTCTCTGCCGGCCATCAGCACATGGCACACATAGCGAGGCGTGACTGCGACCGTAGATCGGGCAGAACTCCAGGCCGCAGTCCTCGCAATAGATTGAGCGTGCCGCAAGAGCGTGGAGGTTCCGGCTTCTTTGGCGCGCGGCACACGCCGCCCCGCAGAACGCCCTCTCATACCTTGACACGAACGGGGAAGAACACACGCCGCAGTACAGGGCAAAACACTTGCTATACAGCTCCTTGCTCAAGCGGGCCATGTGCTGGGCATCTGCGCGGGACCCATCCCGGCAAGACATCGAGCAAAACCTATTGGCATAGCCAGCGGCAGCGTTCGTTGCGCTGAGCTTTCTATGAGCAGTGCAGCCGCATTGGGCGCAGGTGAACGACAGCCGCTCGACAGACCGCCTGGTGCGGGCCGTCCGATAATCCGCCAGTGTCAGCCCGGTCGCGCTCTCGCGGCGATCTCTGTCCCGGTACCTGCACCGTGATGAGCAGAAGCGCTGATGCGCGTAGTCTGGAGTGAAGCTGGCCTGGCAGCACGCACATGCGATAGCGCCTTGGCGCCATTCACCTTTAGGCGGTCCAACCTGACGAGCCATGCAGGCGTCGCAATACTTGCCTGACTTGCCGGACTTGAAAACCTTAGTAACTTCGTTGCCGCATTTGCATGCGGCCCTCGCGCGCGCCTCGTCGATCACACTACGCCCTCGATAGCCAGTAGTGCTAATGGTACCGAGTTCGCACAACGGTTGATGCACAGCGCCTGGTGCGGCGCCGCGCTACGTCAGGTCCACCTTGACGCCGCGGTCGACAATCACATCGATCCAGCCATCGACTCGAGCCGGGCATACCGTCCCGCACACGAAGGCCATGGCCAGCGCGGGGCGCACCCACCAGGCGATGCGCGTGCGCAGTTTCACTTTGATGGTTGCCATCAGCGAGCACTCCGTTGGTTGGTCGAGCCCAGGCGTGTGAACAAGCTGTCGGCCATCTGTCGAGGATCGCCCGGCACACTGCGCGCCACGTCGACGACTGACATGCCGGCGGCGCCGTGGCCATTCGCGCGGAGGATCTCCTGGGCGTCGTGGCAGTCAGCCAGGTGCTGGGCAATCTGGTTGATGCGCGCCAGGTCTGCCGCTTGCGACGGTCCGGCGCCAGGCCCGAAGGCAGCGCGCAGGATCTCGGTGCGGTAGATGCGTGCTATGTCATTCATGCTTCTCTCGCACATATAGTGAGCGGCGGGCCACACGCGCGATGGTGGACTCGCTTGGGCGCCAGCCTGTCGCGCAGTTCAGGATCAGCACCAGGCAGATCCACGGCTTCAACCACCAGCGGATTCCGATGCTCAGGGTGATCTTGTTCATGCGCCACCGATCCCTTCTGCCACCTGCTCGCGCCGACGTTGCACCGCATAGCGCAGCCAAGCCAACTCATCTTCGACGGACATGCGCATGGGGCACCTCACAAATAGAAAAGCCGCCGGCGCATTGCTGCGAGGGGCGGCTGTACTGGTAATATAGAATTTCTAACAACACATATTAGGAGCAATGCATGAGCGACTTCGTCCTAGATGCCTTAAGCAATCAAGAAGACAACCCAGGCCACGGCCAATTATCCTGGTCGGTCACGTTCATAAATGGTGAGACAAAGACTGGAAAAATTATGATCGCGGGCGACAGCACTTACGCGTTGGAAGCTGGGGATCGAGTATGGTTCTTCACTGCAGAAAAAGTTATCCATCTTGAACCTCATCGCAAGGGCTTCTTCTAAGCAACCAGCGGGTTGCTCGGTACAGCGTCCTGCAGCATCAGCGCGCCCGGTAGGCGCTCGCCTGGTCTGGCCTATGCCAGATTATGTTCGTGTGTGCGTGGGCGCCGTCTTCGAAGTGTCGCCGGGCGGGCGCTCCGGCACTTCTCGGGCAAGTTTGATCCCGTGCGCATTTCGGCGCGCTTCTATGTGATGACCAGCGTCAGGGGGAATTAGCGCTTCATGGCCAGCTCCTCGCGGGAGGTTGCCCCTACCTCGGATGAGGCGGGGCCGGTCGGCCCCAGGTCTATCTGACAAGTGGGCCGGAAACGAAAAAGGCCCACCGAGATGGTGAGCCCTTTTTTCTAGGCGAGCGCCGGCTTTACTGCTGGCCGGACTGCTCGACTGCCTCGGGTGACGTTGGCGCCTAAGCGCGCATTACGTGGATCGAGGGAACTGTGAAACCGTAGTTTACGCCTGATCCGTACGCTTTACAATACTGCTGTGTTACGTAGGCACATCATTGGCACATTGCGTGTCGCGTGCGGCAACAGCCATTTAGCTAACAGCAGAGGAATAAATGCCTAGCATCGTTTGGGGACGCCATCCGCAAGAGGCGTACGACAATCCATACGAGTATGAAGCCCAAGAGCAGTTCGTTCGTGAGGCGAGCGCACTTTTGAAGGCGCTAAGCAGCAGCTTGGACCGCCTGACAATGGCATTTCATCGCGATGATCGGAGCCTTGAAAAGGCAAGCTGGATGCTTAATCTTGATCTAGTAGATGCTCTCACAGAGATCAAAAAACTCCTGGTTGAACGACGGCACCGAGTGGCATTCCGTCTGCTGAGGGACGTGGTTGAGACCATCGATCTCCTTGAGGTACTACACGCCGCCAACCCTCGCGCCGAGAGGGCATTGCGTGAATGGTATAAGGATCAGACGATATCGCACGGTGAATCACGTCAGCATATTGAAGAGGTTCGCGGTGCTGAGTTCGCTTACGCAAGGCGTGACTACTACAAGCAACTGTCTAAGTTCACCCACCGGACGTATCGAGCCTTGCTCAAGAGCTTTTCCCTTGGACATGGCGACATGTTGGTCCCGGACACACATCATTCAAATGATCTAGTCTCACCGCAGACGTTAGCATCGGGGTTTGCTGTTCTGGCTGACCTAATTATGCAAGCCTTGAAATGTATGAGCGCATGCGGTCCGCTTACATCCGGGGAAGTTGCAGAGGCATATCGTACCGCCATCGAATCCACTACAGTTGGCCGACGCTTCGCGCCGCGATACCCATCTAGTCGGTACGATTGAAGCCACGGCTATGCCGCCTTTCGAAGCCTTGCTCCAGCGCGCGCGCTATGCGCCTGAAACATCCCTTCCAGCTCAGACACCATGTCTAGGACCTTCTCGCGCTCGAGCGCACCGCCCTGGACCAGCTCGCGGCCGGTGCCGTTGCAGTGCGTGCACGCGCGGCTCTCGACGATCTTCGTACCGTGGCAGCACTGGCACTCACCGCCCAGCCAGTGAGCCAGGCTGACGCGCGCGATCTTGGCGTACATGGCGTAGGCGGCCGTGATGTCCCACTCGTACTTGATGTTGATCCACTTGCGATCGAAGCCCTTGCGCGCCACCTCGCCGGTCCAGATGCGCAACAGCACGGCCAGGCCGCGCGCGGCGCTCTCCGTCGGCTGGCGCGGCACGCCCGCGATGTGGGCGCGCAACAACATTGTGCCGAACAGCTCGCCCGAGCCGCCCGATAGATCGGCAAGCGCGGCGGCGACGAGCGGCTCCGTGTGGTGGTGCTGGTCGTCGTCCTGCAGGTTGGAAGTGCTCAGAGCATTGAGGTAGCGTTCGGCGAACATTGGTTTCTCCGTGGAATTCCCACGAGATTACCAGCAGCGCCGAACTGATGAGTTTTGCACGAGATTTTCCAAATTGCAACTCGACCTGTATCAATTGATCAAGCTACGAATTGATTAAGCCGCCAGCGTCCATTCCTCCGCGCTGTCAAGCACTTCGCCAAGCAGTGCATAAGTTAACGCATCCCATACTATGTTCTCGTATGGCTGGATGGTATGGGGGTAAGGTAGCTGATACACCTTCCCATCTGGCATTACCAGATTATTAGGGTTGACTATGCGGAGGCGAATTGGCAGATCGGTCTCGGTTTCGCCAACCTTTTTCGTAAATATGAATTGGCCACTGATCAGCTTGAAGTCGGTAGTCACGTAGCGCGCGTATTCAAAACGAACTTTAAGTTTGGCGTGGAGCACTTGCACGATAAGCCCGGTTGGATCATGCGGCGCAGCACTATAGCTGACTCGATCCGCGTGCGAGCGGCCAGCATGATCTCCGAGGAGAAACTCGCGTAAGGACTTCGCAGTAGCATCGACGCCATCGGCGCCGCTCAGGTAAGAGTTGATTTCGAACGGTTGCATAAAGTGACCTCATGTAATTGGTCCATATACTCTAGCGCATTTGCAAATCATTTTCGACAACCACTATTCTCGCAGTCCTCTCCGCCTCTAAAACTCCTCGACCTCCCAGCCCCCACCGTCCCTTTTCAGCTTTACGCGAACTGCCACGAAGCGTATCGGATATAGATCGGCGGCGATCTTGATCTTCGCCCTTCCGTCGTCGGTCCAGAAGCCCTTTACCTCGTGCATCTCCAGCGCCCCGTCGGCCAGCATAACGGCGAAGTCGGGGGTGTAAAAAGTGTTGTCGGCCAGCCGCAGCTTTACCCCTTCGAACTTGAACCAAGCAACCTCGCCAGCGTAGCGCCGCGCGTCCAACGTGGCGGCGTAGGCGGCCTCGGTCTTGTTCATGGTGCCGGTCTTGAGCCGGCCCAGCGCCTGGAGCGCGCGCTTCGCCGTCATTGGCGCGCCTCAATGGACGAAGCCACGGCGCTGGCCAGCCGGTGCAACCGCGCGTTGAACCAGCGGCGCACCGCATACGAGCGCACCATGCTGATCACGGTGTAGATCAGGCCCATGAGCAGGTTGGCGCCGGGTGTGATGTGGAACCCGAACAACGGGAAGATGAACATGTTGGCAGTGAAGTTGATCCCGAAGCCGATCACCACGTTGATGACGGCCTCGATGAATGAGCCGAGTCGGGTCTGCGTCATTTGGCCAGGCCTCCGTAGGTGATGGTGTAGTGGGTCGGGTTGCGGTCAGCGTAGCGATCGATGATGTTGGCCGCGCCGGCGTTCAGCGCCGGGTAGAACGGCAGCGCGCGCGGCGGCCGGTCGTCTGTGAGCTTCCCCTGCATCATTGCGTCGCGCAGCACCACGAGCGAGGTGATCGCCTTCGTTACGTGCGACATACCCGAATCCGGGTCGATGTCCTCGCCCTCCCACCAGGCCATCAGGTGCCGCATCACGCCGTCGTAGTAGACCGAGCCGCGTACGCCCACCGCGCGGTAATTGTGGCGCCCGTACTTGCTGGCGCCTTCCAGCATGGCCACGCCGATCTCGGCCAGTACCGTCGCCGGGACCGTCGACATCGGGGCCTTGCGCACGCCCACCATGTCCTTCGGGTTAGTCGGCTTATCGCCCTCCATCGCGTGGAAGGTCAGCATTTCATGCGAATCGTTCATGTCATCCTTTCGTTTTGGGTGGTGCTGCGTTGTTGTTTTGATCAGGAGAGCGGCGCTTCGCAATCCACGCCTTGCGGTCCTCGACGTTCGGAGCGGCCAGGTACCGCTCGCAGGCGGGCGTCGGCCACGGCAGAAACGGGGCTATCCGGTCTGAGCGCGCCGCCGCGCGGACCGCGCACCGGCCCAGGCCCACCTTGGCGTGCTCTGGGTATTCCTTCATCTTGAAGTGGCCGCACAGCGCGCAGGGCTTCTCCGTCACGGCGCCCTCGCCGCCGGTGGGCTACGGCGCACCAGGTCTTTCAGCGAGCCGATTCCCTCTGGCTTGCGCGTACGCTGCTCCGCCTGGTCCGTCGTTGGCGGCGAGATGGCCGCGCGGATGGGCGAGGTGCTCACCGGTGGCGCCAGTGCAGGATCCAGAGCCAGCTCGATGCGCGCCTTGAACTGCCCCATGTATTCGCCCGACCTCGGCGACAGGCCCAACTCTGCGCCCTTTGCCAGAATCGTGGTGTCAGTCGCCCACCAGTTGCCGCCGGCCGGCTTCTTCTGCGCCTCGGGCGGCGTCCAGTCAGCCGCATACCGCTCGCCGGGCCCGAAGAAGGTGGCGGACAGCAGGATGAACATCGGCTCGATCTTCATCACCTTGACGAAGGCAGCGTATGCCTGGGCGCCGGCGAGCATCTCCGACACCGTGGCGCCGGCAGCCAGGCGAGCGGCCCAGGCCTTGTGCGCGGCTTTCTTGCTGTCGCCCGGGCGCGCGGGATAGACCTCCCAGACCGCCTCGAAGTCGGCGGGGTAGTCATTGCGCTTCAGCTTGGCGGGCTTGGCGCCGGCCGCGCGCAGGCGGTCGAGCTCGTCCAGCAGCTCAATCACGGTCGACGACTTCAGATGCACGGTGGCGCCGGCGGCGGCCAAGCCGCGTAGCGGGGAATAGTCACGCATGGCCGCCCTCCCCGATGTTCGCGTACCGCTTCGCCAGGAAGACCTGGCCAGCGCCGGTCACCATCGTGGTGAAGGTCGCATGCGTGACTCCCTTGGTGTCGGTGTAGGGCTGCTGTTCCACTACCGTGAAGTAGCCGCGATCGATGTATTTCTGATACGGCAGGTTATTTTCAAGCAGGATGCAGTCGGCGCGCAGGCGCTTGAAAAACTTGTTGCGGCCGTGCCCCAGCGTCTTGGCGATCTTCTCGATGTGGCATGCGCCATCGATCGCACGCACCGCTTCCGCAAACGCCACCTTCGGCGCGTCGGCGGTGATCTTCGCATCCAGCTCGATCACCTTCTCCGAGTACTGCAGCAGCAGGCCGCGCAGCGCGTGCGGGTCCGAGAGGTCCAGGACTACCGGCACTGCGGCCTCAAGCTCCATCCAACGATCGACAATCCGCCCCGTGAACTCTGGGGACAGACGTGCGACCAACACGAGCGAGTCGCGCTTGTTCAAGCGATGCTCCGGATACTCGACGCCGTTCTGCTCGTGTCGATAGCGGGTCTCCACGGATTGTGTAACCCCCTGCGCAACCAATTCGCGGGCAGTCCGGAGCACCTGGTCGTGGCGCCGCCCGGTCAGCTCCGCAACTTCGCGGCTCGACATCGTGACGTCAGCGGCGGCAGCGGTTTGCAAATTCAGCATGCTTCCCATGTCGTTTCCTTTCTATGGCGCCGCGTCAGGCGGCTTCCCTGGCCAGCTCGCACATGACGCTGGTCGAGTTGATGCGGTGGTGGACCCGGCGGTCGACCTCACGGCTGGCGCGCTCCACATCGATGGCGCGGATGTTCTCCAGCTGGGCGTCGTGGCACTCGAGCGCCTCGCGAATGGCGTTGAGCTCGTCGCCCTTCATGATCACGCGGTCGAGCTTCACGATCCGCTTGCCCACCTCGAGCAGCGCGTCGCGCGCGGCGATGGTCACCTGGCGGAACTCGTCGCCGATCCCCTGCTCGCACATCACGTTCGCCATGTTGATTGCACCGACGAGCAGGTCCCAGCCCTCCCTGGTGCCGGCGCCTTTTGCCATGTCGGCGAGCGCCTTGTGGCTGCGAATCTGGATCAGGCGCAGATGGTCGACGTGGTCGCCGCTCATTCCGCCGAAGACAGTGGACAGGACGTTGCGGGCAACGTATTTCGGGCGGTACTTTTTGTTGCGCGCTTTTTTCATGCGGCCTCCAACGCGGTCGCCCCGCGAACCACAATGATGTCCGCGAAAAGCGGCGAATCTTCTTTGATGCGGCTGCGGGCGATCTCTGCATAGGCCGGGTTCAGCTCAATGCCGATGCAGTCGCGCTGTAGCCGTTCGGCCACCAGGCCAGTAGTACCAGCGCCGAAGAATGGGTCGAGCACTGTCCCGCCAGGTGGGCAACCGGCCTTGATGCAGGTCTCGGGCAGTTCGGGCGGGAAAGTGGCGAAGTGGGCATCGGCATAGGCAGCGGTCGCTATCGTCCACACGCTACGCTTATTGGCTCCAGTTGGCGGCACGTAGTCAGCCGGCGCTGCCTCGCCCTTCTCGCGTCCATCCCGATGGATCGTTCCGTGCGCGCCGGCGCCAGTGTCCCAGCCGTCTGGCTTCTTGTATTTCTGGCGTCTGTCACCGTCCATTGTCGAGAAGGACAGTGCGGTGGTCTTGTCGGCGAATGGGGTGCGAATCGCATCCTGGTCGTAGTAATACCGTTCCTGCTTCGTCAGTAGAAAGATGTACTCATGGGCCTTGGTGCAACGATCGCGCGTCGACTCGGGCATTGGATTGGACTTGTGCCAGACGATGTCCTGGCGGACCCACCAGCCGGCATCTTGCAGAGCAATGGCCAAGCGATGCGGCATCATGCAGAGGTCCTTCGGCTTCAGACCAGGTTGCGGCATGCGATTCGGCTGCTGCATCGGTCCGCGCGCAAATACCGTGCCCTCACCCCGCACGCCAGCCCAACGCTCACCCTGGGTTCCGCCGCCGGGCGCCGTATTCACCCTGCCAGCGCCGGTTGCGTAGCTGTCGCCCATGTTCATCCAGCAGGTGCCGTCCGGACGCAGCACGCGGCGCAGCTCCTCAAAGACCTCGACCATGGCGGCGATGAATTCGGCGGGCGAGGCCTCCAACCCGATCTGGCCGTCAACGCCATAGTCGCGCAAGCCCCAGTATGGCGGGCTGGTGACGATGCAGTGCACCGAGTTGTCGGCCAGGGTACGTAGCTGCTCGCGCACGTCGCCGATCAGAATAGTCGTGGTCATGCTGCCTCCAAGAGGTCGACCTGAACGTATTTGCGCTTCCAGGTCGGCGTGCACTGAATCGCATCCCAAGCCTCTGCCATCTCGCGCGGGTTACCCTTGCGGTTGTGGTTGCGCGCGATGTCGGTGCTGTCCACGCTGGCGAATGGGTAACCCCAGCGCGCGGCGTTCATCCCGCGCAGCATGTGCAGCCAGGTCGGCACGCGGCCGGTCTTGCAGATCGCATTCATGGCCAGCGCCATGCGCGAGTGCCAAATATCGGAGCCCACTTGACGGTATTGGGCCGACGAGCCAATGCAGACGCGCTCCCACTCGTCGCACAGGCGCTTGAGGCGGTCCACCGGCTCGTGCATGTGCCATACGGGCGCGCCGCGCTGGCCGTGCGGCCACTGGTGCACCAAGTCGTCGTTCGCTTCGGCGTCGCCCATGATCACGTCGGGGATGACGGCCCAGGTCGTGCGATAGTCGAGCCAGCGCTCGCACCATGCGTAGAAGGCCGTCCAGTTCGGCTCGCCGCCCTTGTTCCAGATCGTGAAGGCGCCGTTGTCCAGCATGACGCTCTGGCCGAACCGATGGCACCACTCGACGTCGTCAGGTCGCGCGAAGGACACGCAGAAGCACCGGCCGGCGAGTTGGACCAGCATCGTACGAGGCGTGATCGGGGTGCCGTGATAGTGGAGCGTCATGCGTCCTCCCGGATCGTCTCGATGTCAACGCCATGGTGGTGCGCGCGCAGGGCCTGACGGCCGCCGAAGCGCTTATGCAGCTCGTCCGCGATCTCTTCATGGTAGCCGCGCACGATGAGCGCCGTCGCAATGACAAGGTGCTCGACCTGGATCATCCGCCCCCCGGTCTCGATCCGCAGGTTGTAGATGATCGGCTGGCCGTTGTTCGGGCAATTTGCGACAAACTGCCGCGTGTAAATATTCATCCCATCTCCAATTCGTATTCTTTCGAGGCCAGTTGGCCTCTGATCATTTGCATGCACTCGACCAGCAGCTGCAACTGCGGGCCATAGCGTTCTTCGAAGCGCGCCTTGTACGGATGAACCGCGATCAGGGTTGGGTTCGGGCCGGTCCCGTCCTGGTGATGGCCAGCGCACAGCGGCAGGACCAGCAGGTGCGCGCCCGGCTTCGTACGGCCGTCGATGTGATGCACGCTCACGTCAGGGTTGTGCCAGCCGTCCTTCTTGCAGGCGATGCAGCCTAGGCCGGCGACCGCCGTCATGAAACGCGCCTCGTCGGCGGTCGGCGGGCGGCCTTTCATCCCGCGCGATGCGATCGGCTTGCGCAGCTTCGGCTCGCGAGCCCGGCCCTGAGCCTGGACCGCTGCGACGCGCAGCAAGCCGGCGCCAGCTGCAGGCGTCGCGAAGCCAGTGCCGCGCGCCATCGGCGTCTTGCGCTCGAGCGGCTTTCCCTGCTTGAGGGGTGAGCGGCGCATCATGCTACGATTCCTGACCACCAACCGATTGGAAGACCAGCATGCAAGATGACCAAAGCCAGGAATACCGGGGCTATACAATTACCGTAAATACTGGGACCGCCCCGGGCAAGTTTGTCAATGCATTCGTAATTCACGAACACATCATTAGCCGCCCGCCCATCGCTCTGCCACTCGCGCATCAGCGCAGAGCAAGGGACGCCGAGGCGTTCAGCGATCGCGAGAAGGCCACGGAAAGCGCATTTACGATTGCTCGTAAGTGGATCGATGCTCACGGGGGAGACTGAATACTTACTCACAGCGTCACCCGGCGAACTTCGATCGCCCATACCCAGGGGTTTATGTCCCAGCTGACTGGGCCATAGGTCTGCTCCCACAACTTCGAGAGGAGCCCCACGTTCATCAGGCTCGGGACGTTTTTGACGCCTTCCGCGCGACGCGCCCATTCCAGAGCGCCCTCGGCACCAGCGTCAGCCTCGCTGATGTCCTGCAGCCGCTCGACGCGCACCGACACGATCTCCAGCAGGATGCGGCTGGCCCAGCGCGGCATATGGATGCTCGGGCGCCAGCGCGGCACGTCGTATTTGCACTCGGGATCGGCGCGGTACACGCTGCGGCGCACGGTCTCCGGGAAGTCCGGGTGCGGCGCCCAGGTCTCGCGCACCCATAGGTAGTCCCCGGGCTGACCGTATGGACATTTGCGCCCCTGGTTCTCGTCTGCCGCGCCGTAGATCTCAGGGCCAGGTGCCTCATAGCCACCATTGGCGATCACCACAGGGTTGTACAACCCGACGACTGGATGCCAGTACGGGCCCGGGTCATCCTTCACCGGCCGCCGCGTCTGTGTCTTGCTGCCGTCGAGCAGCGCGCGCACCATGGCACCGCTGAACAGGATCGGCCGTTCTTTAATCTGCTCGCTCATGGTCAGGCTTTCGTGTGGAAGGACTGACCAGTGCGCACCGACCAGTCCGGAATGTCCAGGCGGGTACCGCGCGGGTTGGGGATATGCTTTTTGCTCAGCGGCGGACGCGCGAAGACATCGGCCGGCGTGCGCACGGCGGCGATCTGGCCCACCGGGCGCTCAGCCTCGCCGGCCAGCTGGTCGTAGTGGGCCCGGGCGAACGAGCTGATGTCGATCTTGCCGTCCTGACGCAGCGACAGCCAGCCTGAGGTTAGCGCGCGCTGCAGCACATCCTCAGCCGGGGTACTGCGGCTGCCGAATGGAATCGCGGCGAACAGCTCACCTTCGGTCAGCGGGCCGTTTTTGTGCAGGTGATGGCCAGCGGCGTACGAAGCGCCATTGCGCGGCGCGGTGCGGATTGCGTTAGATCTGGCCATGATCGGCCCTCCGAATAGTGAATTGTGCGAATTGGCAGTCGGTGGAGTGCGCGCGGCCAGCAGGCCGGCCGCAAGCGACGCAGCGCGACGCGGAATGGCGGATGTAGGTCATAGCTCGGCCTCCGAGAAGAGTCGCGGCTGCACGGCGCCGTTCTGGTAGACGGTGTCCATGATCGTGGTGGCGAGCGGCTCTGAACCATCCCACTTGTTCGGCCACGTGCCAGCAGCAATTAGCTCGCGGATGCGCGCCTCTTCCTCGGCGTTGATCATGTCGACCTTCGCGCGCCCCAGCTTCGCAGCTGCAGTGTTCACCTCGGCCTGGATGGCAAGCAGCCGCTCCAGCCCCATCCGGCGCGCCTCCAGCGTGAGCGGCCCCATGCGCTGCGGGTTCTTCCCGATGCTGCCGTCCTTCAGGCGCTCGGCGCCAGACTTCCGCAGGCGATGCTGCGGCTCGCGCAACTCGCGCCACAGGACTTTGATGCCCTTCATCGGAGCCAGGTAGGCCCAGTGCGGATTGTTGAGGATGGTGTCGAGCGCCGAGTCTTCCTGGGCCAGCGGGCAGCCAACGCACCCGGTGCGCGCGTTAATCTCTTCAGCCTCGTCCCCGCCATAGGCGTCAGCGATCGCCGCCGTGCTCCAGTCGCCGAACTCGGCCATCGGCGCCCAGTGCTTGAGCCATTCCCAAACGTGGCATACGCGCCAGTGCAGCAGCGGAGCCAGCGTCGCCAGCCGGCCGCGCAGGCCCTTCGCGTTCGGCAACACCTGCTGATACCAGCCCTGCCCGCACTCGGCGCCATCCTTGCCGCAGCTCATCTCGATGCGGCGGTCGCGGATCGCGCTCTCGCCCTGGCGCACGCCGGTGATCATCAGAACCTGGCCATCGAGCGTTTCGACGTGGCGGCGCAGCGCCTCCTCCATCGGTTCGATCTTGATCTGGCCGGTGCACCAGCGCAGCGTGTTGTTGTTCGGCGGCGGCACGCCGCGGCCAAGGATGTAGACCATGAAGCGGTCGTCCAGCGGGGCCATCACGACCTCGACCTTGATGCCTCGCTCCTCCAGTTCGTCCATGATCTGCTGCGCCGATGCCGCTAGCGGGAGCAGCTCCTGGCGCGTGTCCGCATAGAACACGGTCAGCGTCTTGGGTCGCGGCACCTTGCCGGTGTCGATCAGGTAGATCAGCAAGGTCAGCGTGGCCGATGAATCCTTCCCGCCTGACCAGGCCACGCCCCAATGGTCGTGGTCGGCCCCGTAGGCCAGCAGCGACTGGATCGTCAGCTCGATCGATTCTGTCATCTGCATCCGGCGCGCGCCGGCGCCGAAGATTTCGATCTGGTTCATGCTGCCACCCCGACAATCTCGCGCTCGCGGGCGAAGTTGGCGCGGCGCGGGCGGGCCCGGTTCTCGCACGGGCGGCAGCGGGTGTCCAGGGTCGCTGTGCCGCATTCGATGCACGGCCGCCTGACTGCCTGCTTTGCGTGTCCGTTCGGCGCCTTCGCGCGGGTTGGAATGGTGAACGTTTCCTCGACGGTCCAGCCAGCGTCCAGTCGCTTTTTCGCCGTATCACCAGCAATGCCAAACCGTTCGCACCAGTGGGCCAGAGCCTGCGTCTCGCCCAGGTAGTCAATCATCCTGTTCGAGCGGCGATTGCGGTCGTTGACTTTTCGAGTCACCCAGCGGCAGTTGTCCGGCGAGTAGCCCTTGTCGTTATCGCGACGATCGAGCTCGTGCAATGGCGAAGGCTTCGGACCCATGTCGGCCAGGAAGATTGCCGGCGACTCGATCCAGCGATCGCACACCGTGATGCCGCGAGCGCCGTAATCCTTGTACGCAGGATTGCTCGGCTCATTGCAGCGCAGGCGCATCGTCTGCCAGCAGCGGTACTCGGGCGTGTACGACAGCCCATGGGTAGGCTTACCGGCCATGGTGCGCCTCCGCCGCGCGTGGACCGAAGAACGCAGCGACCAGCGGATCGCGCGCCGCCGGCGCCGAGTGCAGGCGCACCGCATAGTGGGCATCGTCCTTCATCAGGTGGATGAGGCGGCCCGGCACCACCAGCGCGCCGTCGGCGACCTTCTTTGGACGTCCGACCGGGCGTGAGACACGCGTCGCGGCCAGCTGCAGGAGAAAGGCCTGGGCCTGCTCCGGCGTCATCGCAAGGAAGTAGACCGGGCCGTCGCCAGTCTTCACGACCGACACGCGATTACCCAGGTCGACGATGTACTTACGAACGCCCGATGGTCCCATCTGCAGCAGGTCGCCGATCTCGTCGCGGCGCATCGAGCGCACCAGCAGCTCGCCCACCAGGCGGCGCAGGTTGTCGAGTCGCGCGGCGGTCTGGCCAGGGGTGACGTAGCTGGCGCGGGTCATGCGGCCACCTCTTCGCGTGGAGCCGCGGTGGCAGCAGAGGTCTTGGTCATCGATGCCAGGTCGTCCTCGACCGGCAGCGCAGCAACCCATGCCGGCGCTGGCGGCAGACCGGAGTCGTCACGCATTGGCATCAGGACGCCAACGAATTCGGGAACACAGCTCAGACGGAAGACAGCACTCGAGGCCGGGTCGTCCTTCTTGCTGTAGAAGGTCATGCCTACGGAACCGCGCGAGACCTTCTTGAAGATCTTGGCGGCCGCTGCGGCCGCTTTGTGGGCAAGCTCGACGACCGGGGCGCCAAAGGTTCCAGGCAACCCAATTTGGAGCGATTCGCATTTGGGTATCACGCGCTCGTAGCGCGGATAGGTGGCTTCAACTTCGGGTTTGCCCGGCTGGATGTACACATCGCGGTCACCGTTCTCGACGACGGCTAGGCGATCGCCAATCATCACGACGTGCCGATCATCTTTCAGACCAGCTGCGCATGCCTGCTGCATCCGCGAGTCGAAGCGCAGGATGACTTCGTGCTCGCAGACCGCATCACGGTCGTAGATTGCGCCCAGGGCATGGCCGTTGGTGGCGCAAATGATGGCGCCACCGTCCTTGTGGGGACGGACGTTGATGGCGTTGAGGTAGTAGCGGATGTCCGCTTTCGCGATAAAGGGCGCGATGACCGGCAGGAGCTTGGCCGTCAGGCGCAAGTTGGCGTGCTTGTTCGGCGTCATGCTCCACCGCCGATCACGGCGCGCGCGGCCGCATTCAGGTCGTTATCAGTCAGGACGTGGCGGCTGACCTGGGTGATATAGACGATGTCGCCGGCACGCAGCGTTTCCTCGTGCTCGGCAAGCTCGGCCAGCGACGAGACGCCGCAGCTGGGGCGACGGCGCGCCCAGTATTGGTCCACGCCGAGCCGGGCCGCATCCCAGTGCGCCGAGCGCGCCGCGAACTCGGGCGAAGTCTGATCTTCACCGCCGTGCACCGCCGACGGAATTGATGGTGTTATCATTTGGTTTCCTTCCAAGGGATTTGCTTCAAGGGCCTCGACTGCAATCGAGGCTTTTTCACTTCTGCTGCTCTGCGAGCATCTGCTCGTATTTCTCACGGCTCATCACGTGGCCGGGCTCTTCCGGCACCGGCGCCGCTGCAGCGCCTTCCTTCTGTTGATCCATCTGCTCTCCTTATGTGATGCGGGTCAGTCGCATGGACCTGGCGCGCGGTATCGTGGTATCGGTGGGGAGCGGTCTTTACGCGGCCAGCGCGCGGATTTCCTTCACCGGCACGCCCAGGTGCTCGTGAATGCTCAGGATCACCGTCGGGCCCAGCTTCGCGCCGGCGCGCAGCTTGCTGATCACGCTGGGAGCGATGTCCAGCTCCCGGGCCAGTGCCGCGTCGCTCGCGATCTGGAAGCGCTCGCGCAGCGTGTCCATCAATTTCGATACGTTCTTCAAGTCGTCTCCCTGGTTCTAATGTTGGTGACGGCGCCATCCCGCCGCCTGGGTGCTGCCTACGTCGACTGGGAGCTCGCGCGCATCTGGGCCAGCGCCTGGCGAGCAGTGATCTTGGCCATCAGGTCCGCCGCGGCGGCGCCGTACGCCTGCTCGGCTTCGGCCAGCTCGCGGTGCGCGGCGAGCAGCTCGGCGTCGCTGGCCTCGGGCGCCACGCTGAGCAGCGCCATCTTTGCCTCGGCGCCCTCCTTCGTGATCGAGCGGAGGTGTTTCATCGTGTCGAAGCCGATCGACGGTACCTGGTCGACCGGACGCGCCTCGATGCCCAGCGGGCACAGGATCTGGTTCAGCGCGGCCATGCGGTGCTCGGCCGGCAACGCAGCGAGGATCGACGGGATCATGTTGGCCGGCAGGTTGCCCTCGTCGAGCCAGCGGAAAATCTTCTGGGCTGACTTCTTCGCGCGGTCATAGACGTCGCTGCCCGCGAACTCGAAGCTAATCTCCTTCGCGCTGCCGGCGGCGTGCGCCTGGTGCGCTTCGGTAATGGCAATCGCGATCGCTTCGCGGCTGGTCATGTACTGGGCAGTGCGCCACGCTTCGATCGAGGACCGGAGGACTTCAACCAGAGACTGTTTTTGAATACCCATATTCGTGACTCTTTCTTATTTGCAAGCTAATCTGGCAACACTGTTTAACTACTGCCGACCCGAAGAACCCATGACCGCCATGACCTACCGCCGTTTCGCCCGGCCTGCTCAGCCAGGGTTCGGCGCCGCCGCGGTGGATTGCGACCGGATATATGCCCAGTCCGCATCCGGCAACAGGTCTTCGCATCGCACCGCACCGGACGATTCGCGCTCGAGCAGGATGCAGAGTTCGGCCCGGAACGACTGGTGGCGGCTTGCGGCCTTGCGCAGATACCCCTCGCTGGTCCCGCATGCAGATACGAATGCGGCGCGATCATCCTTGCCGAGGGAGTTGAGGTACTTAAGCAATTTGTCCATGTCACTAATTTACCCTTGGGTAAAGTCGAAGTCAATACCTGCAGGTCATTTACCTGCAAGTAAATTGCTGTTTGAATGCCGCATGGACAAATTTGAAATCCGCAGACTCAACCTGCGGGCGGTTATACGCACACACTGCGAAGGAAAAGCGGCGAGCCTGGCTGAGAAGATCGACCGATCCGCCTCGTACGTGTCGCGCATGCTCTACCCGGAGGGCAAGAGCGGCAAAAAGGGGATCGGCGAGGACATGCAGAAGGTGATCGAGTCCGCACTGGCATTACCGAAGGGGCGCCTCGACGACGAAGCTCTCGCGACTGCCGAACGAGACGGCATCGAGCCATCCACTATGGACCCTGCTGCTGGCCCGACAGATCAGCCGTCTGAGGATCGGAAATTGAGCCAAGAGGACATCCTCCGCCTGATGCCGGGTGCGAAGCCTGTCCGAGTGGTCGACAACGACGACCCCGCGCTTACCCATATCCCGAAGGTAAAGCTGCGCCTGTCGGCCGGCATCAGTGGGTTCCAGGTAGAGCCAGAGCGCTTCGATGGATCGACGACGACGGTGCCAACCGACTGGATCGTACGGAACGGCTACCACCGCGAGCAACTCATTGCCATCCGCGTGAAGGGCGAGAGCATGGAGCCCACGCTCTACGAAGATGACCTGGTGGTGGTCAACCTCGCCGACACTCGCCCTGCCGACGGCCACGTATATGCGATTAACTACGAAGGTGAGCCTGCGGTAAAGCGCCTGACGCGCGACGCGGGCCAATGGTGGCTGACCTCAGACCACTTGGATCAGCGCAAGTACTACCGCAGGATCTGCAACGGAAACGACTGCATCATCGTCGGCCGTGTGGTACGGAAGGAAAGCGAAAGGCTGTAATGCAGTATGCGGTTTTGCGCGTGCGCGGCGTGCGCACGGTGGTGGTGCTTGTAGAACGGTGGCAGTTGGGTGGAAGGTATGCGCCCGGCCTGGTCCACCAGCTAGAGCAGCAGTTCGAACTGCCGGCGGTCCTGGTGGCGAACGATGACTCGAGTTGGCGCACCGCGCGCGCATATGCAGCGCACGACTCAGAGCGGCCGCTGTTTGAATTGCTGGCAGGCGCCGAAGACATCGAATGGCAAGAGATGCCCATCGACGGCAACCGGCGGGCGGCCTGGTGAGTATTGGCTAGATTTCATACGGATTGAATGGCGTAGCATGGTCGATCAAAAGCTCATCAATCCAGCTTTCTCTAATCGGTCACCGTCATGCCACAGATCATTTGTCCAGCATGCAAATTTGTACTCTCGCGGCGAACACAGTTTGTGAAATGCCCATGGTGCGGTCAACCCCTCTCGCAATTTTACGCAGAGCACCCGCTTCCTCATCCTGGCTCATCCATGGCATGGCTAAGTCCACGGGGATGGACTGTCGCTGGGGTTTTGCTGGTGATGGCAGCCGCACTCGTATCGCTGGGTTATGAACGGATGGCGCCTGTCGATGACACTCCGCGCGGGCTTAAAGAACTGGCCGCGCTGATGACCTGTCAAAAACGCATTTCAGCCCTTTCTATCGGCGTAAAGGTCCCTTTACCACCAGCCGCCAGGAACTATGGCACACCACCAGATTTCTATTTCGTTTGGCCCAAGGGTACCTTTTACTACTCTGATAGCGAGGGCGTTCTAAATGCTGCGGCCGCTACCTGCAGGGGGGATCTTGCAACTGGGCTGATCACCGAACTATCGCTGAACGGTCGAGATGTGACGGTCGCGCCACGCCGTGAAGATTGGTGAGATTTTTGCAACTCAGCAGCAGCTATACTCGCGCGAGCGAAACGGCACAATGAGGTGTCGATCTTGATAACCTTTTGAAACTCCATGACTATCCCTCCAACCGCCGCTGCTGATAATCTAGAAAATTCGCACCAATCGGAAAATGACACCCCTGCGGATAATTTTTTTCGACAGCAGCGCGAAGACTTCGAGGATGAATTAGAGCATGCACATAAACGAGCTGTTGAAAACGAAAAGAAACGACGGCGGATCATTCTTATCGTTCAACTCTTGGGTTGTATTAGCGCCGTGGGATTCAGCTTTTTATTGTTGTATGCAGACCTGAAAAAAGTCGCGATTGCAACGTTGGTTTTTGAGAACCAGCAGACAATTTTGGCGCTTATGATACTGTTCGTGGCGACGTTATCGGCCGCTGCCATAACTGGTAGCGCGTCTAGAAGCTTTCAAGATGTCGATATTAGGCAGCGACTTGGGCTCAAAAAAAGAGTGATGCCGGCTACCGTCTGGCCATTCCCCACAAGTGAAAGATCGCTCAACCATATTTACACTGACTACGACGAAGAAGAGAATAGTTCAAATCAGTTCTACAACCACTTCATTGGAATTACGAGGGAGCTCGAAGAACGCGCCTCGAATGCGGAAGAGAAGGCCTCCCTATTACTCGATAAAGGTACGACTTACACTATCGCTGGGATAGTGTTCTTTATTATCTCCATAATAACGTGGCAAACAGTCTCTTGGATCAAAGGATTTCAAACAGAATTCATATATGGGATTGTCTCTTGCGCCACCCTCTTTATATTCATTGAATTTTTGAGCGCTTGGTTTTTAAGGCAATACCGCCACTTTGTGGACACCGCGACATACTTACTCAAAGTTAAGTCAATCTTCGACCGTTTTGCTTTGGTTTATTTTGCGAGTGATGACATATCAAATGAGCTAACAGAAGCAAAAACCGAAGCCATTAAAACATTGCTGCGGATGCTTGAGGAGCAGATTAAATGGCCGGATTCGTATTTATTAAAGAAGCCTGACACCAATTTCGCAAGTGAAGCAGTTCAGGCAATGACATCGCTAACTAAAGAACTCAGAAAGTCACAGAAAAGGACTTCTCAGCGCGAGGCCACTGAAAATAAGCCGAATTAATACTGGAAACATCAATTCCATCTGCAGTAAATTCTGAAAACGAAAATAAATGGGAACCGATACACTCGAAGCAAAACGGGTTTTGTTGGCATTGCGCGTCCTGGACAAACGTATTGAGGAGATGCTGGCACAATCACCGGAAGGAACGAAGCTCTCGCCTTGGCTGGAGGACCACCTCAAGCACGAAACCGTCGAGCTAAAGGCTGATATCAAAGCCGCTGCACGTCGGGGTAAGATTCTTAATGACCAAGAACCGCAGACTGCCCTGGAATCAGCATATTATGATCCGGCGCTAAGGGAGGCATCAGCACGTTTTCTTCTGCGAACGGACACCAGCCCATCCAGCCAAAAATGGCGATCAGGCTTGAGAACTGTTCAAGGCGAGATCACTTACTATATTTGGTCGATGGAGCGGGAGTACCCAGAAGAGTAGTCGCGCCGAGCGAGGCCATCCCTATTTTGGCCTGTATGTTGCTAATCAACTCATTCGCCTCCGCACAGCCCTCAACTGCTGGAAGATAACGCAGTTTTTCGACTAGGAAGAACGTCGAGTCTAGGCCTCGAGTCAAGTCTAGGGCCCTATATCCCCCCAGCTCACGTTGATAGGTCCGCATCGAAAGCTGCGCCATGATGCGGGCACGGCGCGCTCGCCGATGGTGCTCACGCTGAAATTCAAGGTTTTCCACCTGCTCCCCTTTTTTCTGCACTGTCTTTTCACGCCAAGGGCGCTAATGCGCGCGGCCGGCACCGCCTAGCCTTACGTAGCACAAACCCGTGAACAGCGCGGGCGATTTTCGGTGATGGCACATTAGGCGTAGCTTGCAAAGCCACAGCAACTCGTTTCGGCGCTACTGCAGCGCGAGCCCCTACGCCCTCCAGCCCGCGCCGCGCCTTATTTGCGGTCGACCGCCTGGCGCTCGCGACGCGGGTCGCCAGATCCTCGAGCATGGCGTCCGTAATTTCGACCGCGCCGTAGCGCGCGGGCCAGCCCGAGATGAGCGGATACGGCACGCCGAAGGCCTCCGCCTCAATGCGGGTCAGCGACTTTACCGATCCCCTACCCTCCAGGTAGCGCGCCAGCGTCAATTTTTGCGACATTTTCGGGCCTTTTTTCCTACGCACCCTGTATAGGTACTGTTCAGGTTCTGTACTTGGCTGTTCAGATAGGTCTTCTTCAGTTACTGGCTTCGTTTTATCCCAGCAGAGCCTCGGTTCCAGAGCGTAACCCTCCCTAGAGCGCTCGACCGAAATCGAGCTATCGTGGAGGGCTACTGCATCCCATGCTTTCGCCTTCGGACACTTTCGCTTGTTCGCAGACTTGCCCAGGCATTCCTGCCTGTCCCCCAGCGCGCTCTACGATCCACCCACGCGTTTGCCCTTCTGGTCGTCCTTGGCTCTTGGTCCTAGGCGTCGGCGGTTTTCCCTCCCTGCCCCAGGCTTGCAATCAGCCGAACTCGGCCAATGAGAAAGATTTTACAGAAGATTTTTACCTTAGGGTATATTTTTTACTTGCGCTGTCTTTTACCTAGGGGTAAAGTACTAATTAACGAAGCAAGCTCTTCACCGACGAAGACGCAGAACTGGAGATCAGCATGACCGAGCAGTGGAACAAGGAATACCTGAAGCAAGCCGTCGCCGACGAGATCGCGCTGGCGAAGCTGCACCCGCAGTGGCGCCGTACATTCAAGGCGCCAGCCGTTCTGAGCCAAGAGGCTCCGCTCGTCTACGCCGCACGCACCAGCACGCTCCATAGCGGTGCCAATTCGCCGCGGCTAGTTCTCTCGACGCGCATTCCTCCAGTGCCGCCGCTCTGGCGCCGCACCTGGTTGGCGGCCGGCCCGCTGGCCACCGAACTGGGCTTGAGCATTCGCCACGACGCCGAAGAGCGGACCGTCTCTGTCGGCATGGGCGGCGGGCGGCGCAACGCGACCGAGGCCTATGCCGATCACCCGAGCGCTGATGCGGCCGCGATGGCAGCCATCGTGCGAGCCGCGATCCAGCGCCTGACCGACCTGCGCGACGCGCACTGATCCCGCCACCGGAGAACGCAATGATCCACTTCCTGCTCTTCTTCCGCCTCGACTGGTGCGAGCGCCGCCCGGGCGTGATGCTCGCCCTGCTCTTCGCCCTGATCTGCCTGGCCGGCGCCATCGACCCAGGCGCGCCGCAGCCGTAACGCCCCACCCAACGACAAGGATCCGACGATGTTCTTCCGCAACCTCCAGATTTACCGCCTGCCAGCGCCGTGGGCCATGACTGCCGAAGCCCTGGCCGCCGCCCTGCTGCCGCAGGCCTTCGCGCCGGCGTCGAGCAACGAACTGCTGCGCCAGGGCTGGGCCGCGCCGCGCGGCGCCGGCGAGCCGCTCGTTCACAACGTGCAAGGCCAGTTCCTGCTGCAGCTGGTCACCGAGAAGAAGGTGCTGCCGGGCGCCGTGATCAACCAGGTCGCCAAGGCCAAGGCCGCAGAGCTGGAAGAACAGCAGGGCTTCCCACCTGGGAAGAAGGCCATGCGCGAGCTGAAAGAGCGCACGGCCGACGAGCTGCTGCCGCGCGCATTCCCGATCCGCTCGGCGGTGCTGGTCTGGATCGATCCGAAGAACGGGTGGCTGGTGGTCGACGCCGCCAGCCCGGCCAAGGCCGACGACGTGGTCAAGCTGCTGCTCAAGGCGGTCGACAAGATGCCGCTGGAATCGCTGCGCGTGCAGAAGTCGCCGGTGGCCGTGATGACCGGCTGGCTTGAAGCCGACGAAGCGCCGTACGGCTTTACGATCGACCGTGACGCCACGCTGCTCGCCACCGGCGAGAGCCGGGCCCAGATCGGCTACAAGTCGCACACGCTGGAACCGGATGACGTCCGCCGCCATATCGCTGCGGGCAAGCAGTGCACCCGCCTGGCCATGACCTGGAACGACCGCCTCAGCTTCGTCTTGACCGACTCGCTGGCGATCAAGGGCGTCAAGCCGCTCGACGTGATCCGCGAAGGCGCGGCACCGGCTGCCAACGACCACGAGCGCTTCGACAGCGACTTCGCTCTGATGTCCGGCGAGCTGACCAAGCTGCTGGCCGACCTGGTCGAAGCGCTCGGCGGCGAGGCCAAAGCATGATCGCCCGCCGCCGCCGCGCCCTCTCGGCCGAAGAGGCATCCATGACGTCGGCCCAGCGCGCCGAAATGCGCGACATCGCATTCAAGGGGCGCGCCCTGGCGCAATCGAGCAGCTACCAGCGCGATCGCGCCGCCGAGAAAGATTTTCAACGAGCCCGCCCAGAGGAGTCGAAGAAATGATCGAGACCACCAGCATGCAGCCGATAATCCACGCAGGCGAAAGCATCATCCCGGCTGCGACGAACACAGCGCTGATGCGCCGTCTTACCGACTTCCCTCTGCCGAAGCGCCCACTCGAATGGGACGAAGAAGGCACGCCTATCACGGGCAGCGTGGTGTACCAATACCACCCGCGCGGCGAGCGCTTTCCGCTCTGGGCCGATATCCGCACCGAGGAGCACCTGCTCGACATCCAGGCCCAGCCGGAGCGCTTCGAGCTGCGCACGCTGTTCGCGGCTTCTGTCGAAGACCTGGCGCGCTCCCCGGGCACGCTCATCGCGGCAGCCCGGATCAAGCTGGATCGTATCGAGGCTGCACAGGGCAAGGCGATCGCAAGCTTCCGAGCCGCGATGGCCGAGATTGCGGGGCAGCCATGAAGCGCCCATACAGCGAGCACGACATTGCAGCGGCGGGGTGGTATTCGGCCGCAGTCCTGGCTGTCGTCGTTGCGTCGGTCGCCGCGATCCTGATCGGAGGCCCGCTGTGATCCGCCGTATCGGCCAGGCGCTGGTCTTCGTCCTGGCGTTCCTGATCATCGTGGCCGAGGTCCAGCGCAGCGAGGAAGCAGCGGATGAGCGCAACCCCTACGACCGTTACGGAGCGCAGAGAAAGTGACCTACGAAGAAATGCGCATCAGCTATCAATGTCCCGAGAAGATGGCGCGCGATCTGCACGCCCTTCTGGATTTTGCCGAGGCCAGGATCAACAGGGAGGTGACGCGCCGGCTCGAGCTGGAAGAACAACTGGCAGCGGCCAAGGCGCCGCGCCGCACACACCGACAAGTCGAGGAGAAATGATGGACCAAGCAATCACCCGCGCCGCATGCGCCGAATCCACCGCTGCGGCGCCGGCAGCCGGCGCACCGCGCGCCGTGGGCGAGTTCAAGGGATACGTCGACGGCGAGCCGGCCGTGCGCTGGTTCGACCGCAAGAACATGCCCCAGGTCGGCGACAAGCTGTTCGCCGCCCCTGTCCGCGCCGCCGGCGCCGAGCCTCGCACCTGGGCACTGCTGCTGACCAGCGAGAACCACGGCACTGTGGGCCCGGTCGGCAGCACCTTCCCGCACGCCGGCGAGAAGCACGAGCGCGTCCAGGTGATGGAGATCGTCGAAGCCGGCGCCGCGCCAGCGCCAGGCACTGACCTGGGCGGCCTGGTCCGGATCACAATCGACGGCACCGTCATCCCTCTCGCCGCCCCTTCTGCACCTGTAGGGGCAAGCGTCGATACGCCGGCGCTCGATTCGCTGCTGGCCACGTTCAGCATTTGCGACAGCGACCCCATGGCGCCGAAGGCTGCCTACGAAAACGCGCGCGCCGCTCTCATCGCCCACATCGACCAGCACGTTGCAAGCCAGGTGCGAGCAGCAAGGGATGCGCAGCGCCCGGGTGACGATGATCTTCTGGAGGTGGCGCGCACGCTTTGCTCGATCGCCGCGCGCCGTGGCGAGCTGGCGCCCGAGAAGCGCCAGCACTACCCGCACGCGGACGAAGAAGGCTCGCCCGTCCTGGCCGCCGCGCACGTTGCATGCGTAGCGCGCGGCTATACCCAAGATGGCCTGGCCATCAATGGCGTCAACTACCCGATCACGCCGGGCGCTCGTGCACTGCTGACGAAGCAGGCGGCGCGGGACGGCGCCGGCGGCATGGTCAAGGCCAACGAGTTTGTCGGGCGCGCTTCTGTGGCTATCTCCCACAGCGGAGAAGGGGCGGCACAAGCCGAACCTGTGGTGCTGACGGATGAGATGATCATCGAAGTAGCTGCCGAAGAAGATTACGGCGACGAAGACCCTGTGTGCATCATCCGGTTGGCACGGCGATTCGAGCGTGAGGTCGCGGCACAAGCCGGTCAGGTAGCGGTGCCGGGCTGGATCAGCGTCGACGAGCGCTTGCCCGAATTCAGGCACGAATGCACGTCAAGTGGCTGCGAGGTATCCGATTCGCTCATGGTCTATGGCCAGAATGAATTCGGTACGACTGGCTGCGGCTTTGGCCATGCTCGTGATGATGGCACGTGGGCGACCTACGAAGCCGAGTATGACCAACTGACGGTCGTGAAAGTCACGCATTGGATGCCATTGCCATCAAAGCCAGCCAGCGAATCCCTGCGCTCCCCACAAGAAGCAGCGGGAACCGAGAAAGGGGCGGCATCGTGAACCGATCACTTGCCGACGACTTCATCAGCGTGATGGCCGACCTGCGGGCCATCGACCCGGACAACGACGAGCCGATGCGCTATGCCATGCGCAGCATCAAGAACGAGGCCGAGCAAGTGATCGCCAATGCCCTGCGTACCGCCCACGCCCTGGCGTACCAGGCGCGATCGCTGCAGCGCGACGCCGCCGAAGCAGCAAAGGATGCTGTCGAGGCAGCGACGAAAACAGAAACGAAGGAAACGACATGACCAATCAACCATCCGCCAGCGAGAGCGGCGAACTGAACAACGGAATGCACGATTCGATCTTCGTGAAGGTTTGGGGCGATGCTGGCGGCGGCGATGCGGGCCGTCGAGCACTTGCTCAGTACGCTTTCGACCTTGGCCGCGCCACCCAGCCAGTAGCAGCGCCGACAGCCGGGAATGCGCTGTCGGCGCTGCCTGAGAAGATCGGCACAATCTATTCCGGCAACTACTGGACCGGCCTGCCGGATGCCAATCCGCCGGGAAGCCCTCTGGCCGACGTCTACACCGCTGACCAGATGCAAGCCTACGCCCGCGCCGCCCTCGCCAACCAGCCAGCGCCGACAGCCGCTCCGGAGCAGGTTGCACCGGCCATCCCGACCGGCGAGCAGCTTTACCTCATGGTCACCGGTCGCTTCAAGCAAGGCAGCTTGCCATGGGCAATGGCCTCCGAAAGCGGCAAGGCGGCTTGGAGTGCTGCGGCGGCGGATCTGATCTTTGCCCCGGACACCATTGCCGCACAGCTCTCGCATGCACTCGCCCTCGCGCATCAACCAGCGCAGGAGCAGGCCGAGCCTGTGGCATGGATGCTGGACTTCGGTGATGAGCGTGTCGCCACGGCGGACCGGAAGGAAGTCGAAGCATGGGCCACCCAGCACGACAACCCGTACACCCCAATCCCACTGTTCGCAGGCGCCGCACCGCAGGCACCAGTAGCAGCGGCACCAGTGGCGGCGCAGCACGAAGCCGGCACCACCGAGAAGTCAGCCCCGATGGCTGACCACGATGCACGCTTCGCGATCGACGCCGCGATCATGTTCGGCCGCGAGAACGTCAACAAGCCGCCGAGCGAAGACCACTGGCTTTACGAATACTGGAACATCGGACGGCAGCTCGCGGAACTCGGCAAGACCAGCGGCTGGGACAACGTGACGCCGGTGGCTACCTCTCCGGTTGTGCGTGCACAGAGTGAAGAGAGAGAGCGCGCGCCGAAGGTCGACGCCCTGCGCCTGTTCCTGGGCGCCGCATACCCGGTGCACGCCAGTATCGACCCGCGCGGCTACAGCTGGAGCGAGGCCTATCTGGACCAGGCGCGCGCTGCGGCGCTGGCGCAGTATGCGACCGGCGGGCTGCTGCTCGATGAGAAGTACCTGGTCGGCGCAGGCCTGCCGGTAGCCAGCGCCCAGCAGGCGCATGCAGGAGCGGATGAGGACCGCAACGGCGGCGCGCTGTGGCGGGCCACGCTGCGCGCATGCGGCGAACTTCCGGAGGGCTACGAGGTGCGTATCGAGCTGGAGAACGGCTGCGGCATGGTGGTCTGGTATGACGCCGACGGCGAGCGCCACGTGATCGACGGCGAGGGCCACCTATCCGATGACGTGGACGAAGCGGTCGACGCAGCTATCCGTGCCGCTCAGGAAGGAGGTGCAGCGTGCTGACCGACGAAAAGATCATCCATGTCCTGCGCACCAGGCAGCCGTGCCCCACTTACTTCGTCAAGAACGTGCTTCGAGATTCCGCCCCTGGCCTAACCACTACCGCGCTCCGCCGCCGCTTGCTGAAGATGGAGAGGGCCGGCACGGTGGCGCGCGACAAGGTCTGGACCACCGGCAGCCACATTTGCTGGATCGCCACGGTCGACGCAGCTATCCAGGCTGCTGCTCAAGGAGGTGCATGATGGGCTGGAGCATCGGATACGACCACGTCCACCAGCGCGACGTCGGCTATGGCGTGCCGGCCTACTGCGACCACCCGGGCTGCAAGGCTGAGATCGACCGCGGCTTGGTGTTCATCTGCGGCGGCGCGCCAGGTGGCGGCGACGACGGGTGCGGCCTGTTTTTCTGCAACGACCATCTGCTTCTCGCGACGCGGAAGCCGGGACAACGCTGCGAGCGCTGCTGGAATGAGCGGCCGGCATTCAAGCCGTCGCCTGATCACCCGAAATGGATCGAGCACCAACTCACCCACGACAGCTGGGCGAACTGGCGTGCCGAGAATACCGAACTGGTCGAGAAGATGCGTGCGTCGCTGGAGGCCGTGCCGTGATCTTGAGCGAGATCACGCACACCGCGCGGCGCGACTACCTGTGCGCCGGCTGCGGCCGCACGGTGCCGACTGGCGAGCGCTACGTGCGCGCCAGGGTGCCGGGCGGCGCGCTGCTGGCGAAGCGGCCGTTCCACAGCAAGTGCTACGAGCGTCATGCAAATGAAGTCGACAGAAAAGGAGGGGCAGATGTCAGGAACATTCCTTAGCCCAGAAGAGATAAGGGAGTTGACCGGTCGCAGCTATATTAAGCTGCAGATCGATGCACTGTCGAAGATGGGATTGCCATTCTTCATAAATGGCATTGGCCGGCCGGTGGTCACCAGGTCAGCAGTAGAAGGGCGCAGCACGTCCGCGGCGCCACCGAAAAAAGCCTGGACGCCACGAGTATTGAAAACGGGATGATCGATGGGCCGCAAGCCAACCAGGAATATGAATCTGCCGGCCGGCATGAGGGTACGGAGCCGTAAGTACGGCACCTACTACTATCTGGATGCCGGCAAGGTCGACGGGAAGCGGAAGGAGATTCCGCTCGGATTGGACTACATCGAGGCAATCAGAAAGTGGGCGGACCTGACTGCTGGAGAAAGCAAGGGGCGCGAATGCATCACCTTCCGGCACGCAGCCGAGCGTTATCAGCGTGAGGTGCTTCCCACGAAGGCGCCGGCAACCCAGGCAAAGAATCTCCAGGAACTGACAAGCCTATACAAGTTTTTCGATGATCCGCCGGTACCGCTGGATGAAATAGATCCCGTGCACGTCCGCCAGTATCTCGATTGGCGAGTGCAGTCAACGATTCAGGCAAAGATCGCCGCAAATCTGGACCGAGCGAAAGTCGGAAAGCCTGCCGTGGTAGTCGGTAAAACTGATGGAAGCGTAGTAGCAAATAGGGAAAAGGCGCTGTTCTCACACATCTGGAATTTCGCCCGGTCGAAAGGAATTACCAATAAGGCCAACCCTTGCGCGGGGGTGAAAGGGTTTGCGGAGAAAGGCCGCGACGTCTATATCGAGGACGATGTATTCAAGGCCATCCATGGTGCAGCCGAGCTTCCGCTTAAAGACGCGATGGACTTGGCGTACCTTACTGGCCAGCGACCGGCAGACGTGTTGAAACTTTCGCGCGCGGACTTGAAGGACGGCGCCGTATGGATTCGACAGAATAAAACGGGCGCGAAGCTGCGCATTAATGTGGAGGGGGAATTGGCCGTGCTGCTCGATCGAATGGGCGGCAGGAAAGTGATGGGGATGAATCTTGTCAATATGACCGATGGAACCCCGATGACGAAATTCGAGCTGCGCAGCGCATTGGATAGAGCGCGGGCAGCCGCGGCGATCGAGCACCCTCACCTGACAGCGAAGATCAAGCAGTTCCAGTTCCGAGATCTGCGCGCGAAGGCGGCGACAGACAAGGAGGAGTCTCAAGGGATTGCGGCGGCCCAAAGTCAGCTCGGCCACTCGACGCAGACGATGACGCAACACTACGTCCGGCACCGGAAAGGTAAGCTCGTAACGCCAACAAAATAGTTCCGCAAAACGGCATGTAGATCATGCCGTCCATAGGAGGAATCCATGGTTCAATTTCCATTATTGCGGAACGAAAAACAGCCTTAAGATTTTGATTTCAAACATATTCACTCGTGACTTAAAATCTCCCGCCAGTAATGGCGTGCCGGTTCGATTCCGGCTCCGGGCACCACTGTTTATGCGGCTCTCAGCCAGTTGCT
>Ga0265797_10000733_pt1 | contig 59640 bp, 50 predicted proteins | sample P2T30metagenome_FD_192433 | JGI IMG/M metagenome (GOLD analysis project Ga0265797, IMG submission 192433) | Plant litter microbial communities from East Loma Ridge, Irvine, California - P2 T30 | ecosystem: Environmental > Terrestrial > Plant litter > Unclassified | place: USA: California... | reverse complement strand
TAGTTGACATGTTTTACTGAGCGATGGCGAATCTGGTGTTCTACTAGTGCTGAGGGTCGAGTTTGTACACAACAACAAAGAATTGCAGAAAGCAGGCAAGTATATAGGGCCAGTAAGCCACACCGGCGGGACGTGCCGCAACTTTAACACATAAGCCGACACCCAGCCTGCCATGAGCCGAATGACATGTTTAGCTAACAAAAAGAAAACGGTCTGGAAGGCGAAGGCTGCGCAAAGATTCTCCCAGACCAATAGTGACAGACCACGTCGTGGAGTCAGGCGTAATTGTCGCAGCCTGAACGAACCACATTACCTATGCAGATACGGTGTGGTGGAGTGGGTGTCATCATCCCTAAGATTCCAAGGCTCACGCTCTCGGACAAGAGCGCATGCTAGGTAGGTCCATTGCCGCTCACCGGGATCACTTATCTACGAATGGACGGTGTGAAGCGGAAGAAGGCCTGGAGCTGGCATAGTACCGATGCTATGCATACAGAAGACCTCGGGAGGGTGGGTAAGTAAGGATGCTCCATGCGAACTGGCTTGTGTGCTGCGTGTTTTTCTGCCTCTTCCATATATGATACCACAATCCCAGAGATTCCATGATGAGTATTCTTGTCGACAATCTTTCCTCGTGTTCGGAGTATGCTGGCCGCTCTACGTCACTTTCTTACACCCCGCCAAAGCGCGTACCTCATGTGAGCTGCTGTGAGGCATTAGCTGCAGCCACAGCATAGCGATCGGACGACCCTCCATAACGGCAAGACCCTAACAGGTGGTGTATGAGCGGCGGACTGCGTTGGTAGCTTACCGAGCCATCGGGAACCGGAGTTGAGCGCGAGTGGAGTGGGTTATTCTTATTCCACGTTTGCAGAGACGGCTCGTACGTGCATATGCTGATCTCGGCAATTGGGTTCAGACGTTTTTCGCTGGAGATTACATGGCAATGATTGAGAAGAATACTTGGAGATTGTACGTGTGCTACACGCGGGTTTGCGAGGTCTTGATGTAACCACGGGAGGACGAGGACCCGCTGTGGGTGGATGTCGCAAATCCCCCCGCATGACGCTTGCTTGTTGCCGAGGACCCTTTATGGGCCTTCCGTGGATAATAAGCGGCACTGTCCTATCAGAGCATTATCCCTTTTGAGAAAAGACAAACTGTCGGGATTGCTAGCTTTCGTGAGAAAAGCAAGTAGTAGTGTGCGAGCTCTGGTGTGCCGACGGTGGAAATGCTGTAAGAGTGATGTAATCGGGAAATGTGATGATGCGGCATACTCAAGCCACCCACGAAGTTCCAGCAGCATGTTTAGCTTGAATGGAAGCCCAACTGGCATCCTATGATATCACGGGTAAGAGCGCCTTTCTAAGAAGATCAGTACAGGAGCCTTACACATCGAAGAAACGGCCTGTCAGGCATAGCCATCAAGAAGACAATGAAGCGATTGACTAACATGTGCCAGTCGGACATTTTCCCGCGTTATAATAAGATATACCACCAACTCCTCTGCCTACTAGAAAGCTTTACACCTCCTGGGATATCATGAACCATATAAAGAAACCGAAAGCCCCGTCAGCGGCTCCAGGGCAGCTCGTGTGAACCATGTTCCACAATGTAGCATCATTCGCCGACCATGAGTCTGATCAGGCCTATTTCTTGCCCAGCTTGTTCAACAAGTCTTTGCCCTTGCCGAGCAGGCCCTTTCCGTTATCCTCGCGCTTAGAGTCCTCGCTCTTGCGCTTAGCCTCGGCACTCTTTCGTTGCGCAGGTTGTGCGTCGCCGATAATGTTTGCGGCACCTCCACGACCGTAGTGTTTGGGACCTTGGGGCTCTGGATGAGGTTTACTTTCGACGTCCTGAGCAGCGCGTGCAAGTTCAGGGTGCTGGGGATCGTTCTTCGCCATGTTGCCAGTGCCACCTCGGCCGGTGGTGTATTTGTCCGACTTGAGCGTTGGGGTGACGAGGTCCTCAGGCTTTGGGTAATTGGTAGGGTCGTCTTTTGCGATGTTGCCTTGGTACATTAGTAGTCGATCAAAAGCAGAAATTGGCAAATATTTGTAGAGCGCTTCATGAGGAGTGTTGACTGCCTGACCACATGCGGTAGTTCTTGGACGCGCATTTGCGCTACAAAGATGTGCAGGCCTAGCTGATGACCCAGGTATTGTGGATTTGCGGTTCAAGATGTGAAGGAAAGCAGGGACTCACCAGCACCTCCGCGCCCATGCGACGCAACGCGCTGGTATTCGTTTGGCCGAGTAGTCATGGTGCTCGAGTTTCTTTGAGGTAGGTTTCTGGGAATACGAAGGACAGCAGGCTACTTTTGCAGGAGCGTGTTCGGCGGCGCAAACAGTGGTGAAGTCGCGGTGTTCACTTGGCCAAGGCGGAGGAGATTGAACAAAGGCCCAAGTGATGACGCGATGGCAGTCACAACACTTCTTATATTGACCGTGCTCTTGGCTCTTCCGCGAGCAGCAAGCCAGGCGCAAGGGCAAGACTTTCAAGGACTGTGCTCCGTTTTTGCGCGCCAGCAGATCGTGTTCCCTTGAACACCATCGCGGTTAAGCACCAGTAGTCTACTCGCGCCTGGGCACGACGCGCCGACGGTGCTCTTTCTGGTCGACTAGGCGGCACGTTGCTTTCTGAGCCGTGAAAAACTCCATGCTGTGCGCGTGCGTGACTCTGTTTTTGGGTTTCTGTGACTAACGTCTAGTTGCTGCTGCGGGGTCCGCAAATCGAAGCACTATGGGCGGGAGAACGTCATCTTCGAATCCAACGACGAATTCTGCAAGTCTGTGAAGAGGGGGTCAGGTGTCGCATCGGAAGATTTGAAGGTTGCCTGGAGGCTTGCCTGCGACGCGTTCGCTCGTATATATCTTGCTCGCACCCATGGGGGAAGAAGCAAGCATGCAGGTGCATCCACGCATGTAATCCCATTATCTTTGCCAAGGCTTAGGGCAGGCGGCAGCGTGGGGTAAGTTGCAGATACGCGAATGCAAACGCCCCATCTATCTTCTTCCTCGACAATCCCATCGACTTGAACTCATCTCCAAAACTCCGATCACGTCCGCGATACGCCATATTGGATGGTTCAGCTTCTTCAAACTTCGTGGTTTGTATTCGTAAAGGCCACGCTACTATGCCACCCATTATCTATTCTATGATACATGTTGTACGGAACAAAGTCCAGTAATGCTGCAACGCAATCCCTATCTGCCTGGCTCGAACGGTACCAAAGCGATGGCCAATGCTATAGGATTGCTCCGTATTCAAGAAAAACGCCGTCTAGAATCCCAGAAAAGATATCGCTATCATGCCCATTGTACAGTCTGTTGTTGTACACAAAAAGGAAAGCCTCAAACGCTTGAAATGCAGCTGAAAGTACGAAATATTGTAACAGGTCGGCCTCGAGGTAGTAATTGAGGCGGAGGTGAAAATATGCGGTAATGATAGTCGGCTGTGCCCAAAGCCGAGAGGAGTTGTTGGCGTAGGCGTCCGTCAACTCGATCTGATCCCATTTGGAGAAGGATGATGGGATGGAACCGAGTCGTCTAGTTGAATGGAGAATTGGAGTCGTTATCTGGGTTATGTTAGACTGAGTGTGGTATTAGTCAAGAGACGGGTTACACACTGAAGTCAACTCGAAGTCTCTTAGCCGCCATCGCGTGGCTGACTGCCATCTTTTGGTGCCTTGAAAAGCATCATTGGGGAAGATAGTCTTGCGCTTGGGTTTGGCGCTCCACCGTCACGGGGTTGGGGTTCGAAGTAGGCGAGATCGTTGTTCTGTACAAGTCTCATGGTGGTTGTGGGATAGATGTATATGTGGGTTGGTCGAGATATGTGATAGATGGGCGTTGCTGAAGGTTGCGGGCTGTGAATGATATGTGGTATGCAGGCAGATCTGAAGGTTGAATTGTGATTGATGATGTTTCACACCTCAGAGAGGCGCTCTAGTATATAACTATCTACATCCTGAGGCCTGTCGTAGCCTCAACTCTTTCCAGGAACAGGCAATGACTGCCTTCTTTCAGGCTATGACGCAGAAACGGTTGAGATTAATCTGCTCCGGTGATTCAATTCCATGTCAAAAGAACCATGACTGCGCCACGAGAGCTGGAGATTGAATAGCTCATTGGGTGTGTCCTGACGATCAAGGCGACAACCAGGCTGCAATTCGTTCTAGCGTCCTTCTAGAAGGCTAACAGCCCTGTCCACCCCGAGGGTGACTCCTTTAGTCACCGCCGATTAGCAGCAGAGCCACGGTGAGGGACTCGAATTGCGGGCTAGGGCAGAATCTCCAGGCAGAAAAGCGGCCATTGGGGTCCGTAAATGGTGAACCAATGTTTGGTGCCTAGTTGGGCTGGTGAAGTTCGCGAGCACATGGTGCTTGCACAGCCGCAGTCGAAGAGCCACACCGCGGCACGGCGCACTCAAGGCACTCCAGGCATCTTTTTGCAAGTTTGAGCCCATCGATAAGTAACGGCCCCAGGTCGTGTTTTTGGTGACTCTTGTGCCCATTATCATTGACCGGAGTAAACACAGCCCGTGGCAGCATTCTCCCAATCGGTCGACGCTGTGGTGCTGCGCCTCGCACTCGCATCTTGACGATGGTGCATCTCGGACCGGCTAACAGGGCAGACGGGGGCCAGGGGAACAACTGCCGGGTTGCGAAACAAAAGCGACGCTGTTGCACTGCAACATGCTGAGGTGCTTTTTTCGATCGTGGTGACGAATGCGAAATCGGTTTCCGAAACAGAACGTATGGTGTGCCCAAAATGCAGGAGATTGGCGTTGGTGGTGGCTGATTGGTTGAGAAGGCGCAGCCTTTCTTTCATTTGTCGGACTGGGGTAGCGGCTTGCCTGTTGTGGCAGTTAGCAAAGGAACTCAATAACCATACTTTTGGGAATGACTTACGACCACCATCAAGAGGCTGGGTCTCACCAGGAATCTTGGGTCTGGAGATGGCGAACAACATGTTGCTGGATTTGGATTTGGATTGATGTGGTAGTGTTGATTGTGGTAGGGGGCGGTGTTCGGATTGGTGCAGGTGTGCTTATGAGTGGGTAGAAGTGAGACTATGTGTGAGACTTTAAGATTCACAAACGCGGCTTTGTATGGTAGCGGTGCAACAGGAGTGTCAGTACTTGTGACAGTGGACCGAATGCTGGGACATATATATTTAACTTCTGAAGTCATGGTCCTCCAGTAACTCATGATACTGACGTCTACCTTGGCCGTGTCCTCCATGATCCACGGGGCAACGGACGGGCCAGAAGGGCACCCAGTCCCCGTACGTGGCCCTTCGGTACGTATTGCAAGCACAACCAACTGGAAGTGAAGCAATTGCACATTGCTTCTCTGGGATGACTCTTGGACGGCGTCTGAAAGGGGATGGAACAAGACAGAGCTGTCATCCCCACAATTCCACGTGAAACAGCCAATCGTGCCGCCGCCTCGTCGACCCGGTGTCTCAAAGAGTCGTCGACAAGCCTGGCATCCGTGCCTGATAACATAAGCTGTCGCGCGTGTGTGAGGAAGGTCCTGGGAGACTAGAAGCTGCGGAAGCCGAACCCATTCGCTGCTTCACTCTCCACATCCCTGCGCGTCGAGGCCCGAAACCCAGCACCAACCCTTCACAACCTTTCATAAGCGGTTTCTAGACGCCTTCTGCATGCTTCGCCGAACAGCCGTTATGCCGTCATAGGGACAGCGCGTCACCGCGTCTCAGCCCATGCCCGGGCCACCAGAGCCACATGCGCTGGCCACACAAGATCACGAGGCTCTCGGATGCGGCTCCCAGACACGCTGTCACGTTCATTCGAGCCACGCCGCCAGTCCGCGCTAGGTCTGGATCGGTCGGCCCGCGTTCGGAGACGCAGGTACACACCTGGAGTGTGCTCACACTGACGTCTCAAGAGCCTTCGTCAGCCAGAGAGACAGCCAGCCAGGGTCTCCGTTTCATCCCTTTTGCGGATGACAGACTGCACAAGTGGTCGAGGCCAAGACAGGGAACTTTACGCGTCGTCGCGTCGCCCGTGGTCGCGACCGTCGCGCGCCCTCCCAGTGTGCCCGACTGCCTCACTGGCCGACTGCGCCCCGATGCCCTTCACCAATAATCAGCACACACAGTCTTCAACCACTCAGTTGCTGTTGCAATATGTCTGGGAAAGCCCTACAGGTCGCCCTGCAGTGCCCCTGAAAGCAGGACGTCTTTTGCCTGCTGAAGGACCTCTTCGCCTCTGCGTGCAAGTAATACCAAGTTACGGACAGAGCCTCCGAGGTCCTCCCAGATTGCCACTCAGCATCTCGGCTGCACTGCCAGAGCTCACAAAGTCTGAGTCGAGCACAAAGGACGGTGCAGTGGTGGTAGTCCTCCAAGCCTAGGGGCTATAACCTTTCGGGTACCACGCGCGCCTTGTCCTACAATAGCAACAAGATCTGCGACGATCTCAACTACGGAAGGCTTGGCTGGGGAGACTTTGAGTCTGTTTGAGTAATTCCAGACCAGGAGGCAGCCAGCTTGGCTGTAACTCATGATTTGCGTTGCGCTTGTAGCCAGGCATGTTGAGTGTTAAACATTAGAGAGCTTGATGTCTATTCGCGGAGACACCCATCTCGTAAATCGCGCAACTCATCCTATACGCGCACGGCCGCCATACATACGACGAGACAGAGTGCTGTTCAAAGCATACACAGTTCAGGTTGACACAACCGCTGACTGCACATGTGCACTGAGCCTCGCCTCAGGAGAAGCTCCATCTCGACGGCTTTACTTGCCTATCAGACCATCTCCATAGAATTATGCATCCTCAGGTCTTACTGCGGTGGTGGCTGCAGCCGACTCCTAGTCTCTTCCATGCCTTCAACGTGTTGTTTTGCGCTCCGGTTCGAGATCGCGTGCGCGCCCATGCTCCAGGTCATGAAGTGCAGCTATGCCTCTCACCAAGGTCTTCTCAACATGCAGAGTTGAGAGCTCTGCAGTGAATAGATTCATTTTCGACTTGTTTACGTCATGTTGTTGTAGACAGATTCTAGCTGCCGGGCGATCAATCGTTGCGACATGTTAGATCTACGAGACCCTGCCGCCAAACGCCAGCGGTCATTGCTCCACCCTTCGAATAGCCCTCGCCCCGCAGCAACAACGCGAAGCATCACTGAACCCCGATGATGGGAAATACACTCACTCGTACACAACCAACACAGTCGTTACCGTAATATCCAAACCATGACAACCAAGTCCAACTTCAAGCGGGCTGTGCCCCAGACGCAGCAGTCCGTCCTCGCGTCTTTAAGAACCACGCAGTTGGTCAACGACGATTCGAAAGCTGTACTACCAGCCGGTATGAACTCAGTGCTGTGTGGTATCGTGTGTCTGACTGGATAGCACAGAGCTCATCAATGCCATCCTCGATTACCTACCTGTCGCCGATATGTTCAGCTTCGCACGCACCTCGAGACGCATGCGCGAGATGGTGTACGATGACACCAGGTGGATACAAAGACTTAGAAGCATGGGCTGCTGGAATGAGGCCGAAGCAAAGCGTAGATTTGATGAATCGATGCGCAAGAAACTAGAGGCACAAAGAGCAGAGGAGGCCCGTAGATCTGGCGTTGCGCTCAACGGTAGCACCAACGGGATGCCCCCAGGTGACGGTATACCCGGAAAGACAAGCATGACGCTTTTTGATGCCACAATAGAGGAGGACATGCTGCGGAAGTCGCAAGAACACAGAAATAGACCACGATCTACTACATTGGACAAGGGCTTCAATGACATGACCCTGTCATCTTCCGGAACGTTGGCCCCAAGCTCGTACACTGTGGACCCGCAGGCGGCTGTGAAAGTTCTGTCAAATGTGCGTTCTATTAGAGGCATGGCACGACAAGAGTATGGGAAGGTCTACGGCGCACTGGCCCCATTTTATTATGACTTGGAGCGGTCAAGAAGCCACACGGATCCTGTACTCTTTCGGGCTTATCGCGATCCCGAACAACAGGCTCAAATGCTGGCGCAGCTCAAGATTTTTGCAAAGAGCGATTACGCACAAGGTTGGAGTCAGCGGGAGGAGAAGCTAGACACCATGACTGGCATTTTTGAAAACGCTGTGCTCAGAGAATTCGAGCAAGGCTATGCAGAGAAAGACTTCGATGGACGTATGAAGAGATTTGCTACAGTGTTGGTGGCTCTGAACGGAGGCGCGGCATGTTTAGACTCTTTTATTCACAACCACCCATTGATGTTGGAAAAGGAGAAGCTCGGTGACCCTGCAGATTGCCTCCGCAACGAGGTTCTGACGCTGGAACCATCTCATGAGTTCTTCAGAGGATTGGCGAGTGCACTCAACGAAGAAGCGGGCATCATCGACCGTGTCTTCCCTCCTGCGGTCGACGTACTGCAAACCTTTTTCGAGCGTGTTGCGGACGATGTCATTGCCGAATACATCACAACTTTGTTCGACGAGGCTCACGATATAAGCATTGAAGCGTATCTCAAAGCGGTTGCGGGGGTTTATGAGCAAGCATTGCAACTAGCAGTTTCCTTGCATCCTACCAAAGCATCCAAGCCAGATTTTGGGGAAGAGGCAATGCGCATTGTGTCTCGTTGCTTCGAGCAGCACATCGACCTTTATCTACAGGAGGAACTAGATTATTTTAAACGAAAATCGGCTGCAGAGGTCGACCTTTGGGAGAAGCGGCTGATGGAGGAAGAGCAAAGCACGGAAACTCTGTATATGGCGAACGTCAACCGGAAAGCTGTCAAACAGGACTTTTTGTCGTCGTTCAAGAAGGTGGTCATGATGCCTGTCAATGTACTCCCCACTATTGGCGGGTCGAGTGCTAGCAAGCCCTCCGAAAACATGTCTGGAGTGAATGGCAGTACTACTCTGGAGCCGACCTCAAGGATTGGTACCCCAGCTCCGGGCGATCGGTCGCCTACACCGCGAATCGAAGCTCCGACGACCGAGCTTGCCGCCAAAGCAGCAATCATGAATTCTCGGCTGGAAGGCATCCGATCGCTTTTTAGCATTGAGGTGGCTCTGAATCTGACACACATGGCTAAGTCTGGATTAGAACGAGCTGCACGATTTGTGAGACTTGGTGGTCAGTCTGGTGAAGAGGCAAAGGAGCAATCTGAGCAGATCTTCATCAACCTTGTCCAGATCCTAGGCAACCGTCATATGAAATTGGGCTTTGATAAGGCTGTCAGCCATTTAGCTGACTACAAGCCGCGAGAGGTAGCGGATCATAGTAAAGAGGGTGTTGCACCGCTAGTAGCCTTCTTGGAGCTTGTCAACGTTGGCGACTTGATCCAGCAGATGGTAGAAGTATTCTACCTCCAGGAGCTTGTCGCAGCTAACCTCACGGACCGCGACGACTTCCTCAGTCTTGCTGCCAAGGAGAAAAAGCGGTTCGAAGCCATGTTGGATGAACGGGTTGCTGCAGGTCTCAACAAGGGTATTGATGTGCTAATGGACGAAGTGGAGTATCTCTGTGGTACTACTCAACACCCGTCCGACTTCAATCCCCCTGTTGGACCCAATGGCCAGGTGCAGATGTCTGATATCGGACCTAGCCAGACGGCTACAAAGATTGTGGAGGTGGTGTCGTCACATACAAACATGCTCATCGGTAGCACGGACAAGAATGTCCTGGATGTTTTCAATCAAGAAGTGGGTGTGCGCTTGTTCACTGCTCTCTGCAAGCACTTGAAACGCCAGAGAGTTAGTGTGGATGGCGCTATCAAACTCATCAGGTACGACACATACTCTATAAGACCTACAGGCACTAATCGACTTGGACAGCGACATGAACGCTTACAATGCTTACATCGTCTCACTACGCAACAAGCCTCTCATGCAATACTTCGCCGCGCTTCGCGAACTCTCTCAGATATATCTCATCGACGCAAAGGAAGCTAAGGAGATTGCTACGATTATCGCAGACACGGATCGATATCATGGGATATTTCGAGCAGAGGAAGTATACGAGTTTGCAGAACGAAGAGCGGATTGGTACCAGATCAAGAGTGCTGTGGAGAAGCAGATGTACGGAGTGGGGTGTCTGGTCATGTGAAGAGGTTCAAGATCGTCCAAATGACGTCGACTGGAACGATTGGAAAACGAGGCTGTTGGATCCCCAACTAGTGGCATACGTAGATTACCGCTTTCGGCGAGTATGCAGCCCGCCGGTGGTGCAGACGATGCGATGCACGAACAGAAAACATGGCTTTGACATTTGTGCGTGCTTGTATGACTTGGAGAAGACGGACAAGAGTGGCTTGTTCGGTTTTCTTGTCGGGTCGAACTACGGAGATGGTCGTGGTTCCCCAGCCTCCATGGTCGGCGCCGTACCTGGAGCTAGACCGCGCCCGTGCATTCAACTTCACATCTCGTCGCGCATACTGCAACCATCCATGAACCTTAGTGCCTGTTCTCTTGCCCCGTTCATCTCCGCGACAGCGCCCAACTTGCCCTGCCATCTTTCTCTACCTTTGAGTCCCTTCCGACACAATTTAGCGTCGCTTCTCGCTGACTGGACCCCGCTACGTCGGAACTACCGTTTTGAGGCGCCCGACCCAACTCGGCTGCACCTTCGCTGGCTGTCTCTCACCTCTTGAAGGTTATACCGCAACCACTATTGCTAGTCGCCAAGTGAGAGACTGGCCACTCGCTCGCCATACGCGACACTTGATATACATCACCTACGCCTGCATCACACATCCCACTTTTGGTTCCAAGCCGTTGGTACCAGCTTGTGTTTGTTTGCACGACATAGCCACCACGGAGGTCGGAGCTGGATCTGAGCTCCGCGGTACTTGGTGGATTCGAGAGTGGTCCTCGCAGCGATCATTACCCTAGCGTGCCATCGCTAGTTGTGGGAGCTCTTGCTGTGGAGTAAGGAAACATCGCAGCCATGGCAGGTAGGTACTCACTTGAAGCCTCCTACGCGTATCTTTATATTCTAACGTGTCGCGGCAGAGCCCCTCCCCGCCGCAGTGCAAGCTTCCTACTCGGTCATCATCGACGAGATCCTACGCGCCAGCGACATCAACACCATTTCTGCAAAGCGCATACGGAAGGGTCTTCAGGAAAGAGTCGAGGATGACCTTTCGCAGCAGAAGGTTTGAAGCTAGACATGACATACGACGGCATGACCTGACATGAACAACTAGGAGCAAATCACCACGCTCATTATGCAGCGCTTCGACAAGTTCAACAACGAGCAGAACGGCGGCTCCGAGGTTTCTGAACCCATACCTACTGTCGAGAACGGCGCAAAGGCCTCCAACGACGACACCTCCGACGTCTCCCACAACAAGCGATCGCCGCGCGATGACGAGTCAGTGCTCTCTGAGGTTGAAGATGTTGCACCTCCCAAGAAGAAGGTTAAGAAAACCAAAGTCAAAGACGAGGATGACGATGCAGCTTTCGCGGCGAGATTACAGGCTGAGGAGAACGCGCGCATGGGTAGGGCGACACGCGGTGGGAATACAAAGCGGAAGGCACCTGCGCCAAAGAAGACCAAAACCAAGAAGAAGAGCTCTACCCGCATCAAAGACGAGGATGACAGCGACATCGCATCAGGGAGTGGGGGCGAGAAGAAGAGCCCAAGCCGGAAAGGTGGATTCCACGTAAGTTATTCTCCGTGACTATATATCACCATTTCGAATTGAGCTAACCACTGCCCAGAAACCTATGGCTCTTTCCCCAGCCCTTTCTGAACTCCTAGGCGAAACACAGCTCTCGCGTCCACAAACCGTCAAGAAGATTTGGGAGTACGTCAAAGAGCGCGACTTGCAAGACCCGGCCGACAAGCGCCAGATTCGATGCGACGACGCCATGCGCGCAGTCTTCAAACAGGACCGCGTTCACATGTTCACCATGAACAAGATTCTCAACCAGAATCTGTACGCCGTCGACGAAGTCATCTCCACATAGTCCTAGTCCACAGCGTACTGCGGTTTACCCCAACTTCCCTACACAATACTTCACGCATCATCGCAGCGATGAAGAAAGTAAATCTAATCTACACAACCACACACTGCATCCATAAATTGCGTCCTCTTTCACGACTATATCACGAACACTCGTATACGCGGCGGTCCTCGACGCTCAAATTCGTTTCATCATATCACATTAGTGTCTCTTGATTTTAGCAGCATGGCGCATTCACGGTGTTTCTCTGCTGGGAATTTCCAGAAGCGTGCATTTTCGGCCCGGGCTGTGTGGATATTAGGGGCTTTCCATTTTCTTGTCTTCCGCAGTTTTTCGCTACGAACGATCTGGATGAACGAAGAATGGAGCGGAGAGCAATGCTATGCATGATACAGGCAAGCGCAAACCGTTGGTTGGACTGAACGCATGGTCGCTTCCTTGGTAGTCGTTGGGTATGCCTTAATGAAATGCTCTTTTTCAAGCAGTTAGTCAACTGTCCTTGATGACATGTCGTTGTACGTGATTCGAGAAGTGATTTGAGAAGTGATTTGCAGTAGTGACAGTGATATGTGTAGCGGTACAAAGTACAGTTATACTACGTATTACGCATGGTAATCGATTCTGATAGCACGCAGACCCAGATAATCATTCACGAATAAACAAGAGGTATCCAATACCGGTACTCCAAACCCAATACAATACAACCACGGACATGACTCAAGGGCTCATGCCGAACTTTTGAGCTCATCCACAGTTCAGAACCTAAAGTCCTTCAGGGAGCTGGAGCTGGAAGTTCTCATGATCTTCCTCGAGAGGATCCGCACCATGTAGTTGGGTGTTGAAGCTATTCATCCACGCATCATCGTCCTCGTCGTCTGAGCGGGAGAGAAGCAATAGCTCCAGCTCACGCTCAACATCCTCGGCTGTGCGGCGCGGCTCCTCCTCCTCCTCTGGAGGTGTGACGAGTGTAGCGTCGGTGGCGGTAGAGCTGCAACGAGACATGGGACCACGAGATCGCATGGTACCCGTGTTGGTGCTCGCACTGCGGATGTGGGTGGAGGAGGCAGGTCGGGAAGCAGCGGAGAAAGGAGCTGGCTTGGTAACGTTGGAGAGAGGCTTTCGAGCAGCTGGAGCAGCGCGTCCGGCGCGGCCTTGAGCGTAGCCGATGGTGCTCTTGGAAGCTGCTGCAGCGGATGCTTGACGAGATGCTGTGAGCTGGGTAGGAGTCTTTGCTCCCTTCCGGCTTGCGACTAGTCCAGTGGGCACACGCGACTTTGCAGCTGCGGTTGGAGCAGCATAGCTGGGCTTCGATGGCGGAGAGAGAGCGGCAGCTGCAGATCTGGCTCGCATAGTCGATGGTCCAGTCGTTCTCGTCCTGAGCGCAGCGGGTGCCTTGGGCGCCTCCTTCTTTGGCTCCTTGATACCATAGTATTCCTTTGTCTCAGCATCGTCCTTTGCCATCTGGGCAGCGAGCACCTTCTCCATTTGCTCATCACGCTTTTTTCGACCCTGCTGTATCTCCTCCTCAAACTTGCGCTGCTCACGGGTCCTTCCGTCGTCCTCGATTGGGTTGTGGTAGGCTTGCCAGATACCGCGGACCATGTCCTGGTTGGTGATCTTGGGCATGGTCCAGTCCTTGGGAAGGAATTCGTCCATGTCATCTTGGAGCGGAATCTCCTTGGGGGGCATGTATTCAACCTCAGGCACGTCATCTTCGTCCTCTTGGGCGACTTCAGGCTGGTGGATCTTGACTTTGGGTCGGCGCATGCGAGGGCTCAGTTTCTGTGTCTTCCCAGCGGAAGAAAGAGGCGCTGGAGTTGCGAAGGCCCTAGACTTGGCGTTGGTCGTCTTCATGCCCAGCGGCGCGCGAGTTCGTGGACCTAAACACGTCAGCTGTCGGTTTGCGCAGCCTGTCGTCTCTAGTCGTACCGGCTGGCGTAACAAAGGCATTTGCGTCTATCTTGCCGCCCGTCTTGGTGGTAAAGAGGTCATTGCCCTTGCCCTTGGTGTTTCCTGCTCTGCCGACGGCATTTTCGTCGTTGAGAGGGATCTTGAATGGCGTCTTGGGGGCTTTGTTTCCGGGTGTTTTGGCGTTGAAGCCCTTGAGGCCGGCATTGAGCGACTTTCCTGCAGCGGCGGCGTGCAGATGGCGGACGGCGTTCTCCTGGTCGTTTGCTGCGAGCGTAGTCATTATGGGGGTTGCATTGAGCGAGTCGTGGGCGGCGTGGTTATTCCTATCTCGTAATGGCGATGAGGGTCGGCGATGCGCCTGTGTTTACCAATGGTTGCTAGGGCGGCGGGAAAGAGGGTCTGGGCTTTGGAAAGGGTCCGGGCGGAGGAGGTAGTCCCTTTCGGCAGCGCCTGCCCGCATTATCAGCTTGCACACCCGCTTGCAGGAGACAATTCTCAGACACCAACTACTCTCGACACTGCGCCGCTTCACATCCCTACATAGCCTGCAGCTGTCCGCCTCTCGTCACTTGTAAACACACCACAGACACCCTTCTTTACCCCGCCCTACACACGTCCAGCAGCTATGGATCAGATCAAGAAGGTGAGTCCACGCATACCCCGCCAAATCCCCTTTCTTTGGTACCCAGCTGTACCCGACGCCACAATGCACACCTGCTGTACCAAGGTAGACGCTGACCTGACCCTTTGTACAGCGCATGGAAGCTCTCCGCGTTGAGGCGGATGAGAGCAGCGCCCGCGCCGAGGAGCTCAAGGCGACTGTCAAGCGCCTCGAAGCCGAGACCACACAGAAGGAGCAGGAGATTACCTCGCTGACGCACAAGAACTCTGTGCTCGAGAGCGAGGTTGAGAAGCTTGAGGGGCAAGTCAAGATCCACAAGGACGAAGCTGGTGCAGGTGCTCAGGCTGGCACCCAAGCCGAGAGCCTCCAGCGCAAGATCCAAGTTCTCGAGGAAGAAGCTGAGGAATCGGACAGGACGATCCGCGAGCTCAACGAGAAGTACGTTCCCTTTCTTCTTTCACCGCGTTTACCGCTGCTCCTATCCACTATCTACTACCCCTGATCTGCATCCACTGACACGTCACCCCCCAGGCTCCGCCAAACCGACGTCAAGTCCGGTCACTACGAACGCAAAGTACAAGCCCTCGAGCAGTCCCGCGACCAGTGGGAAACCAAGTACGAAGAGATGGCCAAGAAATACGCCGACACCAAGAAGGAGCTCGACGACTTCGTCAAGGAGATCGGTAACATCTGATCTCGCTGTCGTCTCTCTTTTTTGCTTGTTGACTGTATTTAGTCGAGTTCTGAGTCGAGCTTCGATATCGTCCCTCTGCGGATCCCGATTTCGAGTGCGTGCGACAACATGAACGGCGATGGTAGTGGTGGAGGATGATACTGCGGCATGCGGCGGAGCTTGAAGAAGAGGCAGATTTTATATCACATTCCCCCGTACCCCCTACCTTACCCCTACATATCTGTTTTCTTTCCTGCGGCTGCTTGCTGGGCGGGCTTGTTCGCTTTAGATAATCCCTGAGCGAATATATTGGCGGTTCCTGACATGAACTGGTTTATACTGTTACTCACATGTGACTGTTAGGTTCGACAACCTTGACCAAAAAGCGGTGTACCATTAACGACCCACAGTGCTATAATGGAATAGGGCTGTCTGAGATGAATGCAGCATCACTACATACGAACGCGCCGGCATGCGCCATGTCGGCTGTGACATTCATGAAGGGGTATCATTATCTCAACTTGTGTAGCTTCACAACTCCCAAGCATTCCCCGCCCGTTTACTTCGCCGTCCTGGCCTCCTTCTGCTTCCTCTTCTTCAAGCCTTGCTTCATGCGCTCGGCCTTTCTCTCCGTCTTGGTTTCATACCTAAACTTCTTCTTCTTCTTCTTTGGCCTCTCGCTATTCTTCGGCCACGCCTTTGTCCATACCTTTTTCTTGCTCGCTGCCTCCTCCTCCGCCTTTTTCCTTTCCTCTTCTGCCTTTCTCTTCGCCGCCGCCTCTTCGTCCTCCTCTCCTGGTCTCGAGAAGCCTGCTTTAGATATTCCTACGCTTTCTATGGTGACGGTTGTGTATTTGTCTTCGTCGACGTACTCGTCTTCCTGGTTGATGGGTTCGGGTTCTTGGAAGCCTGTGAATTCTTCCTCGTCATCGTCGTCGCCGGATGTCTCGCCCGCAATGATGTCGTCCAGATCCCCATTTGCTTGTTTGACGAGTCGGTTTACTTCTTCGACGTGTTTCTCTAGGTCAACTTTGCGCTGTTCTCGGAGCTGTAGTTCAACTTTTTGTTAGCTTCAATATTGGATGAATGTCTGGGACGTATGCGCATGCGATAGCATAGATCTTGCTATCCGGTAACTTTGGGTGAAGATGGAATCGGAGCTTCGCGTACCTCACGCCTGAACCTCAGCTTTTCCTCTTTCTCTCTCTTGGCATTCTCCTCTTGTGCATGCTTTATCCGTGCAAGTTTGCGCTTGTGGAAGCCTGTGAGATATTCTTCGCGCGCCGAGAAGTCAAACTCGATCTTTTCGGGGGCTGTGACCGCAATTTTGCGTTTCTTTGATGGTGGCGCCGAATTCCTCATAGTTACAGGGTGTGCAGAGTGTAATGTTGAGTGTAGGGCGGGGTGTGGTATGGCTGGTGCTGTTGCTAGATGTTCGCAAAGCAGATGTTGGAGTTTAGGAAAATTACCTGGGCGAGCAGGGATCTTGGGAATTTAGGTGGGGCCGAGGTACTTTGGCGCTACACCGTGTAGGGATTACCATGGACCAAAGATTGTGATACATCAAGACATGATCTTAATGTCTGATTGCATTCCCAAGAGACTAGGGAGTGGAAATCATGGTCTCAAGGATCATAAAGATCGGTAAGGTTTGGTGCAATATTCAATAGCGATGTGCGCTACTCGTTACAACTTCCACCAATCTATGCATCTATCTGCGTCTTATCGCCGGTTAGGCCTATGCTCTCTTGTGACGGAGCTTGGGTGCCATTGTGCGGGCTGTCCATGCCGAGGATCTTCCTCCTCCACGACAGCGACTCCAGGTGTCTCTTTGCCTTGTGTGTTATACATAGCGCTGAGTCAACGTCCTGAAGACCAGTCTCTCCAAACATAGCCAAGACCATGAGGCCCAGGAAAGAGTGATACATGTCCGGTGGATCTCCTGTGACCTTGCCAAAACCCCCAACGAGATGCTGCGTTTTGTCCAACAACCATTTTCTGATGGGTTGCCGATCGATGATATCCAAATGACCAAGAAGTTGTAGGGGCGTCGAGGTCCAGTAGGCGTAGCATGTATCTGCTACCTTGTTGCATCTACCATTCACTCCCACCCACTCCAATTCAAAATGAATGTGGGGTCGTCCTTTCAGATTTGATTTTGCTTGTGCAGACGGGCGGGAGCTCAACTTGACAAAAGTATGCGCGTCATGACACGTTTCTGATGTATCTGTCTCGTCGTTCAAAGTATCTAAACCATCGTCCTCGTCTAGCGTCAAAGTCTGCCGTGAGACGAGCCAGTGCAGGGTTTTAGGGACGTCGGTCACTCCACGGATGAGACCGTCCGGTTTTTGGGATGGTGGTAAAGGCAGACGACCCACGAAATGCAAAGCAGCGATGGCGCAGCAGGTGAAGCCAGCGTGTGCCTCATGGAAGGGTGCTTCTGATATACCTCCGTCGTAGCACTCTGCTTGTCGAACACAGTTGACAAACTTGTCAACATCGATGTCCGGTACACCTTCGCAAGGACCCTCTAAGTCGCCTCGAAGTATCCACCGGATGGCTGTTGCCATGTAGCCGAACCTAGAGTCGTTTCCGCCATGAACAAAGTCGCCATCGCCTAGAGTCTCTCCAAAGCTGCCTTCTGGTCGTTGCATCTTGACCAGCCATGTCAGGATCTCCTTTCTCTTCACTTTCTCCAGATCGTCGCCCAGCACGACCAGCGTGAGGAGGGCAAAGAAAGTTCCAGGGATGTGGGCAGGATCCCAGTTTTTGTTCTCTTCATTTCTGAGAGGGCCGTAGTTGGAGCCTGGCCATGGGCGGAATCCTCCTTCAGGCAGCTGGCAACTGTAGACCCAATCAATGTGGCCTTGCCGCTCCTCAGCTGACAAAGCGGCGTCTAAATCTCCCAAAATGTCGAGGGCAGACACAGTGAAAAGGGCCAAAAGCATGCGGTTGGAGTCATTGCTGGTGTAGAAGTGCGGCAGCAGCGTCTTCAAGTTGCGCCGCCAGTACTTGATGTGACGAGCATAGTTGAGTTGTGTGTTGGCATCAAACGCAGCTGGAGCCATGATGGAAAGGGAAGCGTGCTGCGTGGACCCGGGAGCGTTTACCGAGCGAGATCTCGGTTCCCCTGCGAAGCTTGGATTTTGATGGCGGGGCTGACCTGGAGGGCCAAGGCGACGTATGCGTACAGTAAGACGGATGAATGGTTAGCAGAGGCAGGCTCCACGCCGAACAGACTTTGGAGTGTCTCCTGAATGCACCTGCACCCGAAACTTTGGGAAACCAGGGCTACGAGCACGTGCAGGGGCGGTCGGGCAGTGATGACGGCGCTCCGCAGCGTTCTGCCTGTGTATGTAATGGGGAGTGCAGTCGGTGGTCTTGTCACTTTGGCGGCGCGACAGCATTAGCACGGCGATGATGCATACAGTAGACGGTAGCAGGCGCGTGGCTCTAGCTCTAGTCTACTTCGTATGCAGGGGCCGCGCTTGGGGGTCGGTGAATTGCGTTGGTATTTATATCGACCGCTAAAGGCGAAATGTCGGAAGCTCGCAAGATTGGTAGGCTTGCCTAAAGGTGCCAGGGCTGTCACGACAAACGGCCACATGCAGGGGTACATGAGACATCATTCAGCTCTGCCAGTTCTGACCCAGCTGCGGTCTGCAACACCCTCCTGACGTGCCTCAGTCTCGCCCTACTCGACTTATCTCCAATTCCCCAGACGCCACCTGCACCGTCGAGTCACCCCGAGTCCCCTCTTCGCTGGTGCGACGTCACACAGGCCGCTCCGTCTGTCACTGGGCCTGCGCTTGCGTGTTCCCCAGACTTATCTTCTCCGCGCGCTCACTACGGCCGTTGAACGACCATACCCGTACCCAACTTCGTTGTTTCTTTTTGATACCCCACATTCGCCGCTCCTTGGGCGACTCTGCAAACACACGGCACCATGACGACCGGATTCGCGGCGTCCTTCTGGTCGAGCGACTATGCCGGAGGTAAGAGCTGCAGCCGCACACAACACCACCCCACTTTGGCTGACTCTCCCAGGCCTGGGCGTTCTTTTTGGGAAGCTGCAGCAGGGAGTCCAGGAAAACCAGCAGATTCTGACTGTGGCCCGCATGCGAGCTGATGCCGAGGAGGCCTATGGAAGCAGTCTGTCCGCAATTACACCAGCCACCGATCGCATAGGCGGGGGCTTCAGCAGAGATGAGGGCGCAAGCGTGCGCAAGGTGCGTCCCCACGAGACACGGCCACCGCTCCACGCTAACTGGTAACAGGCCTACGAAGGTGTGCGCACTGAGATGGAGGCAGCGGCCGCAAACCACAAGAAGATCGCATCCAACATTCGAGAGCTGGTAGTCAACCCCTTCGGCCGCTGGTGCGAGGCGCATGCCGCCCGCGTGCAAAACTCCCAGGATGATCTTCAATCGCGCATCAAGATCCACGACCGACAAGCCGATGCTGTCCGCAAGTACCGATCGCAATATTACAACAAGTGCCGGCTCGTCGAGGACTTGGAAGAGGAGGACAAGCTGGCATTCCAGGACCCCCAGAGCGAGGCCGCACAGAGCCCCAAGATGAAGGTGCCCACCATCAAGATGTCCGAGCCAGAGAACGAGGAAGAAGAGCCTATCGACCTTGGCGACGAGACCTACCAGCCAGACCAGGTCAAGAAGATCCTCACCCACATGCTGGACAACATCAAGATCGCAGAGGTCAAGGTTCCCATCCTTGGTACCTACCAGAACTGCTCAAGCGGTGCCGATATCACTGAGTACATCCAAAAGCACATGGCAGCAACCACCGTGAGCTATGCGGAGCGCATTGGTCAGGATCTCGTAGCACATGGCTTCCTGCGCTTGGTCGGCAATGTTGGCAACACTTTCGCAAACAGCTCCCGAATGAACTACCAGTGGAAGCCCAAGACGTTCCAGGTTACCGGACTGCCTGAAAAGAAGCAGCCCCTGGCACGTTCTTCCACCGCCATGTCAACTTCATCGGCCGACAGCATCGCCGTTGACTCGCCCGTCTCGACTGTTCAGGAGTATCTCCAGGGATGGAACCCACTCAACAACCAGTACCCGAACGAGACACCGGCAGAGAGGCTTCGACGGGAAGCTCACGAGTCTGACGAGCGATACAAGGCCTCCGTCAAGAAGCTTGACTCGCTGCGCTGCAACCTGGAAGAGGCTATGGTTGATCACCTCAAATTCATGGAACGTTGTGAACTAGACAGGCTGAAGGCTATCAAGGCGGTCATCTTGGATTTCTCCGGCGCCGTTAGCAACGTCATTCCTAGTCTTCAGAGCACCGTCGATAAGATGATGCTGTTCCAGGAGACAGTCCAGCCCCTGGGCGACCTCCGATACATGCTCGAGAACTACAGGACTGGACCATTCGTGCCTAGAGTCACGACCTATGAGAACTACTACAACTCGGTAGACGAGCAAACGTTCGGTGTAGACTTGGAGGCTCGGGCTCGTTCAGACAAGAAGCGTGTTCCGGTGCTCATCACAACAGTCCTCACATTCCTGGACAACCATTATCCCGACTTGGAAGGCGACGAAGCCCGCCGTGGCATCTGGCTTGTTGACGTTCCTCTGTCGCAGACCCACAACCTCCGGGCTGAAATTAACACCGGCAAGAGATTCCCTGACGAACTGCTTGAGAAGTATGATGTACCGATCGTCGCTAGTGTCCTTAAGCTTTATCTTCTGGAACTTCCTGGTATGTATCAAACCTCAATTGTTGACTCGCTAGCTAACCATATCAGACTCACTGGTTTCTTCTCACGTTTACGAGATCGTCAAGACTATCTACAGCACTACTGCCACAGATGTGTCCGAAGAGACTCGGGTCTCTGTTCTTCAATCTACTCTTGGCCAATTACGTCTCGCGAACATCGCAACGCTCGATGCCATCTGTACCCATTTCACTCGTCTCATTGAGCTGACTTCTGCCGATGAGACTTATGTTGCAGCATTGGCCAATGCACTTGCGCCATGCATTCTAAGGCCAAGGCAAGAATCGAGTTTGACAATGAACGAGCGCTATAGCTACCGTCTCGTCCGCGACCTTTTCGCACACAAGGATGCGATTTTCGGGGAGTTGAAGCGCGCAAGCACGCTCACTCACTCATCTTCAGGCGCACAGCGTCCACGCGCGATATCCACAGATGAGAGTAACCGACGAGCAAACATGGAGGAGCGCCAGCGTGCCATTGCGGCTCAGCGTTCTCCACGGGCAACATCGCCAGCACCTGGCTCACGCATCTCTGGGTCGCATCGCCGTGACAGAAGTCAAACTCGATTCCCGGTGAACACATCCTCGCCCACCGAGACTCGGAGGAGTAACGGAACAAACCGTGGTTCGCTTGAAGTACCCGGAAGTGATGATAGCCCCACCCACGAGACAACTCCTGTAACTACGAACGGTACAACAGAGGCTGCTCCTGCTCCCGCTACTGCCCCTGTTGAGCACCCAGCGCCATCAAGCACGCGAGTGCCTTTCCCACGGAAGCATGCAGGCAGCTTGACAAGGGGCAACCGGGACTCTACCGGTAGCTTGAGGAGTGATGACACGGCACCAAGAGGCGTTACGCTAGAAGACACACCTGCAGCACCACGAGGTGTTACGCTGGAAGACAAGCCCATGGATGATTAGTGGTAGACATGGTTCAGACTTCAGCAAGCATTTTCCTTCGGGAAGTGAAAGAAGGCAGCCTACACCGCCCGCCCCGCCCAGAGAGTCCCATGTATACTGGAAAGTAACGTACTGGGAAATTGGCCAAGGGCTGACCCTGAAAGAGAGTAGCAGGACGGGCAGTCGTACTGCACCTGTGGAGGAGTGAATAGCGTATTTGAACGCTGTATACATAGTCTGGGACCAATGATTTGACGGCATGCCTAATGGTGGTATGTGGAATGCAGCATGATAACTACGAGTGCAGACGGCAATTGAAATCTGATGTTTGTTCACGCTACTCTGCTTGTTGACAATGGCGGCTCGTACCTGAGGCTAACCAGGGTACCGGCACGCTAGTACTCAGCTGTCAGAAAAGCCCAGACCCCATCGTCACACTCGCATGTTGAGTTCCAAGGCGGAGCAGCATAGAATCGACATGGGGGTCAGCTGTGTGGCTGGGCATCGGCTGCCCGATCTCTGGAATATATACATGCGCTCTGTTGGCTTCCTTGGGTGCCGCTCACTTTCCGCCCATCTACTCTTCGCTCTTGCCCCTCTTGCGGTTGCGAAGCCTCTTGCACTCCCTCGTGGTGCGCTTCGTCCCGCCCTCGATCCAACCCCACGTTGATCGTCCCACGAATCACATCGCGATCGCAATCGAAGCTTCCCACTTTTTGAGGCTTCGCCATTACCGCGTCTCATACCGGGAGTGAAGGCGCCATGTGTCTCGTCAAAGTCAAGCAGGAAGAGGACCATGTAGTCCCGTACCGCGTCGTCCAGCGGAACCGCTCTCCGCCCCGTCGCCGCGCCTCACGTCAATCGCGCGACATTGAGCGCCGTTATTCGCGCACCGAAATAGTGCACGACTCTTCTCCTAGGCCTTCAGCATCCTACGTTGCGGTGCCCTCACCCAAGCCTCTCCAGATCCCCGCACCACAGCCTGTGCCTATGTTTGTGCAGCCTCCACCACCCCCGGCGCCCATGCCGGCTCCACCTCCACCGCCTAGCCACATCTCGTCTCACCATACCCAGGCCCATTCTCACCACGGCGGCGCACACTATGTCGAAGTTTCTCCACGATCCAGCATGAGCTCTCGCTCCTCTAGCCCTGGCCGCAGCGAGTATGTGTACACTGAGCGTGAGGTTAGGCGCGAACGCGAGCGCAACTACAGTCCGGAGAACCCTCGCTACGAGCACTACAGATATGTGGAGCCTGCATCGAGCGAGAGCGATCACTACGAGAGATACCAAAGGCGGGACAGGAGCAGACAACGCAGTCGCAGCCGTGGCGGCTACGAAGAGACTAATACCAGGGTTGCGTACAGCAGGCGGTGACCGTCTGCATACGAGTAGAGAAATGTGTCATGTTTGCAGGGACTGTTATTCTGATAGCGTACGGTTCGTCTCGTGTCCTCACTTTAATCTCGAAGGATTTTTAGCATCCGTCAATAGCTGTGGTGTGGTCGCCTATAGTTTTTTCATTTCCATATTTAATTTAGCATTTCGCATTCCGCTGGCCAAATGCTCGGTGGCTATGAGGTCATTCGTGATGTTGAGCAACAGCGTACACGTCCGCGCCGCACTTGCCGAGATGTCGAGAACAAGGTCCACATGTTTAGCAGCCCAAAGGACGAGTTCCGGCTGCCGGTGTAAGCGGTGGTCAGGGAAGCCTTGTGCAGGGTCGGGCACCAGTCGAGTGGTTCACATGCTGGGTTGTGATCAGCATTGATCCAGGCCAGCATTATTCTGCAAGCTGAGAACAACCATCAAGGCACACACGTGCTTACATACCGCGCCCGCCATACCTCGCGCAAACGCTTTGACTGCTCTAGCCCATGGCAAACCCCGGGACATGATCGGAACACCCGTGCAACTCTCTTCCGCCGCTCTCTACCGCCGACCATGTCTATCCGCGTCCTAATCAAAGACTACCCACACCGCGCAATCGCCCTCGCTACCTCGACCCATGCACTCGTCCTCCGACACAGCACATCCACCACCGAACAGAGTAGCAACATCAATGCCTCGTCGACGTCGCTGGGGAGCAATGGCGCCGCCGCCGCGCGCTGCATGGTCGAATTCACTCGGCTGGAGGAGATCGACCTAGACGATTACCGGGCGCTACACTCAGTCCAAGTACACGGCACATTGGGCCTGATCACTGTAAACAGCGACGTTTTCCTGGTCGTCGTCAATGGCGCGAGCAAGGTGGCCACGGTACGGCCTGGCGAGACGGTGCAGAGGATATACTCGGTCGGCTTCTACTGCTTGACCAGCACGAGCTACGATACCCTGCTCAACGACGAAGTCAATCCCTACCCTACCGACACCATCGACGACGAAGGATACGAAATGGGCTTCGGCGGCAGGAAAGAGCAGTCGCCCATGGAACACCCGTGTCTGGCGCTCAAGAAGATACTCAGCAGCGGAACCTTCTACTACAGCTCAGACTTCGACCTCACCCGACGATTGCAAGACCGTACAACCGACGCCGCGACCGTTTCCATCGATAGTCTAGACGCTGGCTTTCTGTGGAATTCATACATGATCCAGCCGCTGGTCGACTTCAGAAGTCGCCTTGCGCCCAAGGAGAAGGAGGCTCTGGATGCTTCGGGGATCCTGACATCTGCGATCCGGGGTTTCGCCCTTACAATTACCATCCCCAAATCCTCTGCTCCCATTAGGGTACAAGACTCGGGCATGCCGTCTTCCATGACACTGATCTCCAGATTGTCGTGCAAGAGGGCAGGAACGAGGTTCAATTCGCGAGGTATCGACGATGACGGGAACGTCGCAAACTTTGTTGAAAGCGAAACAATCTATTGGGCGCCGTCCGGGGCCTGCTTCTCCTACGTGCAGGTGCGAGGAAGTGTACCCATATTCTGGGAACAGCAGGCTGGTTTGCTTCCAGGGCAGCAGAAGATCACCATCACTCGATCGCCGGAAGCCACGCAGCCGGCCTTTGACAAGCACTTCGACAATCTAGAGCTCAGCTATGGCACAGTTCATGTCGTCAATCTTCTGAGCAACGAAAAGCAGAACGAACTAGAGTTGACGCACAGATATCGCGGCCACATCAGAAACAGCCCTTTGAATCAAGGAAGCGACATCAATGACCAACAGCACGATCTCATCAAGCTCACGGAATACGATTTCCATGCTGAAACACGGGGACCAGGTGGCTATGAGATGGCTAGTATGATCGCTCAATGGATCCAAGATTCTGCCGAAGGATTTGGATATTATCTCTCGGAAGAGGTGGATGAAGTCACAAGACACAATGGAGAAAACTACGCTGTCCGCCGGACAATGAGCATATTACAACAGGAGGGTGTCTTCAGAACAAACTGCCTGGATTGCCTCGACCGGACGAATCTTGTCCAAACCATTATTAGCAAGATGGCGTTGGAGATCTTCTTAAGTCACAAGGGCCTTCGAGCTAGCCAGGACTTCTGGGTCAGACATTCAAGTATGTGGGCAGACTGTGGTGACGCTCTTTCGAAAATCTATGCAGGTACAGGAGCGTTGAAGTCCTCGTTTACGCGATCGGGAAAGATGTCGCTTGCTGGTGCTCTGGCAGACGCTCGTAAGAGCGCCACTCGAATGTACATTAACAACTTCGCGGACAAAGGGCGACAGAACACGATCGATATGTTACTTGGTAGACTGATTGGCCAGGTTCCAGTGCATCTGTACGATCCCCTCAACGACTTCGTGGTTGCGGAGCTGGCGCGACGGTCCGCAGAGTATTCGGAGACCGAGATGATCAACATCCTTGTCGGTACATTCAACTTAAACGGAAAGACAAGTGGTATTAAAAGCGATCTTTCGCCATGGCTATGCCCAGACGTCGATCCGTCACAGCAGTGCCCCGAGATAGTAGCTGTAGGGTTTCAAGAGATTGTTGAACTGAGCCCTCAGCAAATCATGTCGACGGACCCAGATAGACGCGAAGCTTGGGAGGAAGCCGTTAGGGCATGTTTGAACAACAACGCTGAGAAGCATAGAAAAGATGAATATGTCATCCTCAGAGGTGGTCAGCTAGTAGGTGCGAGTTTGTCGGTCTTTGTCCGGTCAGACTGCCTAAAGCATATCAAGAATGTTGAGGGCGCTCTCAAGAAGGTATGTCAGCATGTTTCGCTCTTCCACGTATTGGGCTAATTGGCATCCCAGACTGGCATGTCAGGTATGGCTGGCAACAAAGGAGCCGTAGCTATTCGATTTGAGTACGCCAACACTTCGGTCTGTCTGGTTACAGCACATCTTGCGGCTGGGTTTGCCAACTACGAAGAGCGTAATCGTGATTACAAGACTATCAGCCATGGTCTACGCTTCCAGAGAAATCGATCAATCGAAGACCACGATACTGTGATATGGCTTGGCGATTTCAATTACCGAATTGGTCTGAGCAATGAAAAAGTTCAAAGGTTATGTCATGTCGGTGATCTTGAGACCCTGTATGACAACGATCAGGTAGGCACTCACGCTTTGCTCGCCAGAATCATAGCTAACGTCCTGCAGCTCAATCTCCAGATGGTCGCCGGCTTAACCTTCCCATATTATTCTGAGGCTCGCATAACTTTCCCGCCAACGTACAAGTATGATCTTAACAGTAATCAATACGATACGTCCGAGAAAGCACGCATTCCCGCCTGGTGCGACCGTGTGCTTCGCAAGGGTGACAATATTCGGCAGATACATTACAACGATGCCCCACTTCGTTTCTCCGACCACCGTCCAGTCTACGCGACCTTTCAGTTATTGGTACAGCGAATCGACGAAAAGAAGAAGGATGCTGTGAAGGCGGCATTGTATCGACAAAGAAGAGAAGTTGTGGGCGATACTCATGCAGCAGGACGTCTAGGCGAAGATGAAACGGACGACGAAGATCTCTTAGGGTATGATAGTATTGAACCAGGGCTACCACCTGCAAGCTCAGACCGGAGGAAGTGGTGGCTTGACAACGGTATTTCTATCTTAATTCCTGCTATAGCTTGGATGCTCATTTTCCATAGGTTTACCGGCGAAGGCACGCGTGGAACCGCCATCTAACAATCACTTCCCAAATCCAAACCGACCGAGCAACCCATTCACTCCTAGCCCAGAACCAGAATGGGTAGATGTCAAGCACATGCCGAACAGTCGCAGACCTGAGCCACCACCAGCACGCGGCTCACAAAGATCACGCACAGTTGATTTTGACGGTCCCTCGACAAGTTTACCGCCAACGCAGAAGCCAGCAGCCCGCAAGATGATTGCGCCGTTGTACCCAGGCCATGCCAATCAAATACTTGGCTCAGACGGTGCGCGAGACTCGCTCAGCGATCTTCGACGCAGCGGATCAAACGCTTCCACACACTCCATGCCCAGCTTACCGTACCGCGCATCAAACACGCTTCCCTCAGCTCAATCCTCAAACAAACCACAAGTCCTCCGGAAACCAGCCCCACCCCCAGTTCCTAACAAGAAACCTTCACTTCTCTCCAAGAGTCCCTCGCCGGGGCCGTCATACGCACCTCCTCCACAACGATATCGCGACGACCCTCCGGAAGAATCCAGAGCACACCTACAACCAACAGCCAGACGGTCAATGGCGCCGCCACCTAATTTAACGAGGAAACCGGTACAAAATCTTATCGATGATGATTTCGAGAAACCAGCCTTGCCACCACGCACCGGTACCGGTGGAAGCACTAGGAGTGGTGGTCGAGGAGGCAGGAGCTTGATGGATGATGAGCCGGAAGATATGCGCAGCATGGGTGGTGACTGGGAGGTTCTCAGGCCTGCGTATAGATAAAACCATAGCTCCAAAACAATATATTCCGTGCTGCTTCAGAGTATGTCTCGTTGCTGGGTTAAATGTCGCTGTAAAGACTCCTTACTTGGAGTCAGCGTGAAACAACGGGTTGCACAGTGATAGCATGCAAGAGGGGTTTTGTAACTGCCAGTCCAAGTCACGCGATGGCGCGTGCTGTCGCGTCAGGGCTAACCCAATCCCACACCTCACAAACACCACCCTCGGGCCACGAACACCAACAACGCGATCGGACATGCAATACATGCGCATAGTTCAGTATGAAGAGGAAAGGCAGTGCTCAAAGCGGTGGAGAAACCTGCAAGAAAGCAAGACGCGATGTGGACCGATCCTTCACCAACGCTACTCATCCAGTCCTACAACGTCTCTATCCAGAGGTGCTTACCCTGCGCCAATATTTGCTATCTAAACTACCAAGCACATCGAAAAATAGACAGCGAAAGATCTCGCAGCTTGGACGTACAACATCCGCCCAGGGCATAAGTCAGAATCATCTCGATACCGCCGTAGTACAGTTGCTCGATTCAACATTAGTGTGCACTTCCAGTGTGAACGCAGACACAGGTGCTCATACGTGTTTCAAAGAAGAGCGGGAAAAGGACATCAGAGCATTTACCCAACAGCGCTCACAGAGTACTCCTGGCAGCACCTTCAATCCTGGATACTATATGCAATCTGAGGTAGGTCGTGGCATGTATCACATGCTTCCAGGATTGCGCTTATGGAATGACTACTGAGTGAATACAGATTGTCGATTTCGTGATATGGCGCTTATTCAAACGCTCAACAGCTCACAAGCCAACGCACCTGCTCTGTCATGGATTTCAAAGAACTGGAACCACCCGCCGTGAACAGGGTAATAATGGGAATCCGAGTTCTTCAATTCCTAATCTGCAAGAGCGTCAACCCAACAGCTACAGGCAGACTTTGAAAGAGCCAGTATGGTGTCGATTGCACGCATTACTCGGTCAGGGCGGCGATCGCATCATCATAGACATGCTTCTGGAGTCCTCTATCTTCATTCCTCTTAATGCAGATATGGGCAACTACTACCAATTGTCCGGAATGCCCATTTCTGAGATAAAATCGGATGGATTTCAGAAGAGCAACACCGTAAGAGTCGATGTGGGTTACGAAGCCGTCAATAATCCCTCACGTGTCAAGAGCGAATGTAAAACAGCAGGTACAATCACGTTTGTGCGGAGTCGCATGTTATATGCGAAAGCGGCCCTGAATGCCAAAGGTGGTGTAAGGTTTGGCATGCGCCACATTCGTGCGTTCTCTACTATCCTTCGGATGCTTCAATTACCTGACTTGGCTGGTAGATGTTCTCAATCGTTTTCCTAGCCGGGAAGATAAGCAACAGACGATACACATCATGCGGTATATCTTTCCCCGTCAATTCGGCTTGCACAATGTCTTCACCTCCAAGGTAGATCCGCGTGAGACCGCCATGCCGTTCATGGACTACACACTGCGCGAGAAAGACATATACAGTAGAATGTGCCGGGAGTTGGGTAGCGAAGCTACCAATGCTGAGAAGATAGTCAAATGGAAACAGCGAACGCCCAAGAGGCTCCGAGGTGACGCTGTCAGGTTGGTTGAGAAACTTCGAGTGCGGAACCAGCGGTGTTCGTACATGGAAATGCTTCGTCATTACGCTCCAATCGAGGTACGTACTGACTGATCTGTGTTTTGAGAAATCATGCTAACTCAGGCAGGGGATGCCTTTGTCAACGAAGCCAGAATGGAGGAAGAGCGTTATTCAGCCGGTCGTAAAGACAACTAATTGTGAAAAGAAGAGTCAGTATACGTCCGAAACTCGCACCGTTCAGCAAACATGTTTCACAGATCTTGCGTGTCCAGCGGCACACGTCTCAGCTTTTTGTCGTGCAGTCATCTCTAAGGTCATACCCGAAGGCTTCTGGGGTAACGAACACAACAAAAGCAATCTCATGTATTGGGTAGACCAGTTCATAGAGCTTCGAAGATTTGAGTCGGTCAATTTGCATCAGGTCACACAGAACATACAGGTCTGTACTCTTCTACCTGAATATTGAATTGTGCTGACGGATCCCAGATCACGAAAATAGCCTGGCTGCGCCCACCCGGCCACAACGACGACACAAAAATTTCCAATTCCGACATGAGCAAACGCACAGAGATGTTTCTTGAGTTCGTCTACTGGCTCTTTGACTCTTTCCTCATCCCTCTGGTTCGCACGAACTTCCATGTAACCGAATCCAACGCACACCGGAACAGGCTTTTCTACTTCCGCCATGATGTCTGGCGACTATTGGCAGAGCCTGCTCTGTTGGAGCTGCGTACGAACATGTTTGAAGAAATGCCAACGGAAAGCACGGAAAGACTGCTATCTGCACGTCAGCTCGGCTTCAGTAACATTCGTCTTCTTCCTAAGAGGCAAGGCTTCCGGACTATCATGAACCTGAAGAGAAGACAGCAAGTAATGCGGTATGGGACTACGATGCTTGGTCGAAGTATAAACGCGGTGATGACACCGGCTTTCAATGCGATCACTTATGAGAAGGTCAGTATATTGCTAAAGTTGACGACATTGTCGGCGCTAACCAGATGTAGTCACTACGGCCCGAACAATTTGGCTGCTCACTGTTCTCTGTCGGGGATATGTTTCCCAGGCTTGCATCTTTTAAGGCTTCATTGCGACAACGGGGACTTGGCGACACTCGGCTTTATTTTGCCAAAGTTGACGTGCAGGCTTGCTTCGATACCATACCGCAGTCACGCTTACTGCGTATGATCGACAGTCTCATGTCGATCCAAGCTTACAAGACGGGCAAACATGTGGAGATATCTCCTCTTCCCCCTCTACAACGCCTTGATGGTAAACATGTGGATCCAATGCCACTGAAAAAGTACATTCCGCACACTGATGCAGCAACGGATATAACCCCTTTCAATCAACTGGTGCAAGATAGGCTGGCAGGCAAAAAGGCCAACACTATCTTTGTCAACACCGACTTACAACGGCATGAGACTAAAGATGATTTGATGCAGCTCCTGCAGGAGCACATAGAGAGAAATGTTGTCAAGATCGGGAAGCGCTTCTATCGCCAGAAGACGGGCATACCCCAAGGGTCTGTTCTGTCGAGCATCCTGTGCAACTTCTTCTATGCTCAGCTAGAACGCGATGTCCTCGGATTCGCACTTGATGACGACTCTTTGCTACTTCGTCTGCTTGATGACTTTCTTCTGATCAGTATCAACGAAGAGTACGCGCGGCGCTTCGTACGTGTCATGCACAATGACCATCCAGAATACGGCGTAGTAATCAAGCCTTCAAAGTCATTGGCGAACTTTGACGTGATGACAGAGGAGGGGACCCGGATATCAACAAGCGGCTCAGATGGCAAATTCCCGTATTGCGGCGTCTGCATTGATACAACGACGTTGGAGATCAGCAAGAAGACAGAGCGCCCTACAAAGACCGGTACGTCGCATTGGATGTATATTTTTGATTGATGACCGTCAAGGGCTAATTAGTCCAGGTGTTGAGGACTCTTTGACTGTAGATCTGACCAAAATGCCCGGCCAAACGTTCCATCGCAAAGCTCTCAAGTAAGTCAATACCCGGTATACAGGTCCGGCCAATCAGGCTAGGGACGGGAAATAAAAGTCCAATATTTTGCTGATATTTGATAGCGCTTTTAAAATCCAGCTTAAAGCTATGTTGATCGATCAATCGTTGAACAGCGTGGCAACGGTACTAGCGAACCTGCATCAAAGCTTTGTTGAAGCGGCGGTGAGGTGCCTCGAGTACGCACGCGCATTATCCAAAGTGCGGACGACGTGTTCGAATCTGCTTATCAGTACGTCTAAACTTTCCTATTTGAAGTGTTGAAGTCCAAATCCATCAAGATGCGCATGCAGGGCTGCCCAGTAAGAGGCAGCGCGTGGAATGGATGATGGTCAGATAACACAAAAGCGAGCACAGTTTGCGCCACGGACGATCGTGATTGCGCTCGGTTACGCTAGCGAGGGAAATTGCTGACAAGGGAACTGCAGAGACGGTAGATAATATGATTGCGCTAGCCTATGTGATGCTACAGCGCCGTTCGCGATGGCGCGGCAGCAGAGAGGCAGAGATTGCGCAGGGCGTCATTTCGCGACGGCAGCTTCAGTGGTAAGTGTGGCTAAGCTTCCATGTCGTACAAGTTATGCGGGTGGATGCACGATCTGCGATTTGGCTAGATCGACTCCACGGTTTGGAGGATGACATGGCGGGGCTCGTATTTACCTGTTTCCAACGAGGGCTAATTTAGAGGGATAGGCTGGCTTGTAAAGCTTTTCAGACGGTGTTTCAGCGCAGGCAGACACAGCACCGCGCGCTACTAGCCTGGCTGAAAGGGTCTCTGTCGGCTTGTTGCATTTCTGACATGGCAGAGAGACAGATGCTGGAGGAGGCAATTACTTGGCATTGAAAGCTTAATGCACTAATCCAGTGGAGTGAAGAAAGAAGTTGCAGGATAGGCTTTCAAGACGATGTTGGGAGAGGTGACGGATCAGGAACTCGGGAAGAAGCAACCTAAGGATCTGTGCCGGGGGCCCACGCAGCGCCCACGTTTAGCGGCGGCATGTGGGCGCGACTGCAAGCCTTGGGCCTTGGCTGCAGCAGCTTCGGGAGTGACGGATGGACTGCAGAGAGGATGATGTCGTTATTCGTCTTTTCTTGCATGTTGGAACGCTATGCTATTGAAGCAAAGCACGGTAGTGTAGAGACGGGTCGTTACTTGGGCCTGATAAGCATGGAGCCCAGCAGATGATTGGCCGGCAAGAAGTGGTATCGTGATGTCAAGCGTAGATGCGACGGCTGGGACACCAACCCCCATCCCAATCAAGCCGGGGTCAACTATGCAGGCTTCCAACAGCTGGACAGCTTCGTAAAACGCGTTGCTAGGTGCATTGAACAAGGGCCGGCTGGGGAAGCATACTTGCCTCAGTCCTCCCCGTATTCGTTTTTGTGGTTTCAAGCAACATCTGGCATATCGCCAGAGATTCTCACCCTTTGTCCCCATGCCAGTTCCCATTCCCAACATAGACTCGTCCGCTGCTTGCAATTAAACTCGTCCAAGGCACTCTGCGCCGCTGACGGGTCCAGAGCACTGCGAGGCCCACCATTGGAGTCCATCCCTGTCCCCCGACATCAGGGGTTAGCGCAAGTTCCGCAAATTGCGTCGCCAAATCGACGAAGATGCCGGCGGTGCAACATCAACAGCGACTGCCTCCTGTCTACGAAGCTGGAGACGACGACTTTTCCGACGCCGACGTGCACTACATCTCGCAGGACAAGTCGCTGTATATTATTTCCGGGCAAAGCTATGTGCCTGCCTTGATCAAAGCCCCTTGCGAGCGCGACGATAGCTGCGCAACCCAACAGCGACTTCCTCACCGCATTGGCATACCACTACGCCTCTCCACCCAGCGAAGACCGCCCCGACCGCTCATGGCCACCCTCACCTACGCCCAAGATGCCCAGCAAACGTTTGGCGCTCCGCCTGGCAGCCCGCCGGACCTCACAAACTCAAAGTCGTCCAAGTCGTCCAGCATCCACTCGTCCACCCTCCTAGACTTCATGGGCACGACGGAGAACCTGTCGCACTTTGAGGACATCAACCTGGACGAAGCATCAGGTGGGCCCTCCTCCTTCCCCATGCCTGCGAGCCCGTCTAATCGCATCCTCTTTGAAGCCCCGCGAGCCTCGCTTTCCAACAGGAGCCTCCCGCATTCCCACTCGGCCCACTCCTTCCGCGACCTGACCGGCGCAACCAAGCCAAAGTACCCGAGCTTGAAGGGCCCCGTCAACCATGCCGTGCGACAACAGGCCCAGCTCTCCGCCCCAGGCAAGCAACAGGCCAGGAGAGGCTTCACTTCGCCCTCTGTCCCATCCCTCTCGAGCCTGAGCCTCGCCGCCCCTCAACGCTCCTCCCGATCACCATCCCCATCCAACACGCACAAATCTGCTTCAGCCCCGCGCACCCTGTCTCGCAAAAGCTCTCGGAACGAGGTTTTGCCGTCGCCCGGTTTGGGCTCGAGGAGGGCGTCGTGGCAGGACTCAAAAAGAAAAACTGTAAAGGAAAGGGAGGCTGAGTGCGACGATGAAGACGATGAGCTTCCCGAGGATGCTGTCATTTGGAATATCCCCATCTCGCCACGTCCCACCATGGATCGGTCGCCCGAGTCCTGGGTTGGCGAGAGCCCGCCTTTGGCGTCACCCAACCCTGATGCCTTGGTGTCCTCGTCTTCAAGGTCGTCCAGGACTTCTCCTGCGCCTTCTGTATCGCGCGTTTCCCAGAGGACTCCTTCCCCAAACGTTTCCAGTAGAGGCGTATCTCCGCAGTCGGCGACACAGCAGAACACGTGGGTAGAGACGTACACAGCACTAGACACAGATGCCAAGTTTCTCACCGGAAAACTGGAAGAATTCCAATCTGAGAAGGAGCGAAAGCAAGAAATTTCGAGACAACAGCCCGGTCTTACACGATCAGCATCCTTAAGTCAGCCAGAACCCAAGAGCAAAAAGCCGGCACTCCCACCCGTCCGCAAGAGCGATCCTCTGATCGATCCTTTTCAGCCATCGGTTGAGAAGCAAAAGTATCTCTCGCGGACCCGACCTTCATGGCTTCCTCCCAAGAACCCCAAGGAAGAGAAGAAGCACCTCAAGGAGTACCAGCGCATGTTGGCTCGCATCGAGGAAGCTGGTAAGTCATTTATGCCTTCAAATTGAGACCTAGAGAATCACATGACTAACAGTCGCAGAACGTCTCGAGGCTCAACGCGCCCAAGAAGAGGCCATAGCTCGTGAAAAGGCCTCTCGCATCAAGGCAGAGTATTGGTCGAGCTTACTGTTACCAAATTGGGCCACTGAGATGACAAATCCAGAACTTCGCGCCTCACACAGGAAGATGTGGTGGAACGGAATCCCACCACGGTTGCGAGGCCAGGTTTGGCAGATGGCAATCGGAAATGATCTCGAGGTCACGGAAGCAACGTATAACATTGCCTTGGAGAAAGCACGCAAGGAAGTCAAGACGCATGGTCACGAAGCGCTCGGAGGCCGTTATGTCTACATTGTCGAAAGCACCCAGGCCGTGTTCCCGGACCTCAAGATGTTCTCCGCACGGACATCACAGGAGGCAGAGGACGAGCAACCGCTACATCGAGACCTTGTCGATGTATGCCTAGCTTACTCGATGTACCGCCCAGACATCCCGCACTCAAAGTTCGACATACATCACATCGCCGCATTGCTCCTGTTGAACCAAGGCGCGCCGCAAGCCTTCATCACTCTGTGCAACCTGCTCAACCGTCCTTTACCTCTGTCTTTCCTCATCCACGATCAAAACGCCATACATGCCGCCTACTCCACAACCCTTCACGTTCTGTCGAAGAAAGCACCCAGTTTGGCACAACGATTAGAGACGCTGCGAGTCGAACCCAGAGACTACCTCTTCCACACACTCGGCTCCTTGTTCTGCGGTCGTCTGGGTGTCGAACATGCTGCGCGCATCATGGACATATACACGATCGAGGGCGACAAGAACCTTCCGCGGGCTGCAGTCGCCATACTTAGTATACTAGAAGGCAGCTGTATGGAAGGTGACGCGGCGCAAGTTGCGAAGATACTGCGGGAAAAGAAGATTGACCTTGATGTCGACGACTTCATGACCAAAGTTTTCGAGGCGGGCAAGAGCTCGTAGTGTAACATCGCTAGTGCTGGTTGCTGTAGTGGTCACTAGTAGCAATCAGAAAGTATTAATATCGCATTGTACAGCTGAAGGAATAATGGTATAATCAACAGAAAGGAAAGGAGACGGGACAGAGAGACAGAGGACAGAAAAAGGTCGATGATATACGAAGACTCATGCAGCGCGATTTTGAGCTGAACACATCACTGGTTAATCCCTTTCTTTGCATACAATGGCGTTCTCGATTTCCTTGCGTTCTGCATACATGGAGTTTTGCTATCAGCATCAAAGGCCTGTTCGCCATACAAACAATTTCCTAACCATCTTGTATATACAACGTAACTCTTAGATCTTGGAGGAAAGCGAAAGCCCAATGGTGAGCAGATGAGGTAGAGAATATATTACCATCAAGCAAAGCCCAGTTCCCATGTGTTTATTTTCATATAAACACGCAACCGGATATCTAACTCAACTTACCCCTCACTGACATATTGGCCTAATGGTGGGGTGAGTCTGTCTTAGTGACAACGGCAACGGCAACGAACGGGAGGCGTTATCGTTTGCCATGGCGCAGCTGAGGTGGAAAAGGGAGTACGGGAGCTAGTTTTTTTGGCCTTCGTATACAACGGTGCGGCAGGGGCGCAGTCAATAGTATGCAGCCATTTCCGGAGACGTGCTAAAGGGTCTAGGTGTCCTTGTCTTTCTCAGCTCAGCCCTTTGCTGTGTCTTGGGGGAGATAAGAACAGGAACAACGTTGTTCGCGATTGGGACTAGCGTCGTATCCGCTTGATGTCACATATCTGGATAGGCAACCACGACCTCAACATCCACCCGCAAACCACAAGTCTTTTCGTGTATACACGTACCCCTTTCCATACCAGATGGTCGTGGGAGACAACAATCGACTTCTTTCTCTATCCAAAAATTGACGGTGCTCCATCTACGCTCGTTAGTCCAAGCTTGCGTCTCATAAACTAGGTACATGAGAAGCTTCGCTCACATTACATGTATACATGTAGGCAGTGAAGACTAGACATGACTGCTGTATATTCCAAAAGCTAGTAAGTATAGTTGAACACGTTCCCTAAGCCCTTTTACTAGCAAAGATGATGCGACGTCCCTCATGGATTAATCTCCCACGAGTGCGCCTTCCCAGATACTTCGCAGCAGATAACCCGAACACGTGGTTTTGGTGTGCGAAAACTTACTCCCTGAGCTATTGCAGGGCATTTTCGATAGTCTTTATAGGTTGAGGATCAGTTCGCTGACTTGAAAGCAGGATCGTTGTTATGAGCTTTGTTGTCTCAAGCTGTTTTGCAGGATGTGGTGTCACCGCGTTACTTCGGCGTGTGATAATGTCTTCCTGCTAGATGAATTCAATTCAGTCTAGACTGCCTTGAGTATCTTGCAACGAGATGGTGCCGTCCTGGACAACATCATCCTAGCCCGTTACTTTTCTCTCGACACCTTGTCAAATTGTCTGACAACTTCTCTGTTCTTAGTCACGGCTCCCAGTAGGGTACGTATGCACTCCGAATGAGAAGCAAGCACTTGATCAAGTTCTGGTGTGAGCCTATTTGAGCAGTGGATAAAATCATGGAACGATGTGAGTTAGGACTATCAGGGCCGTGGTTGTACAGGTCATGGAGTACCTGAACTGCCGTCGACGGCCTCTGACATGGAACATGTAGTTTCACATTTAATAATACTCATTGTACAAGAATCGGTATTTACTCGCTCACATTCTCATACCATATCAACCCCGCTTCTCCTTGTTTTCCGCCGCCCTTCTCTTGGCTCGTACTTCTGCCTTTCTTCTCTCTCCACCATCGACCTTGTGTCCCCTCCTTACTTCCCAGATGCCCTCTTGCAGTCGTATCCGTGCTCGTAGACCTCCACTTCCCTTGACTGGCTCCACAAAGCTGCCCTTGATCGTCTTGGCGTCCTTTACAATAACGCCTTGTACCTTGGGTAATGTCTCAACGGGTTCGACTGGCGCTTCGGCGCCGACTGGTACATTGACAACCAGTTTCCTCGTTCCTGGGTCATGTGTGGCTGTTGCAGCCGCAGAGCGAGGACTTATGGTGTTGCCGAGTTGTGGATTTGGCGGTACTGGTGCTTCTACAACCTTGAGTTCTGCCACTCCATCTGTAACGTGCTTGCAGTCGCCTCCGATGCCATATTCACCATTCCTGTACTTCTCTCGCCACTGTAACAGGTAGCGTCTTGAGCGTGCTGGCTCTACACCAAGTTCCTTCAGTTGCGGTGATGTGAGTGTGAAGAGGGCTTCCCAGGACGGTATCTTGGTTGCGTGTGCGGAGAGGCCGCGACCGATTGCGCTGAGAAAAGCGGTATGGTCGGGAATGAATGGTATTGGCTTCGGGACAGGGCGCATAGGGATTGAGTGCTGGAGATTCCGCACGCATGTCTTGGATGCTGACACTGCGGAGGTCGCATTGAGGAGAGGGCGTCTGAGGATCATGATGGCGGCTGCTGCTACATGTTCAGCATCAATACATACATCAAGGACTGGCATACAACATACTGTGTGCGGAATTGCGTGTCGCGCAGCAAAAACCCCCAATTCGCGTTGATGTCGAAGCTGCAGTCGCCGTGATTTTCGGGAAAGCCAAGACGGCGCTAAACACCCGCAGCACGGCGGCCAGCAGCCCCACGTCACCAAGTCTCCCAGAGCTCCACAAGCTTACAGCCCAAAACACCAACTGGCAGTAGTAGAGAGTCTCCTACAGCACGCCTACCATCCCCTCCACCATGTCCGGCCCCGAAGTCCACCACCTCTTCCACCACCCCATTGCGGACCATTCCTTCTCCGCCGACCGCCAGACGCTCGCTGTAGCCCGCGAGAACAACGTCGACCTCTTCCAGAAGACGGGCAGCGGATACAAGCTCAAGGATGAGCTGACAGGCCACGACAAGACAGTCACGGGTGTCGACATTGCCCCCAACTCTGGCAAGATTGTGACGTGCTCGCAGGGTAAGCTTGGAGCTATCGGCTGGCTTGCAACAGGCAGCTAATCAATGGGACAGATCGCAATGCCTACGTTTGGGAGCCGTCACCGCAGGGATGGAAGCCTACACTGGTGCTTCTCCGCATCAACCGCGCTGCTACCTGTGTTCGCTGGGCTCCCTCCGAGACCAAGTTCGCAGTCGGTTCTGGTGCTCGCCTGATCCCCGTCTGCTACTTCGAAGAGGAGGACAACTGGTGGGTCTCCAAGCACATCAAGAAGCCCATCCGCTCCACCATCACCTGTGTATCCTGGCACCCCAACTCTGTCTTGCTCGCTGCAGGATCGACCGATGGACATGCTCGTGTACTCTCTTCCTTTGTCAAGGGCGTCGACGAGCGTCCAGAGCCCTCAGCATGGGGGGAGCGTCTACCCTTCAATACCGTGTGCGGCGAGTACCTGAACAACACTGCAGGTTGGGTCCACAGCGTTGCCTTCTCTCCGTCGGGTAACGCCCTCGCTTTCGCATCCCACGACAGCACCCTCACCGTCGTCTACCCTAGCGGTCCTGAGGAGGCCCCCCGTGCTATCCTTAGTGTCAGCACTCAAGTGCTGCCCTTCATGTCCCTAGTCTGGACCTCTGAAGCTGAAATCATTGCTGCGGGATACAACTGCGAGGCCTATCGTCTGCAGGGCGACGAGTCTGGCTGGAAGCTTGCTGGAAGCCTGGAGGCCAAGAGCCGACCTGGTCTTTCTGACCAGCGTGAGGAAAGCGCACTGAACATGTTCAGGCAGATGGATCTCAAGGGCAAGTCGGGCACGGATGACACCAAGCTCAAGACTGTCCACCAGAATACCATCAACACTATCCGTAGCTTTGAGGAGAGTGGAAGCGGTGTCACCAAGATCAGTTCTACTGGCGTGGACGGAAGGGTTGTCATCTGGACTTTGTAGGCACAGCTTTATGGACTCGAGTCATTTTGTAAACAGAAAAAATCAATTCTCTCGCACACTGTCAGCGAGAGTGGAGTGGCATCTAGGTAGCCAGGATATCAAAAACACCTTGAATAACCATACCACCTGGACCCAACTGATCTCATGGACGCGCCCGTCCAGATGCTTCTAATATCTTACATTGCCCTACACTTTTCTCGCACACAGCTAGTCTTTCATAGCAAACGTACGTGCATCCCAGTAAACGCCAGCCCTCATGTAATTCGCTTAACCAAAGCCAGGGAAACCTTGCGCATTGAAGTCAAGCGGTACAGTGGGAGCTGGAGCACCGCCGGCGGTACCCATCCCTTGCGTCGTTTGCGCATCGTTCAAAAACCAAGACCAATCCTGATCGATATCCATGGGCATGTGTTGCCATGAGAAGTTGTTCGTTGGGAGAGGGAAATTGTTCATGCTATCGTCGTTGATCTGTGAGTTGAACGTGCCTGATGCAGCAGCGCCTGTTGCCGACGCGTCGTCTGCGTTGATGTTGTTCCAATTGTAGAAGCCATCATATGAGACAAAGGGCGACGCATCGGTGAGATTGAAAGCCGAAGTACCGGTGCCAGCGGAGATGGACGTCTTTGGCGTGACATTAAGGGACTGTGTAGGTTGCGAGAAGATGTCTGATGCAGAAGACTGCGACGGCTTCTCTGACGTGGGTGTGTAGAGTTGTGCTGATGTAGCTGGTGACCTGGAGCTCACCATGCTGGGGGAGCAAGCCGGTGGCATCTTCTTGACTAACTGGCCCCCTCTCTTGATAGATATGGTACCAAAGTATGGAATGACAAAGTCGGATTGGTCGCCGCATCCCTCATGGTCGAGGCTCGTGCCTTTGAATTTGCCCAACATCTTCTCGAGGACCTGTGCGGATTGCGCGGCTACTTTGCCTCCCTTTTCGCTCGACGCGCGATGGAAGATGTCGATGCTGACCTCGATGAGGCGTACGTCTTCTTCGATATCCTTGGGCGTGGGACCGCTACTCGAAGACTGTGAGACCATGCCGAAGTTGAGAAGACCGATTATGACAAGAACTGCGGCCGTGAAACCGATAAAGTCGATGGCCTTGCACTCGTAAAGTGGCTGGATGTGTCCGGTTCGTAGAGACTGATATAACCGTAGGACTTCTCGCGAGCCGTTCAAGCATGCAGTTTTTGAGTATGAGAAGCGCGAGTTTGACGCCGCCTTGAGCATGAAGGGCAAGTGCAGGTATACACGGATCTGATGGAAGATCATCTGACCCATGATTCGCTCTCGCAATTCCGCCGCATTCGATTCCGCGTCAGCAAGTAACTCCGTGTAGTCGAGCCACGCTGGATCGAACCTCTTCCACAAGTCCTCGAGCTCTTGGTCCAGCTGTAGCGCCCAGGCAAAAGATTGCTCGGCAACTCCCTGGTTTCGATCGATGACCCTGCCTGCGAGCTGTGAGAGCTTTGTGATGCCAATCAATGGATGAATGTAAGGGCCTTCGCTAATCTCAGGCATGGTCAAGTCGCAGTGTGCATCGCTAATCCCGTACGGCAGACCCAGCAAGAGGGACAAGAAACGGTCACCATGGTACATAGCCCACCAGATGCTCTCGTGTGGAGCGGAGGATGTGCGCTTGCGATGCAGTCCCTTTTTCGTATAAGTCAATGCTGGACGACAATCTAGGAATGCATGAACTTACCATGAGCTGGGCATACATTAAGCCTTTCCGGTATGCGATCCAAGCTCTTCGTGGTTGGCCTACATCCGCGTACCACTTGGATTTCAGGATCAGACACTCTAGACCCTCCAAGCTTGCGGCATACTCGTCGTCAGACAGGAACCATCGGTCCACAGCCTCGATGTAGCGTTCGACATCGTCATCGTTCTCCGATGAGCATATACCAACCGACAAAACAACAGTAGCAATAGCTCCGATGTTTCCAGTTGTCAGAGCCTGAGCAGCAAACTGAGGGAGTGTTTGCTCAGGACCAGATGTGCCGCTGCATTTCCTCCGCCATGTCTGCCACCAGTCACTGTTGGAATTCAAAAGTTTGGTGAGTTGATCGTAAGGCGGTAGCATGGCAATGAGTGCTTGCTTGGACTTCTCTCGTTTGGCAGAATGCGCGATGGTGTTTCCAGCCGCGATGTCGTCATCGTGTCTGTTTTCCACAGTGTACCGGTCGTCAGCCGCTTGGCCGGGCCTTGGTGTTGAGCTCTGTGCAGGGCCATTGCGGGCTTTCGCTTGAGCCTCAGCATCGTTCAACTGTAGATAATAAGCTTCCAGATCGGGTTCAAAGAGTGGAAATACATACTGCATCTTCGAATACAGAGAGGATCGGTATGTGGTGACCTCGGTCCGAAGCGGCACGCTGATTATCCGGCAATCGGAATACGTTGGATGAAGCTTCTGAAGAAAGAGGAGTGGGCGGAAATGTATCCTTGTGGTAGATAGTGGGCGCTTTTGGTGATGAAGTGTCCGCTACGCTCTGACTTTGACTGCGGCTTTCTGACTTTACAGTTTTGTCTTCAAGCAACGTATCAACCAAGGCCTCCAGTCGCGATACTCGTTCACGAAGATTCTTCCTATGATCGACAATGACCTCTGGGTTGGCATGTTCTTGGTCGATGCACCTGCTGCCGCGCGCGAAGCATTCTGAGCAAACATCCGGGTTGTCGGGTTGGAAGATGCATCGGATCTTGCGGCGGCGACCTGTATTACATCAGAAAGGCTCACATTATGCTTATGATGAGACGTAGAGTGGAGATTGAGGTTGGCGTAGTGATGCACAGGCGAGACGAGAGTAACAGTGATGGATAGCAGTATGGTGAACAGTAATCATTCAACGCGAGGCAATAACTGGATCCACATACATTCGAAGCAGCTATGCGTACCCTTACGCATCTTTTTGCGTGTCGGCAACGTCTCCTCCTTTGGCATCTCGATTCGTTGTGTTCCAACCACCCAGATCGTGCGAACCTAGCTCTTACGACAAATTCGTCCGGACTCGGCTCTGCACGAGCAAACCGGATCACGGAAGTTTGATGTTATATAATCGCGTCCGCAACTCGATTCCTCCTGCGGAATAAACGGATCAGGCCGACGAGAAAGAGATAAAAGATGTCAATAGTAGCAAGAGGATAGACGTCAGCTTCTGGTGGTGATAGGGTTTCAAAGCAGAACGAGGAGGTCCGGAGGTGATTTCGTCCGTTAGGGCCGTGTATTAGGTCAGCGAAGGAAGCTGAATAATGCCGCGCAACGGCCGTCAAAGCACTACTGCTGACTACAGAATCTTATAGAAAGCCAGGCTTTCCAGGCAGCAGTTTATCCTGTGTTTTGGAGCGGACTTTCGGCGACTCGGTCGAGTCGGGGCTCCTCTAAATCCCGTTCCCCATTCGGCCAAATATGCGAGAAACGAGTGCGAATGGATTCCGGGATACATTGGAGGCTAGCCCGAGGCTGTGCTAATGCTTGTGTTGATCTCGAAACATGGAGTTTGCGGATAATACCGATATGACACGACTTGGCGATGCCCACGGATTGCACACCTGCCTGGTGCCCCGTATACGCGTATTCTACCCCGCGGGAGGCCCCGCGACCCTCGTTCCCTCGTTCATGATGGGGACCTTTGTTCGGGAGGAAATGGGCCCGCTATCAGCATCGTAGTCTGGACCCATTATGACATCGTTTTCAGGGTGCTTGCGTGGAACACGGGTCGACGCGAGCTAGCAGCCCTATGAACGGATAGTGGGCACGCATCGTCATTCCGAGCTCAGCCGCATCATACCTAAGAATACCACAATCTTGATGTTCATCTCTCCAAATCCAAAGCCCTAACCAAAAAAGACCTACCAACCTTGCTGTACAGGTTCTCGGTATTATGGTCTGATCGACAACCTTGAATGATTATTCCTGGAGTCTAGATGCGCTTGCTGCAGTCCACAAGTTCATTTGAGCAACATGTCTGCAGCACACAACCATCGTCATATGCAACATCTTCCCCCGAGCCCACCACCGTCGCCTCCATCTACACGGCAGAGAAAAAAGAAGAAGCCCGATCCTTTTGAACAACTCGCAACTACACCAATACCCTCGCTGCCCTCTTCTCCAGCAAATGAGCTTAACGACGACCAAGAACCCCTTCTGAAACGAGTAAGCCATATCGAGATGTCAACACAGTGTGAGCGATCCTAACACTCCTTCAAGATTATACTCACGCCCGTCTTGTTCACATCCTTCCTCCTCTCTCTCTTCCTCGTCAACTACCGCAATCGCGCCCGCCGAACAGAAGCACACTCACTCAGCTTCTCCCTCCTCGCGTACCTCGCTCCATCCAGCTGGCTCGATCCAGAGCCCTACCAAGATCCTGATGATTCGAAATGGGGTAGAAGGGGGACCACTGGACATGTTGAGCCCCATGACGCTATAGGTCCCCGGTCAGACGAACAAGACGATGAGAAACCGAAGAAACGGAAGAAGAGAAAGTCGTGGCATCTGCATAGAAAGATCAGGAAAGTGGCCAAGCTGGAGATAGGCGATGCGCTCGAGATGCGAGGCCGCATGATTGTTGTCATGCTTGTAGTATTGGGATTGGCTTGTGCAATACTGTGGATGGGTGTTAGGTGGGTTATCGTCTTAGCATCACAGCGGATGTATGGTGTAAAAGCCTGACCACTGGAGCGAGACAACTGCCTTCCTGTCCATGATACGTACAATGCACGAAACGCAATGAAGTATTGATCGATTCTTGGAATTGTCTGAGAATGGGAACTCTGTGCCAGAGCTACCAAAGGAAGAGGAAAAAATGCGAACTGGAGTCGTCGAGAAGCCGTTCCATCATGAGAATATGTTCATAGGCGCATCAGTCATACAAACATCCCCAACAAGTAATCCAAGAACAAATACAGTCGATCTATAAAGCTGGGTATCGCACCTTTTCAACGCCGGTAACCATCTGATCATAACTTCGAAGAAATATAGAGAACTCATTGGAAGACAGCATAAGAAAAAGGAAGTCTGCTCGTCAAGGCCTCATGGTAAAGAGGCGCGCGACGAGTCGGTCGAAGAAGTACCCCATATCCTCATCTTGCCTCTTCTCTTTGGCTTTCTTTGCCAGGTAGTTCGATGTTTCCGCCTTTTTAATTGCCTCCCGCAAATTTTGGATGAATGCATCTTCGGGTGTACCTGTCTGGTGAGACTGCATTGACTCGCCCTCCCAGTCTGGTCTGAGTCTGGCGTGGCAACCAGAGAAGCACGCGCGATAAAATTCGAGTAGTGATTTCACACCATGATCGTCGATTTCTACGTCCTCTTCAGTAGAAGGTGAGCGTGTGGCGTTGTAGCGGTTATGATATGGCAGTTTCGCAGCGTGGTAGTGAATAGACTCTACCGTCATCAGGACAGTGGTAAGAACAGCCAGAGCGATGGGCCACTCGTCGCAGTCCTTGTTCAAAAGAAGTTGCTCCAATGATGTGAGCACATCCTTCATCAAGCTAAGAGCAAGGCCGGGCATGATCGCACCAAATTGCGAACGAATAAAGCAAGGTGTAGGAGTGAGGTCCTGGGGTATATCCATCGTACTGCGGATGAGCTGCTCCAACATGGAGCTCTCTGAGCGTGATGGAAGCGTTATATCACCGCCAATGTGCACCAGCACAAGAAGCTTGAGTGCCTGGTGTAGTATGCGGTAGTGAGGGGAGCTTGCTGGAATAGATCGCGAAAAGACGTAGATATCGCGTAGGATCCTCAGCGGTGAGCAGTATAGCGGGAACGCACGGAAGTGATGCGCTACTAGTAGCGACAAGTGAGAGTCTAATGTATTCAGCAAATGGTATTGTGCATCAGCTGTTAGCACAGCCGGGAGAACGGCGTGCTTGTGCGAAGGACCGGTGTAGGGCTGTGGTGGCCAGGAGTAAATGATGTGCTCGTGCACGAGGGGATTGTCGTCGTTGAGTTGTACGGCATGTACCGAGACAGGAAACGTTGGTCCGAAGCCAAAGTTTAGAGGAAGCGTGTAGGTAGCCTCTTTTGAAATTTCGAAATTACCAGCCGGAACGAAGGATTCCAAGGGCCGAGTGGTTGGATGCCAACCTAGGCGGTCAGAGAGGAATGCCGCAGAAAGGTCAACAAGAGTATGGTCTCGACAAGGGTGGTTGACTAAATCCCCTTTGTAGTGTTCGAGACAAGCTCTGCACGGAGTACCAGGGTCACACTTTTCCTTCCGTCGTTGGCAATTCGAGCAAGCGCCAACAATCCGCATCAACGCAGCATGGCGGCGCTGCTCAGCAGTCAGGGCTCTCTTCCGCCCTTTGGGAGCCCGACCTGGCATACCCTCTGTGCTCGTGGGTGCTAATCGGTGCGTCAAAGGGTTCGGGTGATAAGACACCCAGCCATAGGAGTCAGGCGAGGGGGACGGAGTGGAGGCTTTGCGTCGAGAAAGCGATGCGCTTCTAGACAAAGCAACACCGCGAGGGTAACGTGAAGTTACTGGCGATACTGAGAGTATAGGAGGAGGTCTTCGTACTGATGCAGAGGCTGATGTTCGGTTGTTGTAGTAGGTAGGTCCAGGTGTAGCATCAGGAATGGTGATGGCTCTGCTGCGATTGTGTAGCTCATATTCGCCATCTGATCGTCGATAAGACGGCAGTGCCGAATTGTAGTTCTGCGAAAAAGAATTTGGAATGGCAATCGGCTCGACTTCTGCTCTGCCCCCATCATCTTCTGCGATCGGTTCGATGATCCGTGGCTGATCTGCCCATGTACCAAGATTCGAGAACAATCGGGAGGCTCTCACATCCAGACCACTGAAGGAATGGGAAGAGTCCGTAACATAGGGGTTGAAGACGGTTTCAGTTGTGCTCTCGAGAGAACCAGGGGTGAAGGTTTCCGGGATACGATCGTAGCGTGTATCCAAGATAGGCGAGTCGTTGATAGCACCTAACGGTGATAGGAGGCTGCTGTCGCACGCACCAAACGATCCAAAGTACTGACTATCTGCTTGGACAGCTAGCGGAGAAGTTGATATGGTGTCAAAGGACAGTGAAGTTCCATTTGCATGTTCGAACGATGACTGTCCATCTAGGATTGATGGCGGGCCGGAAACCGTATACTCGAGTGACGGAGGTTCGTCAACGACCGAAGGAGGTGCTGATACTAAATATGTAGGCTCGGACGTGTAGCTTTCCGATAGCTGGTGGCTCGCAACGTAGCTGCCTTCTTGAGCCCTTGTATAACTGGTTTCTCCTTGGAAAAGAGGGTCATACAGTTCATCGTCCCAATCAACGAGCTCCTGCCAGCTTTCGTTCAGGGAGCTGATATACGGAAAGCGAGACATTCTTCAGGTGGATCAACGGTGTTGTGTGTCAGGCTGAAGGGCAAGGAACAACCAAGAGTGGATGAAGGCCGTAAGGTTCACCCCTTCGCTGAGGGTCTCATGCGATGAGCGATGACAGCGTGTAGAGTACGGAAGCTGGAATGTTGCGCCGGAAGACGATAGCTGTCTGAGTAACACCAATTAATTTCTCCAGGCTGCAAGGTGGCCAAAGTTATATTCCACGCGCAAGTTGGGGCAATGTCAGGGTGCGGCTGACTTGACTGCCTTGCATCAGAGGCCGCCAGGGCAATTGACGAGTAGTCGTCAATGGCCTTATCACGTTGTAGCTGCTTATTAGTCAATGACTAGAACTTGCATGTAAATGGCCGCGGGCCGTTGGTGCTGGAAGCTTTGTGTCGAAGGTATGATGTCTTGGGGCTGGTCGGCAGTGCCATCTGACCATGCGCGAGTCTGCAGCGTGGCGGCCGGTCAACTCAATCTGTGGTAGCCCTGTCACCGTGCTTTGCCGGGTAGTTCTCCCCGCTGTATACTAACAAATTAACATCGAATCAGCATGGGAGACGTGAGCGACGTGCAACCTAGCGCCAGTCGGCCGGTTCGACACATCTGCGCGATTTTGGTACACCATGTCTAAGAAGGCAGGCTTCTGGAAAGACTTCGCCTCATTGTGGCTGTGAGCGGTGCGGCCAGTCGAATAATCTCCGGCCATGCACATGTTCCTCCACAATAGGTAATCGAGTAATCCACTTCCGTTGCGCAGTTCGACATCTGTTAGACGTCGCTGTGTAAGGTGTAGAAAGGACGGCTGCCTATACTGGGTATGCGGAGGCATTTCGGTATGGTAAAGCCTACGTTTGCCGAGCTGGACCAACACCTTGACCCTTTCGGATGCAGTGTCTTGCTTTCTTTCGCGCGCGATAGCAGGACTGCTACGCGGAATCCCTGACCTCGGCTATGAGGGAGCTTGTCCTTGACGCCCTCCCCCAGATTACCGTGAACACGTAGATGGGGTGATCAGGTCAAGCGAACGTCTAGCCGTGTTGAGTAAATGACACCCCTTCAGACCAACGCCCTACACATCGCCAAGCAAGAAGCAGCCTGACAAAGTGCCTTACAGCCGGCAGAGCAGCTGCGCCGTGGGCTCATCAATTTGTCCCTGCACTAGATGCTGCAGTAGTACGTGCTGGTATGCATGCACTCCACTCGTACAGATATGTAGCTAGCGAGCCTCACTCTTTCTTTGCATGTGTTTGCGGCTCTGCGCACTCACTTCCCCTTCGGCTCAAACAATACACTGACGTACTCTGCTTTGAAATCGTCAATTGCGCAGAGACAACTGCATGCCCGACTTCTCGGGTATGACACGATAGGATCCTTCAACAGCCATTTCATCAAGTCACCAAGCGAGAGCGGATGCGACTGTGTTGCAGAACTCAACATAATTATACTTGAGGACCCAACGCCGAAATGACGGAGCGGGTCCAGCCCAAAGGAGTATTAGGGCAAGTAATTTGGCCAAAAGATACCAAAGCAAGCAACGCAGACAAAGTATGGCCGTGACAGTACGTATATGCGGACAATAAGACATGCGAATATGAGATACAACAGAAGAAGCCGAATCCTAAGCAAGACATGTACAGGAACAGATACACCGAGCCCACCCGAAATAACCTTTGACTTGATGTCGGGTATCATCTAAAAGGAAGAAACGTATGGAGCAGCATGGTATCGTACAAGAGTCGACCACGAAACTACCTTTTCCCCCATTGTAGTCAGACATCGATCATGTCATCAGATCCCTGACTTGGTGTCGGATCAGAACAAGACCACGCGCGCATGCGGACGATAATGTCGAGATCCGGATCCCCGTCTAGTCACGAAGCCTCGTTAGGAGCATAGAATAGAACAATCTCGCCCCTATCATTTCTTCGGAGACGTAGATCCTTCCAGAGCTCTTTCTCGTCATCAGCCTTGGAGGGCGCGCGGGCATGGTGCTCGTGACGCTCGCGATGATACCGTTTCAGAGCCTTGTTGACACTCATGCCGCGCTCGGAGTCTGGACCCTTGGTGATGAAGGACATGAACAGTCCTGCAGGCGAAGAGATAGGTGCCACGTCTCCGGTGGGCCGCACAATCAGCTGGCCTTGGCCATCTGGCTCCGGAGAGTTTGTTGCCGAACGATGGTACTCAATGGCCTTGACCGCTTTGCTCTCGCGCGGTGGTGGCGACACAGAAGACGAGTATTGCCGACGACGGACTCGGCGAACCTCAGTTGTAGAATCCTCGCGCTTCTTCTTGGGCCTGATCTTGACGAGAGCAGTGCTAGCCTTGCGCTCTTTGCGCTCCTTATCGCGGCCCCTGTCCTTTTCCTTCTTCTCTGCTTGCTCACGAGCCTTGGTGTCAGCCTTGCGCTGCTTAGCTTGCTCCGCCTCGTATTCTCGCTGCGCGCGCATAAGAGCCTTCGAGTTACCCTGCTTGGCGCGTTTCATGGGGCTCAGAGGCGAGTTGACATAGTCACCAGAGTCATCCGGCGAAGGTGGGAACTCAGGTCGGGCAAGCAGTCTGTTCAGCCCTCCAGTGAGACCAGAGTGAAGCGTCGCGGGCGCATCTGCCATCATAGTGTCTCTTTCCTCCTGGGCGCGGACTAGCGACATATCGAGTTCACTGGGCGAATTGCGCTTGCGCTTGCGATCGGTTTTCTTCGACGTGGTTTCAACATCCGTGTCGCGCGACTTGTTCCTCGAGTGCTTTGACTTGGAGGCAGGTGTAGTGTACGAGTCGTAGCGCTCATTGGAAGGACGAACTTGCTCGTTCCCGTACGAGAAGCCGTTTTGTGCAAAGGACTCGTCGTCGTCGGGCACCTGGAACTTCATGACGTCGGCGATTGTAGGCATGTACTGCTCCTCGTATGCAGGTGGCTGACTGTCTTCAAGCATGCGCGCTTCGTTGATGGGCGCGCTCGTTCTCGGAACATTGGGTGTCGACGAGGGGTCAAGGAAATCGAAGACATTAGGAGCCTCAATAGCCTCTTGCTGGTGATAGCCTAGAGAGTGCGCCGCTGGCGGAGGAGTGGGCGCACGAGGCGGGGCATCCACGACTGCGACGGCGTTGTCATCATTGCGCGCTTCTTCGACGGATGCGTTGTGAGGAGTGATGGCTTGAGAGTTGTCGTGGTAGGCGCTGTCTCTCTTCTGTTGCGGGCCCTTCTTCTTCTCTTTGTAGAGTTTGCCCTGGTACTTTTGGTCTTCGGTTATGCAGGCCTACCATGTGTCAGTTAGCGACTGCGAAGGGTGAAAAATTGAATACGGCGCAATGCGCGACGCGGGCGCACAAGTTGCAACAGTCGCAGCGTGCTGTTCTAGCAGCAACGGGTCGCCATGTAGGGCAAGAAAGGTATGATGCGTACCGTATGAGATTTGTACGAGGTTCCTGGGAAGTGGACCATGCAGTCGAGGCAGGTAAAGGAAGCGCCATAGCATTGGTTACGATGCCCGTCAAGCTTCTTCTTTGTGAGGACGTCTCCACAGCCCTAGACCGTCACAGTAAGCCTTCAATGCATCTCCAGGGAAGGGGCCAATGGTGGGGAGAATATGGACATGGGGCTCAAGTAAGTACCTCGCAGGAGAAGGACACCATGGTGGAAAGATGAGGGTCGATAGACAAGTAGCGGTGAACAGCTGGCAGACGGTCAATGGAGGAGAGGATGAAGAGTCGGTGTATGGAGGGGGTGCCGCGTCGTTATCACCCCTCGCTGGCCCAGGTAAGGTTTCAGTTGTTTGGGATACAACAAAAGTCGTTATGGCGCTAAGTTGCTTTGGGAACAGGCCCCTGACAATGCGCGCCTCGCGACCATCCCGAAATACATCATGCGACCGCGCATCTTGCATGCAGCCTGTTAGCGCCTGCGAATAGCTGCCATCCCAAGCCACGCGCCCGCCGAACTGGTGGGCTGCCCATGGTCATCTCCTAATGGATCGCCGACCTGTAGCATCGCTTTGCCATGACGCACGACCATCACACACGGTTGGAAAGTTGGAGAGGGGCACGGTGTCGCAGGTAGAGTACTATGCTTCATTCTATCGTCCTTCTATCGGGCTTGATAAGGGCATGCTGTTTGGCGCGCATCTTGCTTGCGTGGCTCTCTTCACGACAGGGCTTCACCTGTCTGAAGGCTGATCACTGAGCAGTCATTCGCTAGGGTGTGCTTAGGGCAATCTCGAGTCCGGTTTACATCCCACCACCATCGAAGCCACTTCTCGACATGCCGTGTGAAACCTGGCTGACGAACTCTGCGATCTGCCGGGAAGGCCGGAGGAGCTCCGTCGATACCTTTCAGCTATCGTCTTGACTATTGGCTTATTGGCTCCTCTTCCAAGTCGTTAGCCATCGTTTGCGGCGTAGCAAGTACCCGCAAATAGAGATATCGTGACCATGTCGCAACCCCCTTCTGCGCAGCACAGTGTCTCGGGCATTTCGCATCTCAAGTCCGCTGTGCCGTCCAACCCCACCTTGCATGCGAATCCGTCTTACGTGTTTCAAGATGGAGTTTGGGCTCTCGTAAAGGATACATTGGCAAGTGTATCCTCTTGAGCTATGCGCTTTGCCTGGTGATCCTTCCCCTACCCTAGCGCTTCATGGTCCGGGGTCTCATGCAGCTGTGTCTTTGCTCGATGCTGTCGGCTCCTCGTCTCCACACTAGATGTTGGTGTACGCAGTCAGTTTATGTCTCATATGTAGTTCGTACAGGGATACTACTTACACCACAATCATATGCATCACCTATATCTTCACAACTGAACTCGGGCTTGCCCAGCCTCTTGTTGACGATATTGTGTACGTAGCAACCCCACATGGCGGCTGCTGTCCGCGACGATACTTGAGGAGGATACTTTGCGAGTACTTGCCCGAAGTGCTCTGCGCATTCCCCGCTGCAATTCCAGTCAGTTTGCGCATGACCTTTGTGTGCGCCACACGGTGTAAGACATACCAAGGGTACAGGCGTTGGAACAGGTGTACGTATGACCGCAGTGCCTCTTGCTCCTCGTCGGTAGGGCTTTCGGGGAAGCGAGCAAAGGTTGTGTGTAAGACTTTCCACGCGGCGCGACCGAGTTCTGCCCTGCGTTTGCTTGTCAGTCTGCCCGTGTTCTGTACATGGTGTCTGCGCAGAGGCTGTGATGCACATACTTTGCCGTCGCATTCTCCAACTTTGGCGCGATCGCATGTCCGGTGAGCACGGCTTCGCTGGTACGACCCAGCTTCTTCTCGACCGATGTTGGTGCTAGATGTGATGGCGTTACTTTGTAGGGCCCTACAAGCACGAACGAGCACAGGGCAAAGACGACTAGAGCAAGGAGAGCAAACCGGGCCCTGGGGCCACTGATGCGCATCATGGTGAAGTGTTTAGGTCAGATCTCCGAGGTGAGAAAACGAGATTTCAAGGTGGTGAGACGCGTTCCATGGTTCACTGTGGAATGCGAATGGCTGTCATCTATGGCCACGCACTCGATGCCTCAGATAGCGCCAAGCTTGCGGCTTCGAAGCATCACGCCCGAGTGGTCCCACCATGCGGGTAAATCTGCAGGTACATGTGTGCAATCGAAGCTAGTTCGCATTCGACAACGCCATTAGCATTCTCCGCGATGGGAAATCAATAAAGTGCAGTTGGTGAGCTTTTGGTACGCTGCGACGGGTGCCGGGGGATATTACCGGTCTACGTCATCCGATATCGCAGTAGGGCTGAGCTTGCTGGTCCTCCGAAAGCGTTCAAAACTTCAAAATTGCCCATTGACCAATCTGCATATTGGCTCGCGCTTCAGCACACGACACCGTAACTCACTGCAAATAACACAACCATGTCAGACTTTCCTCCTTCACCCGTCGATACCATTGGTACGTCAATCGCTGAGCGGGTTGCCGGCACGTTCCACGCAGCGCAAAGGCCCACGCTAACTCAACTACAGACTGGAGCAATGTGGGCTTCAAGATCCGAGAAGGTAAGACTTAATCCTGTTACGAATGAACTCGGCGAGTGCATAAACTGGGACATGCACGAGAAGGTATTGAGAGGGCGCCCAAAGTGTGTTTGTACTGCGTATATCCACCCCGCCGTGGAGTCACCCACCAGTACGATTTCGAACTCTTCCTAACTTTACAAAGTCGCTGGCCATGTTGAATCACACTACTCTGTTGAGACCGGCAAATGGACCCCCCCAGTCTTTGTCGAGGATCCATTCCTGCGCATCCACGGCATGGCACCCGGTCTGAATTACGGGATGCAGTGCTACGAGGGTATGAAGGCCTTCCGAGCACCAAATAACACCATAAACATCTTCAGGCCCAACAAGAATGCCGAAAGGATGCAACACTCGGCCTCTTTTATTTCCATCCCAGAGGTACCGACAGACCACTTCCTCGCCTGCTGCAGTATGGCTGTAGGAATGAACGCGGCATACGTGCCACCTCATGAGACCGGGGCGGCCATGTACATCCGACCACTGCTCTTCGGTAGCTCAGCGCAGCTTGGCCTGAACCCGCCACAGGAGTACACATTCGTAGTCTACTGTATTCCAACAGGTGTCTACCATGGATCAAACCCGGTAGATGCCGTCATCCTTGAGGACTTTGACCGCGCCGCGCCGGAGGGAACTGGATCAGCAAAGGTCGGAGGCAACTACGCTCCAGTATTGCGGCATAGCGAGAAGGCGTACAAGGCAGGCTACGGCATTACCCTGCACCTTGACAGCAAGACCAGAAGCGTCGTTGACGAGTTCTCAACGTCCGCATTCATTGGAGTGAAGAAGGATGGCGACAAGGTCAAGCTTGTTGCATCTAACAGCAAAAACGTCATCCAGAGTGTGACTGGAGACAGCGTCCTCAGGATTGCGGAATCATTTGGCTGGGAAGCCGAGTCCCGAGAGGTACTATATTCGCTTTGCAAACGTGCTACACTCAGCTAACAATTTTAGATCGCGTATGAAGAACTCAAGTCCTTCGACGAAGTCCTTGCTGCAGGAACCGCGGCGGCTCTTGTTCCCATCAAATCTATCACTCTACCATCGAAGGATGACAAGTTCACGTATGCAGAGGCACAGCAAGAACCAGGCCCAGTATGCAAGAAGCTTCTTACGACACTGAAAGGTATCCAGCAAGGAAAGATTGAAGACAAGCAGAGCTGGCTTTTCAAGGTGGAGAGGCCTGAGCAGTTTGGAAAACAAGAACAGGCAAACGGGGCCAAGATTGTCGGACAACTGCCTTGAGAGGATGGGTCGAGTGCGCTTTCCGGTCTTCACGCATGCAGAAATGACTATAGATGACCAAGGCAAGGACAAACTTGTCAAGGTTGTAAACGCAGGCCTGTACAGAAAAGACTGATGAATAATGCAATGCAAAAAGAAAACACTGCTTCAACTATATGGCCGGATTTGCTTTGTCCTATACTTAGACTTGACTGTTACAACCCAGACATCCAAGCACGGTTGAAACAGACAAGAGCAACATGATACTGGGAACGCGGAGCTCGCAATCGTGGTACACGTTTGCGATGGCTTAAAGCTGTTCGCGCCGCGAGACTTTAAGTGCCGAGGTGGCCCAGAACTATCTTGGTCGACACCCCCACACAGTCTAGCCAAAACGCATACGTCATCCCTGCTTTTAACCCGCATAATCGAGGTGCACCATTTGAGCGCGCGTCTATCCAACCGTGCAACGAGGCAGACAGACACCCAACATCCCTACCCTCTCGCATAACCACGAGGTCCGAAACCTTGGTATACCCCGCCAGTAGTTGCAGCCTCGCACAAAATTAATAGCACGCCTGTGCCACGCGATCCTACGCCGAGTCACAGCGCAAACGCCTACAGCATGCCTGGATCGTTTTCGAGAATCAGGGACAAGGCCAGGCGCCACCTGGGTGATCCTAGTCCGGATGAGGCCTATCTTTCTTGTGAGTCGGGACGCAGGGACTGTGAGAGGGTAAAAACTGACTGAGGGCAGATCATGATGTGAGGGGTGTGTATGCGTCACCTGTTCTTTGACTTGCGCTTCCATGTGCTTTTGACAACCACGACGGTAGTACTGACGGCTGCCAACAGTAACGCGAGCCGATCTAGACAGCATCAAGTCTAACGACTGGCTCACGGACAATGTGCGTACACCATTACCCCTCTGCACACCACAACTAGGGCTAACATAGACCCAAGGCCATCGCCTTCTGGCAAGAATACCTCGAACGCGAAGAGCTCAATGCCTTCCCCAAAGCCTCCATCGTCCTCCTCCGCCCCTCCATGTCCTACATGCTCATGCAATCCGCCGAGCCCCTCTCCTTGAAAGAAGTCCTCCCCAACTTCACTCACACAACACACGTCTTCCTGCCCATAAATGACAACACCGACGTCACACAAGCCGAAGGCGGCTCACATTGGTCCCTCCTTCTCGTTTCCATCATCGATGGCGTTTCATTCCACTACGACTCCATGACTCAGTCCAACGAGCGCGAAGCACGAAGCACAACCATGAAGCTGGAACAACTACTAGGAAAGCGACTGCGGTTTATCCCTATGAGTGATAGTCCGCAGCAAGAAAACGGAAGTGATTGTGGTGTGTTCGTCTGTGTGCTTATGCGGCATTTGCTGCTCAAGAGGCTGCTTCGGGCCGATGCGAGCAAGAAGGTCAGCATGAGCATGCGGGATGCACACATAAACGCAAAAGATGGACGGAGAACTATGCTCAAGGTCATCGAAGAGAGGAGAGACGAGGGAAAGCGGAGACGCTCGTATGTTTCCGAAACATCATTGTCATTGGGAAGGAGAAGCTAACACGCGTGCAGAGGCAGTCATTCACCCTTTAGAAATCCCTCCGCCCACTCCAAGAGCCCACCACGCATAGGCGACGAACAATCGCAGGAGCGCTAGTAGCCGCTGAGATTTGCATCAGACTAATATCCCTGATTTGGCTCCATTACGTGGAGACTTTATGAGCACCTGTGTGCACGAAGGCGCTGTGCTTTGCTACGCCTGTCGCCTCGGTAATACACAAGCGAGCGTCGGATACTGTCTGAATGAGGTAGCAGGCGGAGTAGGTCATGATTTACGATTTATGTGCTTCATGTTTACGCAAATATATGAATGGTTAGCATCGGCACCGGAGTACTTTTACTGGAGACGCACATAATACATACCACGAAAAAGACGTACACAGCGAATCAGACTACGATTTTCAATACTTCGGTCTACATCAATGTTGATACCATATCAGTCACTAGCTGTTCTATGAGTGTTAACGCCATCCATGCATGACAACCAGCTCCGACCCAACTCCCAGGTTTTGCTCTCCACAAGCTAGAAGAGTGCGTACTCGATAACATGTCTCAAAGTGTTCTAGTCAAATGTAGATGGCGTCTAAATTGTCTTCTCGTCAGGCTTGGTCTCTTTGGGCTTGGTCTCTTTGGGCACGAGGTTGCCCTGATCATCCCGCGGTATACGTTCCCAACCCGTCTTGAATCGCTTGTGGCTTGCATCGAAGCGAGGGAAAGGATGAGCCTCAGTATTCAGGACGATTTGATCGAGAGGAAGGAGATCGTTGGGGGAAAAGAGAAGGTACATGTACTTCAGTGTCTCAGCCTGCATTGTGTGTTAGTAAATAAATTCAGTTATTTTGATGTATAAGGGAAGGGTAAAAGCGAGGGGAGGTACTTACAAGCCAGAAACTCTCCATATTGTCTCGCGATGGAGGAGGTATCTTTGTGACATCGCCAATACTAGAGAAACCACCATTGTCCTCTACGATAGTGTGTTTGACAAAAGCTTCGAACATGTCCCAACCCCATTCGCGGTAGATGTCGTCGCCGGTTATACGCCACATGTATAGCAGAGATTCCACCGTCTCTGGTCGCTGGAGGTTGTGTGTATCAGCTGGCTTGAGGTCAAAATCGCCCTTCCAGCCTTCACCGTCGGGGATACTGGTGTCGAGCTCAGACTTGGATGCTAAGATCTCGGTGCGGTACATCTTTGGTGGGTCGTCCAGCTCGAAATACGCAATCTCAGGCGCGAGACCTGTGGCGGTTACTTTGTACATGCCCATACAAGTCTTTGTGAGCTCGCGAGCGAGGGTGATGTCTTCCTCTTGTGCTTTGCCCCAGGTGGGTAGCTTGCGCGCATCAGCGAGAGGAATGCCACCGGTTGCTGCTAGGGCGATGGTACCAGGCAGGAAACAGACTAGGTGATCCATCTTGGGGTGCAATTTCCCTTCAATTCCGTTTGGTCGCTCTCCTAACACAGTAAAGTGGCTGTTTTTCGTATAGGTGAGAAGATGCTTCTTTGCGCCGTTGAGCGACTCATTCCACATCTCTTGATAGATTGGTTCTTGCTTCTGGGTCTGGAGGTACTGCTTGATAAGGTACTCGTAGTAACTGTCACCACGACTGCCCCATCGGATCTCGTTGCCGCGGAAGGTTCCCCTGTCTGCGTAGATGAAGATAGGTAGAAGACCGTCTTTAGCACCGTTGTTGTCAACGACTTGCATCACCTTTTCAGCTACATCCCAGTAATGTTTCTCACCGGTAATGAAGGCCAAGTATTTCATCTCAAGTTGCAGAGTAGTTGCTTCAGCTGTAGAAGACGCACCACCGTCGGCGTGCGAGGCTTCGCCTTTGGCATCTCTAAGAATGACACTGGCCCACGGAACACCCGAAGGTGACTCGTACGCGCCCATGAGACGGTCTGCCAAATCGGTTGCTTTTTCCAAGAACAGGTCCTCTTCGTTCTGATTCTCGGGCTTCAGGCCCGGAAGTGTCTCTTGCAAGTAGTGCGCAGACAGCAGACCACCAAGCATGCGTATAGTCGTTTCGAAGGTATTGACATCTTGCTTCTTGTCGTAATCGAGGCTTGTTGCAATCCATTGACGCGCGTGGTTGACTTCCTTTGTCAGGTTCATGATCATGAGCGTATCGAGGGCGTCCACGATAATCCAGCCCAGGCCGTTGGGCTCTGCCATGTATCGACCCTTCTTCGAAACGGGATGGTACTCGTCGTAGCCCCAGCCGTGCTCCTCATATGCGTTCCAGCTCAATAAAAAGGCATCCTTTACTGCTTGTCTCCGCTTCTCCCAGTCAACTTTGCTCTTCTTTCCGGCAGCGCTTCCGCCCATGTTTGACAGTAAGCTCTTCCCCTTGTCCTTCTCATCTTGCACTACATCCACACTTGTCCCTCCACTTGACCATCCAAACCAGTAGAAAAGCCCGAGCACGACCAGTGCTATCAATGACATGCCCCTCTTACTCTTCAGAAAGCCTCTCCTCCCCCTCGCGCCGCCGCCGCCGCCATATCCGTATACCTTTCCTGAAGGCTTGTCCTTATACATTGGCAAGCCCTTCTCGTTTCCCGGTAGTTTGTTCCAAACATTATCTTCAAACTTGCGTTGCGCGCTCTCGAAGTTGGGTACGTTGCGCGGGATGGCGAAGGACATGTCTGAGTCCTGAATCGCCTGTTTCGTGGCCTCGACCGCCTGCTTGGTCGATTCGACGGCTTGTGAGGCTTTCTTGTTGGCGGCGTTCTGGAGGACGGCGAAGGCGGAGGGTGTCTTGAACGTTGCTTTGCTTCGGAGGTTGAATGGATCGCGTGTCAAGTTCATGAGGCGGCGCGACGCGTAGTGCTAAACAAATGATAGACCAAGCGGAGCGAGTGTAAGTTCACCCTTGCAAAGTCTGACAAGCTGTCATCTTGCTCCAAACTCGCAATGGATTCTGGAAGCAATGCTCAAAGCGCCCTCTGACTCGCCAGGTGTTCATTGCTCACCCCCGATGTATGTGGCTTGGCGCAACAGGGGTCCCGCATCGTAGAGCCATCAGCCACAGCGGAGTCCAACGGGGGAGCTCCACCCCTCTACATCTCAGCCTCTGCGACTCGCAAGCATCGCTCTTCCTCGTACTACAAGTCAGAGATACGCGTGTCCGGGCACAGGCACGCTCACAGCCACCTTCCGTAGTCTTGGGCTTATCTCTGCGCCATGGGTACTTAAGGAGTAGCTGCGATGCAGCGATTGAACATTTCAGATGCGTTTAGACAAGCTGTTCCTATGATCATCGCATACCCTGCCGTATTTACACCATTACCGCGTCTTGTCGTCATTGCTGTTTACGAGTTACGTGATGGCTTTTTACACCAAAGACGAAGCGCGCTTCCTATTCTTTGCCCTCTTTTCCTGTCTGCCCTTACATCGTTGCTTTCGGCTTGCCCGCACTTCGTCACCTACAGTAAAGAGGTCGGATACTCCCAAGATCGGAGAGTCACAGTCCAGAGAATCTTTACGGAAGAAGAAGATAGAGCGACACGATTCTCCTTCTACAACATCCATCTTACCTAGCAAAACACCATGTCAGGCGCAAGCATGAAGCGCATACAAATCACACCGGATGGCTCAGGTCCACCTACAAAACTCAACACTGACGTCCCTGCCTCTTTACCTGACGCCAAAGAGACCAGGATTCATCCCCAAAACGCCCCAGACGCTTCAACAAATGCTTCACTCTTCTTCGTCGGGACTGCCACTACAATTCTAGAGTGGGAAGGCATCCGCATTCTCACAGATCCCAACTTCCTCCATGCTGGCGACCATGTTCATCTAGGACCAGGTGTCGGTGCAACAAGACAGACCAACCCCGCGATCGATTTGGAAGAGCTACCAAGGATCGACGTGATTCTGCTTTCGCATTACCATGAAGATCACTTTGACCGAGAAGTAGAGGAGAAACTGTCAAAGGGTCTCCCAATCATCACTACGCCACACGCCAAGGAATGCTTGACAGGCAAAGGCGAAGAATCATTCAAGAACGTACATGCGCTCGACTTCTGGCACAGTTTGCTTCTCGATGTATCGCAGTCAGACCAAACAAGTGGTAGCGGTCCAAAGCCCAGCATCAAAGTCACAGGAATGCCTGGAAAGCATGTACCTCCTGGCCCGTTAAATGTTGCAAATGAGATTCTTGGCGCTGTACCGCCTACAAACGGCTGGATGGTTGAGCTC
>Ga0265797_10000732_pt1 | contig 59651 bp, 50 predicted proteins | sample P2T30metagenome_FD_192433 | JGI IMG/M metagenome (GOLD analysis project Ga0265797, IMG submission 192433) | Plant litter microbial communities from East Loma Ridge, Irvine, California - P2 T30 | ecosystem: Environmental > Terrestrial > Plant litter > Unclassified | place: USA: California... | reverse complement strand
ATTGTAGGACATGTGTACGGCCCATACATGACTCCTGGCGCAACACTAGCACTTCCCCAAAAGCACCAAGATGCTCGAGTTCCGCACGGCCGGCTTCAACCCATACAGCGTCAAATACTCGCCCTTCTTTGACTCACGCCTCGCCGTAAGTGCAGGCGCAAACTTCGGTCTCGTGGGTAATGGAAGGCTTTACATCCTCAATTTGACCGCCGAGGGTGTCGCCTGCGAGAAGTTCTTCGAGACCCAGGACTGCCTCTTCGACCTGGCCTGGTCCGAACAACACGAGAACCAACTGCTTACGGCGGGAGGCGATGGAAGCATCAAATTGTTCGATATTGGAGTGGGCGAGTTCCCGGTCGCTGGCTGGCAAGAGCATGGACGAGAGGTGTTCTCAGTGCACTGGAATCTGGTGAATAAGAACACTTTCCTCTCGAGCAGCTGGGATGGCTCGGTAAAGATTTGGAACCCGGAGCGGAAAGAGAGCTTGCTCACTTTACCCGTACATTCATGCGTCTATTCGGCGCAGTTCAGTCCGCATCACCCGGATGTTGTCACATGTGTGTCGCGCGACTCGCATCTCCGCGTCTTCGACCTTCGCCAAAAGCCCAGCGCTCAGAACCACCTTACTCTTGCGATCCCTATACATGCGTCGCCGAAGATGCCTTTACCGGGCAATGTCAATGGAGGAGCTCAGCCATCCGAATGTTTGACACATGACTGGAACAAGTACCGAGACTCGGTCCTCGCAACTGCTGGTGTAGACGGCGTGATTCGCACATTCGACCTCCGTGTACCTTCCGGGCCTGTCAACTTGCTTAGGGGACACGAGTACGCGGTGCGAAAAGTAAGCTGGAGTCCACACCTGAGTGACACCTTACTATCTGCAAGTTACGACATGAGCTGCCGAGTATGGGCAGACGGATCGACCGAGGACAACGGTGGCAGCGGAGCGGGGTTCGGGAGGGAGATTGGAAGGATGGACGCGCATACCGAGTTCGCCATGGGTGTCGACTGGTGCATGTTCGGCGCCGAGGGCTGGTGTACCACATGCGCCTGGGACGAGAGGGTGCTGGTGTGGGACGTGCGAGAATTCATGAGACGATGAAAGAGCAGCGAAGACATAAGATAACGGAAGAGACGAGCTATGATCTGATGAATATGATGGGCGTGATCAGTCAACACAACAAAACTTGGACGTCGATCTTGCTGAGGCGATCTCGAACTCCCCACCTCCCGGATCGCTCATACAAGATTACTGCAGACTTCTGAGACCTGTTCAAAGACTCTCGAGCGTGGAGTGGCACCGAAGTTGTGATGCACATCTTGAGAGTCTCGTCTATGCCTGCTTCGCAGTGTTACTGCATTGTGCACAGCGCTGCGCGGATTGAGCAAGCTCTCGACATGCTTGTGATCGCACCATTTGGCTGCTTGGCAGGGCGAGAAGTACAACCGCATCCACTGATAAACGGACACTGGAGCGAGCCATGAAGAGACAGCAACTGCGCTGGATTCGGAAGAGGGCCAGTGACTCGTGGGTGTAACGACTTGAAATGATGTTGCAGTAGTTTGCTTCCGCTATGATCATCTCGACGAGCATGTCGCCATACGTGGTAGAATAACGCTAGGGACACCGTTTGGAAAAGTATCTCGTCCGCCAGTATTAACGGCAGGGGGTATCACGCAATATAAGAAAGTCATTCCCATCCCAATGCCTCAGTCACAAGCTTCCATCGATGGGCCATCGCTTCCATCTCAGCAAAGACCGCAGAGTAAGTCACCAACAGCACGGCACCCACCTAATTGTCTTCCTCACTCGTGGCCTCGTGGTTGGCCTTGTGCCTGAACCTATCAAGTTTGCTTGCGGCAACAGGCTTCATATCCTCCTCTGGCTCGCTCGCCTTCACTGCTTTGGCAGGCTTCTTGGCTACCTCGTCTTCATCCTCCTCACCCTGTTCCTCTTCGTCTTCCTCTTCAGCCTGCTCTTCAGCCTCAGAAGCAGCATGCGCTCCACCATAATCAGGACGTGGAATGGTGATTCCTTTGGCCTTGAGCGCCTTTTCGATCTCAGGCAGTTGCTCGATGAAGGTAGTGAATTGTTCAATGTTGAGGGAGATTCCCTAGAGAAATCGGATGATCAATTAGATGTTCGCTCGCCAGAATGAGGGAAGTGAAAGTAAGAGAGAGAGAGAGAAATGAACAAACCCACCTTTTTGCCTGGAAGCATTTGATCGTCCTTTTCGTAGAACTCGCGGATGTCGACCAGCTGCTTGCCTTTGAACTCATTGATCTGAACGCGACGAGTACGGCCAAGCTACATAGTAGATGAGGCTGTCAGCTCTGATTTGCTTCGCAAATATCGATTACTTGAATTAAAACCAACCTCCCAATACTCGCTCTCGGTCTCTTCTTTCCTTGCCCCGCCATTCTTACTCTTGGGTCCGCTGGGGAGGGCTTTGGATTTCTTGCTCTTGGGCGCATCTTCCACGAAGCCTCCGTCGGCTTCGTAGGTTTCGCTGGCGGGACGCTTGCGTGGTGGCATTTTGGTCTTAGTTTGTGAGTGTTTGGGATGAGAGAGTGTGCGAGTGATGTTGAGACGGAGACGGAGACGGAGTAATCGAATGTCGGTGTCGATCTGATAGGTGATCACGAATGTCGAGAGACGTGAGACGCGTTGGAGAGGTGACGTCACTCAGGTTCGCGTTCACTTCAATCTACCTACGTCTACATGTGAGGAAGGAGCGAATTGGCGGTGCCTTCTTCCTAACATGTACAACGATGTCGTGTGATCATGATTATCACGCATGAAAATTCGATGGCTGCTGTTCAATCTAAGATCACCAGCAATCGGTCTCGATACGCGTTCAAAAAATCAGTCACAGCATTGTAATGTACTCGTCCTCAAGAGTCACAAACCCAATAGCCGAGGTGGGGACAAACAATATACCGATAACATACTCCTTGACATAAAAGTGGCCGCCTCGCAACGAGATAGAACCTCATACCCTCCAACATCGACCTCCCAAGATGACAGCCATACAGAAAGTAGCATTGATCACGGCCGGATCCGCCGGCCTAGGAGCCCAAATCGCACGAGTCCTAGCTCCCGATTTCAGAGTGGTGGGTGTGAATACTCCACTACATTCATTACAATACGACATGACAAGTTTTGACGATTTTCCTCTTTCGCTGTCTCGCAGGTAATCAACTACGCCCACAACGAGGCCCGCGCCGAAGACTTGCTCAAGGAACTACACGCGATCCCGTCGACCTCGACGGCGACGCAAGAGCAGGACTCGCCGCGTTTTGCTGCTTTACGAGCCGATGTAGGCGACAAAGCAGCTCTGCAAGAACTCGTGCGAGAGACCGTGTCGCAGTTCGGACGGTTGGACGTGGTCATTTCCAACGCGGGCTGGACTCGCATCACCGATTTCAACAATCTCGAAGAGGGCATGATAGAAGAGGATTGGGACAAGTAAACATCCAAGCCCCCTTCTTTCCCTTCCACGCTCCAACCGATCAGGGCGAACATCGAAATCAGAGGTAAACTGACCGAGCCTTGGACAGGTGTTTCCTCTACAACGTCAAATCCCACCTCTTCCTCCTACACGCCGCCAAACCCCATCTTGAAGCAAGCGAAGGCGCCTTCGTCACCACCGCCAGCATCGCAGGAGTCAAGCCCAGCGGCAGCAGCTTGCCGTACTCCGTCACAAAAGCCGCCGCAATCCATCTGAGCAAAGCCCTGGCTGTGATCTGCTCGCCGAAGATTCGGGTCAACTCTGTTTCGCCTGGGTTGCTGATGACGGAGTGGGGATTACAGTTTCCAGAAGAGAAGATCGAGGCGGCGAGGAAGGCGACGAGATTGAACCGCTTTGCTAGTGTTGAGGTGAGTTGGCGGTGGATTCTTTTCTTTCTCTAACCTTCGCCTTTGCCTGGCTAACAAGATGAACACAGGACGTTGCCGATCAGGTGCGGCTTCTCGCTCTGTCAAAGTCCATGACGGGGCAGAATGTTGTCGTGGACAGTGGTACTACGCTGTAGTCTCGGAGGCGCCAGTCTGCTGTCATTTCGATTGAGGTCGTTCCGACTTTCGAGGGGACAACGTTATATATACATTCTAGCAGGCCCAAATGGCACATTGCCTTTGTGCTTCCTGCTTCTCCTCTTCCGCTATTTGGGGTATTGGTATCATACAATGCAAGTAAGCAGTCAAAACTCCATTCTTCATCCAAAGGCAAGCCCCCTCTGAGCGCCATCACAATTAAGAGCAACTCAGCACATCCTCCCAAAGGAACAAGAGAACAAAGAGCACACACCAAGAAAGTCCGTCAAGCAGACACACCTCCCTCTAGCCGAAAACTCCCACTCCCAACCTCTGCCCACCTACCTCCACCGCCGCCCTCTTCCATCCAGGAACCCTCCCACCATCCTCTTCCTTATTGCGCTTGCAAACCACGCTCCACACATTAGGAAACCCAGCAGCAACAGCATTCCCGCCCGAGCTCTTGGCCCCCAGAATAGCGAGTTTCTTCTGCTTGTGCGCGATGTAAGCCTTGACGAAACCCTGGTCAATGAGCGAGGAAAGGATAGATTCTAGCGCCGCGTCGGAAGGGGTGAGCGGATTGCTTCCTTGAGAGCCGCCCACGTCGGCGCCTTCGAAGTCGGGGTCCGGTTGGTAGTCGTCTTCGCCATTGACTCCAACGAGTGCGGGCGTCAGGGATGTGAAAGCAGCGACGAGCGATTGCAGATTTAGCGAGGCGGCCTTGTTTGTGCCGGCTTCGGGGGCGACACCCTGTAAGAGGAAGGTCTTGCGCACAAGAGATCGCCAGGCCAGGACTTCGCAGCGGTTCTGGAGCTGGAAGAGGATGCGGTAGTGGAGGAACCAGGCTGCGTGCGGGCTGGAGAGAGAGGTCAGGTGGTGGAAGGAGGTGAGGTCGCCGGCGCGGATTGCGGCGCAGAGGGGTTGGAAGCGTTCGGCGAGGCCGTGGGCTTCGGGGCGTGATAATAGGGTTTGGCTGGGGAAGCGGCCGAGGATGATGTTGCATGTGAGGAGGTAGACGAGGATCAGGCGGCGTTGTTTGATGCATTGGTCGTGTGCGTGCGATTCGTTGTAGGCGGTTTCGAGGGCGAGTTGGGCGCGGTAGAAGTGGCTGTGTTGGAGGAGGAAACGGCCTAGGTAGTAGAGGTATGTGACGCGCTGGCTCTTTGGGTATGCAGCCAGAGGGGGCGCGTTGCCGGATATTTGCTCGAAGATCTGGGTGGCGTTGCGAGTCTTGCGGCACTGGAACAGGATCTTTAGACAGAGGTTCGCCAGGATGTAGATTCCCCGTTTCTTGCCCTCGGGCTTCCCATGGCTGTCCAATCCTCCCGGCGAGCCTGATCGGTCGTTCAAAGCAGTCGTGAACGCGACTCGGATGATGTTTGCCGCTTTCTCCGGCAGCGTCTCTCGGTATCCTCCCTCCTCGCCAGCGCCCTCCATTCTTGAGCCAGCCAACAGCTCCGGTTGCCTGTCTAAACCAATTGCGAGCCGACACACTAATCTTGCATTCGTCACCACCGTCTGTAGCATCAAGTTACCTAAACTCGGGTGTCCCAGCGCGCTATTTCCTCTTCCCTGCAACTCGCGCAACAGATTGTACGTCTCCAAGTAATCGCTCGGGTCTGGGCTGACATCGCGCAAGTATGCCAGATACTGCACCATGAAGCGCGTGAAACTCGTCCAGTTTGAGCCCTGGTCTCCCTCCTGCGCAGCTTTCAAACTCTGCGCACATCGCTCTTCCAGGGCAGATTCCTTATGTTTGGGAAAGACTCGGCGCAGCTCCTCTATCAATTGTGTGTATGTGTCGGTGAATGGTGGCTCCAGCACCAGCCATTCTGCGAGCTTCGATTCATTCCGCGCGGCAATCAGGCCATTGACTTGGGTGAGGAATTGGCCCAGTGTCGGGGTGGCCATGCTGGCGGTGGTGTTCGAGGTATGCGCCGGGACTGCTGGCGGGCTGTGCAAGGTCCTCTTCTTCTCTTGTTGTTGTTCACCCGCAGTGTTGACAGTGTCTTCTCCTCCTCCTTTAGCTCTGACGAGTATCTCGGTCCAAGTCGTGCAAGCTTCAGTCCAGACCTCGACGTACGGCCTTCCGAGTAAGTGAGCTAGCTGGCGCTGGGCATGCTGTTCCGTGACTTGCAATTGTTGCTCGGTGAGAAAGGGCGGGTAATGGAGATTTAGCGATCGGATCTGGGTCTGTACAAAATTGAATTCCAAGAGCGGAGGAAGTTGGTCAAGTGGGAGTGTTGTGGGAGAGGTCTTGCTTGTGGAAGTCGTCCCGTCGCCGCGATTGGACGTTTCGAATGGAGCGTAGGGCTGGCCGAACGGCATTTTTACTCAAAAAATCACATGAGCAATTGTTACGACCGATGAGTTGGCTAATGTTACGACGAGTGAAATCAAGACAATAAAGATAGGCTAACATGCTCAAGCAGTGGGATCGTTCATTGTTTGATCAACCAAACGCAGCGGTATATGTAGACACCCGCCATTCTTTGTCTGAAGTCACCACACAAACTCGGAAACGGACATAGCCTGACTGGGTATGAACAGTTCGTAGTGTCATACATAATGCCTATCTGATTATGCATGCACCAGTCATCCACTCGCGATCCACCGACCGCCCTCTCCCATTCACAGCCATCACCACCATTGCCTCGCACCGAATGCAAACTAAAGTATCAACATCCGGCTCGCAGATTAAGACTAAAGGAGAAGTCGGCACTCGACAAGTCGCAAGCTGCTTTCGTCTTAAGCGAACATCTCAGCCAGCGATCAAAGCAAGCACGACTCCTCCACGGGTAGAAAAGAAAATGATGTGATTCAACACCTTGTCGCGGAAGTTGTAACGCTCCCTTCGCAATGAATGTAAGCAGCAAGAGAGAAAAAAAAAAGGAAAAAGGGAAGCCATGTTTTGCCTGGGTGAACGTGAATATCGTCAAGGGGGAAAGGTTAAGAGTGAGGGTGGCTCTTCATCTAAAGAGCCTGGCCTGGCACGGGCTTGCGTGCCGGGACGCCTTCAAGAGTGGGAGCGCGTGGGCGGCCCTGTTGGGTTGGCTGGTTTGGGGTGAGAGGGCGAGGTGCCATGGCACCGTCGACGACAGGTGGCGGCGTGGCCATGCCGTTGGGTCCGGCGGACGGAGGACCGTTTTGAGGTGGCGGGCCACGAGGCTTGACGGGCATCTTCGAGAGACATGTGCGTGGGACAACACCCTTCTGGCTGCGGTCCATCTTGGTGCAGAGAGCCTGGATATAGTGTTAGTGTGTGTGCTTGCATAAGATAAGTAACGCGCGATGTCCTTACCCATCCGTCATCGTACTCGTGAAGCATGCGAACAAGCTGGCCGGACTTGAGCTCAAGCTCGTCCTCCATGCTGGGCTTGAACTCGAGTTGCACACGGTGAACATTGTTAGGGCCACGGGCGACAGGAACAGCGGCAGCAGTCACGACTTGAGCCGTGCCTGTAGTCGCAGTCGTCGCGCTGTCTACGGATCGGTTACTCTCAGAAGCGACGCTTTCGGTCCTGTCGTGACCCTTCTCAGAGACAACTGCGGCATCGCCGAATGGGTTTTGAGTAGCGTTGGGCGCAGCGTTTGATGCGGCACCAGAAGTCAAGTTGGGAAGGAACTGGGTGACAGGGCGAAGGCTGAGGCGGGGCGCGGTAGCGGAAGTCTGTGTGCTCGTGCGGCGGAGTCTGTCGCTGTCGCTGCTGAACCTATTGACGGGTACTGGGGTGGCGAATCCACTCTTTTCGTTGTGCTCCTCAAGACCGCGCTGGCTCTTTTTGCGGCGCCAGCAGAAGAACAGCAGGCCGAAGACGAGGGCGAGACCAAAGATAATACCCATTGCAAGACCAGCTTTCGCGCCACTGGTCATGCCGGTCTCCTGAGAGTCGGCGACCGCGCTGTGAGTGGCGCTGATAGGAGTTCCTCCGACCATGCTCGATGTGTTGTCGGCAGCTTTGGCACCCTGAGCGTAAGTTACCTGTCCTGTCTCGATAGAAGAGGACGTGACATCCGTCGCAGACGTCGCAGACGATGTAGCAGATGATTTGTCAGAAGACACGGCAGCCTGCTGAGTAGCGCTGGAGCTGCTGGGCGTCGAGGGAGTAGAAGACAGAGAAGCGGAGCTGGTGGCGGTGGATTCTGCAATGGGCTTGCGCGAGGGCGTTTGGTCCTCATCGTCGTCGTTTCCTTGACGAGAGTTTGCGGCGGCGGTTGTGGTCTCGGCTGCAGGTTGTATAGAGCTAGTGGTGGTCGGTTCGCGACTTGCGGTGGAGAAGAACTGAGGCGGCCCGTCAAAGGTACGTTCGAGGGTCCTGAAGACTTGCTCGTAGACCGTCTCAACGCCGCTGTCATCGTCGTCACTGCTGTCGGCCTGTGCCTTTTGGGCGGCGAAGCCTTCCGGGATGTGCATGACTACTCTGTCGCCGTTGGTGTTGTGGCTCGGTGTGACCTGTCGGTGGGCGAGGTGGTGAGGGCTTTCGTTATGATCGTCGGATCGTTTGCTGTCGCTGTCGAGGACGCGGCCGGCTGCTCGCATGCCGCGAAAAACACGGCCATGTGCGCCGTCGTGGTGGCCCATGGTTGCTGGCTGGCTGGCTTGTGAAGTCGCAATGAGGCGCTCAGTCGGGCGGCGAGGCAGATAGGTGAAGTCGGTTGATGTGTTGCGAAAGGCCTGTGAGGAATGCGGGAGGGTAGGCGGACGGACGGGCTAGACCTTGGTGATGACAAGTTGTGGAATGCTGGCGAAATAGCGATATAGGCTGGCACGTGAAGGGAGAGTGGGCGGTGCCGTTGGTGAACGAGGGACAACGGAGCCGGCGCTGCTAAGTGAGAGTGGGTGGTGGTGGTGGTGGTGGAGAATGAAAGTGAGGTTGTGTGTGTCGGCCTGGTATGCACGCGACGAGGGAGGAGGAGGAGCCTCGTGCCTTGGAGTTGAGGAGGACTACCTTTTCCAAGCGCTGAGGCGTTAGACCGAAGCATCCGAGCACTACACCAGCCCCGGGCAGGCTGGGATTAGCTGGTGTGCTTTGGGGAGGCTATTGGCTCGAGCTGGGGGTGTAATTTCGCTTGACCCGCTAGTGCCGCTATCAGAATTAGACTCGTCGCTAGTCACCCTAGTCAGGCACCCGTTGGTCCCTGCCTTTTCTTGAAGACCGTGATCTTCCTGCGAGGTGATCTCATCGAGAACCCTTTCCACAACCATTGGAGCTTCTGATTTGTGGGTAACTCATATCCCATAGCAACCATACATGTACACATTAATTCGTCTGTATATCTCACATCACCTCACTTCAGTGCTTGTCTTCCCCACCGCTCTATATTGTGACAGTGCTCAACACCACTACAGTGCAGATGAATGCAAACACGGCCGTTGCACGTTGTAAGATGGACCTTGGACGTTGTACGACGCTCGAGGGAACAATCTCACGCTTCCATCGTCATCATATGCGTGCAGCATCGCCATCGTCGTTTAGTGTACATGTCAAGCAGGTCCGGTTGCTAAGGCGAGGCAAGGACTTGGCCGATTAGCTTACACTCTGCCTCTCTGCGTACACGCCGGCTGTTCTGTAGTACGGTCTCCTCCCCTTCTTTCAACAAGCAGTATACAGGTTGAGCGCAAGTGGAGTGGCTGCAACACGCGACGCGACTAAGCCACCAGAGGCTGGTTCTACCACTCCAAAGGGTGAGCCGTAAAGAAGATTGCTTCAGATCCAGTACCGCCGATTGCCCATATGCACCCATACTGTAGATACAGGCAACAATGTCGTGCTTTTATTAGCACCATGTGCCGACCACGTCTACAAAACATATTTGGTACTCAACCGTCAGCAATGGCACAGCCCTTATCTCTGAACTTGCGAGCAACTGACTGGCAGATCATCATTGATCGGCGTGGTGAAGCATGAGCCGTCGAGATTCGAAATCATGCGGTCGTTACAGATTGTCATCAACTGTATGGTAGCGATTGCTGTGGAACCAATCTCTTCCAAACATTCCATTTGCAAAGAACTATGCCTGAGCTTTTCACATCATCGCATCTATACACATGGTAGCGACACAAAATCTGAGACTACCTACCCACAGGGCGGTACAAACTACTGACTAGCCACAATAGCAAGGAGCCACAGATCTCGAGCGTCAGAAGGAGTCCCACGTTTTCCCGGCCGAACAACCAAAGTCACATGGAATTCTTGAAACTGGCATCGATAGTCCAAGAGGTTTCACCAAAAGATCATGGGGGAGTCCCTGCCTTCCAAACCATACCATACTGCATGGCGGCTTCAGATTTCTGAAAAATTAGTGTGACACCACACACGAACCCGTCAACCTGGTTGACACTCCCCGATACAGCCACAGACAACCAGAACGGGTCGCTCCCCTGTCTCAAAGCGTGCAGAGGCCGGGGACCACCAACTTTTTTGCTTCCGGTCCAGTGTCGCAGGTTTGCCTTGGCCGTTGGATTTGGGTGGAACTTTCAGTTGTTCACCAGTCATTCGCCAGTCCTATCGTCCAATTCGAGCTCTGGCAGACTGACTACACTTTCAATTCTGCTGGTTGTCGCTTGGGTAGCTGCTGCTGATGGAGAAACGAGCACGAACTCATTACTTTGCAGGTATTCGATGGAAGCAAAGTGATTGTATTGAAGGCGAGAACGTAAAGCCGATGCGCCCCGCTCGTCCGGACTTGTGTCAGTCCGAGTAGCGAGGTTCCATCTCTCTCCTGGGGGAAAGGTGAGTTGGGACAGATATCGAGGACTCTGGCAGCAGCCTGTCCCAATTGATTTGTCCCTTGGGAGAGGAGGTCCGTCTCTAGCCATTACAGGGCGTCCAGTACTATCTTCGAGGGTATACATATACCTCGTTGGTAAAGTCGCTTACTTGCAACAAGAAAAGACATACAAGACCCCAACTCGCTTCCACAAATCGTAGTACCGTCAGCAGACACAACAATGCCTCTCAAAGCTCTCTTCTTCGACGTCTTCGGAACATGCGTCGACTGGCGCAAAACAGTAACAGAAGGCCTGATAGAAGCCGCAAAAGAAGCAGGCGACACAACAATGGTAGGCATACCAACTCACCCAACACACACCTCAAGACGACGAAGACTAACACCCAACTCTCAACCAACAAAAAGACCCCCTCAGACTGGTCCACCTTCGCCCAAGAATGGCGAACCTCCTACCTAACCTTCACGCGCTCCATAGCAGCCAACCCCTCCCTGCCCTACAAAACAGTCGACCAACACCACTACGACTCCCTAGTCGACCTCCTCTCAACCCACAACCTCGCCAACCTCTTCACCCCCTCCCAACTCACAAACCTAAGTCTAATCTGGCACCGCCTCGCCCCCTGGCCAGACACAAACGCCGGCCTCAGCAACCTGCACACCAACCTGCACCTCCAAACCGCAACCCTCACAAACGGCAACCTGACCCTCATAACCAACATGGTGAACAATAGTGGTATGCCCTTCCAGCACATCCTCAGCGCCGAGATGTTCGATTCTTACAAGCCGAACCCGCGTGTGTATTTGGGCGCTGCGGCTAAGCTGGGTTTTGAACCCGGAGAGTGCGCTATGGTTGCGGCGCATTTGGAGGACTTGGCTGCTGCGAAGGAGTGTGGGTTTAAGACTGTTTATGTTGAGAGGAGGGAGGAGGAGAGGGCGGGGCATTGGGGGTTAGTGGATGTTTGGGTTAGAGAGGAGGAGGAGGGGTTTGTGGAGGCTGCTAGGAAGTTGGGGTCATGGATGAATGGGGAGAGGTAGGTGATGGTGAGGTGTGATGTTTCTATGTAGATTTCGTCGTTGATTAGAGCGCCATCTGAAGGGTTAGGGTTGGGGTTGGTCTGTTCCATCTCGAGTCTGGCAATTCACGAGAGCGACCGAAATGTGTACAGTCTAAGGCATCTTAATGATCACGAGCGTGTCTCTATTTGTAGATTCGTTGGTACATGCATCCCTTGGTTCAAGACGCTGCGCAAGTGCAGTTTCCTCCTCACGAGCGAAAATTCGACAAACACCACCCGGATTGCCTGCCAACCATTACGTTGAAGTGACTTGTTCGTACACAGCTCTCGTAAAAAGCGCACGATCGTTTGAAAGGCCACTTGATCACGATCACGATCACGATGTCCTCAGTATCGCAAGACCCACGAGAACCCACGATAGCATTCGATGCCAACGACCATCGACAACAATATCGTTCAGAATTGACAATGGCCTCGCAAGCAAGATGACCAGAGATCCGATACCCACCACCCGCCATCTGCAGAGTAAAGGTACGTCAAAATTGTCTATTGAAGTCCCCGTTCTGACCACCGGGTCCCTGCGGATTGTTGCCACCACCAGGTTCTCTCCGTCCATACATCTCCCAGCCGTTGTGCCCGTAAAACCAATTCCCACCACCATGAGATACAATCCCATTGACCATTGAAACTCCACCAGGGACCGTCATGGGCGCTGGAGGATATGCAGCAGTAGCTGGATATGCGGCGGTACTGACAGCAGTGGTAGGAGTAGGGGTGGGAGCCGCAGAAGTAGTAATGGGCGGCAAAGTAATCGTCCCACCGCCACCAGCACCATCGTTAGCAGCAGCAGGAGGCGGCCGAGCAGGAGTAAGAGTAGAAGCAGAAGGAGAAAACTCGAACCCGTCGCCGTCAGCATCTTCATCTTCGTCGTCGTCATCTTCCCCATCAACAGCATCAGTCGCATCGCCAGCAGCAGCAGCGGCAACCGCAGAAGCAGTCCCATCACCACCCGCCGCCGCCGCCGCAGCAGCATTAATAGCAGCAGCCGCCTTCTTCGCCTTCTTCGTCCTCAACCTTGGAGCGCCACAATGACTACACCTCCCCCCTCCATCCGCCCTCCTGGGCCTCCCCGACCTCTGCTTCACAGCAGCCGCCGTGCAGAGCATATTCAGCTCCTCGGCAGTCGGCCCTGCATTCTCCGGGTCGCTGTAGGTGGGACAGCGCTCTTTCGTTCGCGAGATGAGGACTGAGAGGGATTGCTTGGAGATGCCGAGTCGGTCGCAGATGTCGGTCTGGCGCATGCCTAGGTCGAAGAAATAGGCGATTGCGACGTGGCGGATCGTGAGGGGGATCTCGGGGCCACGCGGCATCTTTTTGTTTTGCGTTTTTGTCTTGTTTGTTGTGGCGAGTGGGTTTTGTGTGTGACTTTGGACTTGATTATGTAATTCAGAAATGTCTGGTATAGTTTTCGGAAGTCTGGTATCGAGGTGGGTGATGTACTTGATGTTTGTTGGTGAAAGTTTGTGCTGGGAGGTTGGTTGTGGTCGTCTCTTCGAGGTGTTGTCGTCCTTGAAATGCCGCGGGGAAGGCGTTCGGGCTGTCCCGCGGTCTACAAACTATTACGTGCATCATCTACGACACGCTTGCACAGCAGACGACGCGATTTGATCAGGTCAACGTCGATCGCATCTTGACCAAAGACTCTAGTGGCGTGTTCGCAGGGAGGGGTAGCTGTCTTACATGTCCCTCTTTTGAGCCTCCAACCGAGCTCGAAGGAAGATCAGAGGATCAAAGGGCGGGGGAAGACATCCATTGTGCCGAATTGATATATAGAGCAGTGCTTATAGTCGTACTAGAGATTCGTTACTTTTTCTACTCTGCTTCAACTGGTCTGTCTGGATCAAAAGGTCTCAGATTCACTTTTGGAAGACAACACCCGGGTCGAACTCCGTCAGAAGAGAAAGCAACAGGTCATTCAACGAATCAATAAACCATCATGGCAACACCCAAGTCTACACCCGCGCTATGCTCTCTAGACGATTTCTTGCGCCATGACTACGACTACTTGGTCGTCGGAGGCGGGACAGCAGGCCTTTGCATCGCCGCACGCCTCACAGAGAACCCAGACGTCAGAGTGGGCGTGCTGGAAGCGGGCAGCAACCGAATGGATGACCCGCAAGTCTACACTCCCAGCCTGTACCCAAGTTTAATTGGACGCGAGAAGTATGACTGGTGCTTCGAGACGACTGCGCAGGCGAGCGCGGGCGGAAAGAAGTATTCGATGCCAAGGGGAAAGTTGCTCGGCGGGAGTTCCGGAATCAACTATCTTGTAGGTGTGCAACTTCATGGTGGATGGCGGGAGGCAGGATCTCTCTGGGGCGCCTACTGACAGGTGTGAAGATGTATGTTCGTGGCAGCAAGGCTGATTATGATGGATGGGAGAGTCTGGGTAACAAAGGCTGGGGTTGGGAGGGCATGGCGCCTTACTTCCGCAAGCACCAGTGCTACGATGCCAACGGCGATGTTCATCCTGATCCTCAGTTCATGCCTTACGCTGCACAGGGGAATCATCATGGCAATGATGGCCCTGTGCATACCAGCTTCAACGATTACTATGAGGTTAGTTCGATCGTGGGTTGACAAGCCGGAGACTTCAGGCTGACAAACTGGACTGAAAGCCTTTTGAGTACGACTTCTGCACAGCAGCGTACGAGGTTAGCGGAAAGCCCAACACTCTTGTCGATGCTTGGTCGGGCGACCACATGGGCTTCTACTCGAGTCTCGCGGCTGTGAACCGTACTACGGATCCTGGAAGAAGGAGTTATGCTGCGACAGGATATCTGCTCCCGAATGCCAAACGCAGCAACCTCAAGGTGCTGACAGATGCCATGGCGACCAGAATCGTGTTGGACGGAAACGTCGCCACCGGCATAGAGTTCAGTTACAAGGGCAAGCGACACACGGTGAATGCGTCGAAAGAAGTCGTCTTGTCGGCCGGCGTCATCCAGAGCCCACAGCTGCTGGAATTGTCAGGCATCGGAGATCCCGAAGTTCTCAAAGCAGCGGGCGTTGAGCTAAAGGTCGAGAATAAGCGCGTTGGAAAGAATTTCCAGGACCACGTTCTCGGTGGCATGCTTTACAACCTTGCCGATGGGCTCACTTCTTTGGACTCCCTGCACGGCGCCGAGTATGCGAAAGCACAAGAAGCAATTTACCGCGAGACGAACAGAGGCCCGTATGGCAGCCCTGGCATGCTGATGGGCTTCGTGAGCTACGCATCGTTGGTCGACCAAGAAACTCTTGACCGCACGATAGCAGAAGTTCGCAAGCATTCCACTGCCGAGACCGAGTTCGAGAAGGCCCAGGAAGACCTGATCATTAAACAACTCGCAGACCCTACCTTCGCAAACATCCAGACTTTCTGTGAGTGCTATTCTTCACTTGCCAGCAAGAAGCAATACTGACAGTTAATCCAGGTATTGGCGCGCAACTCGACATCTCGCAAGGTCAAAGGTAGGTCTTGATAAATTCCGTGGGCTGCATTCAGGCCACTCTGACAACCTCAAAGCCAGATCGAATTCTTCAGTGCTCCCCCTGAAGGCATCAACCGTGCCAGTCTTTTGGTCTGCTTGGAGCACCCGCTATCTCGCGGAAGTGTGCACATCAAAAGTCCGGACCCGTTCCAGCCACCCACTATCGACACCGGGTACCTCAAACACCCGGTTGACGCCAAAATTCTGGCCGAAGGGATCAAGTGGATGGACAAGGTTGCCGCTCGACCAGTGCTTGCGAAGAGTCTCGGTGAAAGAATTAAGCCGGCTCAAAAGGACAGCATCGAGACCGAGGAGGAGAGAATGGAGTATGTGAGGACCCACATTTCAACCCAGTACCATACCATAGGGACTGTCACCATGGGAGAGAGCCTCGATGACAGGCTGAGGGTGAAAGGCGTTCAGGGCTTGCGTGTTGTCGATGCGTCGGTGTTCCCGGGCCACGTGAGTGGCAATATCATGGCGACCACGTATGCTGTAGCGGAGAAGGGAGCGGATCTCATCAAGGAAGACGACGGGAGGTATCTTGCGAAAGTGGATTCCAGGCGGGCTTGAGGTTGTGTAGCATACAAGGCATCGTCGTTGGTATACTATGTTATCGTTTGAGGCTGTCTGTCTCGTGTCATCTGTTGTTGATTGTGGTTGAGACGCGACGTGGGCCACCGGAATGGAGTTGTAGGCCAAGAAGCGTCTTGACGGATGCGTTTTTGACAACGATGCGAAGCTCTGATAGTCACGACACTAAAATGGATACATACAGATGTGATGTACCTGAGTCGCGTCGTAAGTCTGATGCAAGAGGCGCGGCCTGCCACCTGATGGTACGTCGCCCGGCATGCCAAGAGCGAGCCAAGCTCCGTCCCGCGAATCGCTATTCCGTGGAAGGAAAAAACACAGGCTCTTGGCCAGTTCTATCAACTACCCGTCGTGAGGTATCACTGGAGACAACTGCATCTCATTTGTCCTTTCACCTCAGGGATTAGACGGTGCCCGGAATGCCTTGAAGCCTTGGGACTTAACCACTGGATACGCCGCAGTAAAACAGCAGAATCAACACATTTCATTTGTATCGCTTTTCTGCTTGGCCGCGGAGCCTCAACTAGGCCATCAAGATCCAACAAGGTTAAAGATACAGACGGAGCGCTAAGGCCGACCTAGTACAATGCCAACCGCATGGCATCGCAGATCATGTTTCCCAGCCAGTCAGATCGACTTTCGCACCTGTCACGGCTTGATGTCTTCCCCTGAGTTTAACCCTACCATGGAGTGAAGGTCGCTCTGTGGGATAGACAAGAGCACTCCGTGGAGCGCGTCCTCTGTATCCACTGTCGCGTGCCTGTCTTCTTTGGTAGTCACTATGCTTCACCTAGACCATCGTCAGAGGGGCAGAGACTTGCCTGGAGGTATCGTAAGGATCTGTTCATCAGACGGCGAGTATCCCGTTCTGACATTTGTTATGTGTTACTCTTCCCTCTTGATATTTTCCATTCCTATTTTTCGTCTATCGCTAACTAGTCTCGGTTATGTTGAAACCTTACGATGAAGTCGACCTCGACTCAGCAATCGTTAAGAAAAGGTTCACGCCGTCGAGAACTCATATTCGTCGATTGGCAACGATCGCTTTTGTCACACTGGTATGCCTAGGAGCTCTTCTCGTGGCCTTGAGATACCTCTGCATACCGCTCCTGGTCTATTGCTACCCGCGGAGCGATACGTTCCTACTCGATACTGGGATCTACGGCGCGTATCCTCTTCGGCGATACACCTCAACAGACATAACATCACCTCAATCCAATGCGGTGCAATCTGATGTTTCGTGCGCCAATGGCCTGGTCCTGTTGTCAGTCGGTGGCCAGTCTGTACCCGGAAGCGGCCCAATGATCCTCGACATGGCTGGTAACCTTGTATGGTCAGCACCCGGACAATACGGCGAAGACACCGCCAATACCAAGATCCAGCGTTTCCGCGGACATGATTACCTGACTTTCTGGGCTGGCGCGAAATTGCAAGAGTCGGGGCTAGGGAACTACTACATGCTGGATTCGTCTTACAACGTTGTACACACGGTTTCTGCTGTTGGTGACGGCCTTGAAGGAGATTTGCACGAGTTCAAGATTACCGAAAACGGCTCAGCACTCATCACGGTGTATGAGAGGACATTCGTCGATCTCAGCAATACGAAAGTCGAGATGCCGGCAGACCAGACTATCGTAGATGGAATTCTTCAAGAGATCGACATCGCGACTGGTGACCTGCTATTCGAGTGGCGGGCGTCCGACCATCTGCGCAATAATGCTTTGCAAACGTCGTCTGGAGGTATTGTCGCAGACGGGTCGTTCGACTACTTTCACATGAATAGTATCGACAAGGACTCGAAAGGCAACTACCTGGTATCTTTACGCCACAATCACGCACTGGTTTATATTGATGGTTCGACGGGAGAGATCTTGTGGACGCTTGGAAGAGATGTGGGCGACTTTGAAGACCTCTCCGAAGGCGAAGCAACCGCGTTTCAATGGCAGCACGATGCACGCTGGATCTCTGAGGAAGAGGGCATCATAAGCCTATTCGACAACGGCATCGCGCACAAGCATCGTGACGCAGCGTACAGCCAGGGATTGATCTTGCAACTGGACTTTCTCCATTGGACAGTGACTCTACTACAAAGCTACACGTCTCGTAGCCTCATCAGTTCCCCCTCACAGGGCAACGTTCAGCTGCTCGAACAGTCGGATAGCAACGATCATGTATTCATTGGTTGGGGAGCTTCCGCAGCTTTCACCGAGCACAGTCTTAGCGGTGATCTCCTGTGTGAAACGCACTTCGGAGCCTCATGGCTCTTTTACTTCGAGCGAGTCAAGTCATATCGAGCTTTCAAAACGTTCGACTGGAGAGCGACGCCGGCTGCCTGGGATCCAGAAGCACGCATTGGGCACAAGAACATCTACGTGTCCTGGAACGGCGCCACAGAAGTGGCGTACTGGTCTCTACAAGCACAAACAGGCCCTATGGACTCCACTCAAGGATCGAGCGCTGAAGGCTCGAGTTTCACAGAAGTCGATATTGTTGCTAAAGACTCTAATTTCGAGCACTCCTTTCCTTTGACAGCAACAGAAAGCACTACAACTTACAGGATAGCTGCTTTGGACTCTCAGAGGCAAGTTATTCGCTACTCGAACGAGGTCATGCATGAGCGTGCTTCGACAACGATCTGGATCTGGTCGGCATGCATTTTCGTCATCCCATTGCTCGCCATGTTTGCCTTATTTTACTCACGCATGAGCGCTGTTGCCGGCCAGCGGACGAAGCATAACCAAGACATCATGAACCTCGAATACCACGCTCTTGAGCACAGGGAGCCTGCTTGAAGTCTTACGCCTGTCTAACAACCGATTAATCCACATCAAATATACAACACATTCGAGTATCGATACTTCTGTGCACACGCCCTTCACTAATCATGCAAATCCCGCTCAAGTGTCACCACCGGCCTGTCAATCCGATAAATCACCCTGGCCGTATTGAAATACGCTTCATACTCGACCTCATCACCACTCTCATCATGATGATAATGCCCACCCTTGTTCTCCCCAACCGAACTAAAGCAATGCGTATGCTCCATCCGCAAACCCATAGCTTTCCCCGGATCGGCCGAGTGCAAGACCGAGAGACACACAATCGGCGCGTCAAAATCGTGGTACGTGAGCCAGTCGTTCAGCTGCTTCGCATTCTCGAAAGGCTTCTCAGGGAAGTCAGGCATGACATGGTAACGCGAGCGCCCGGATTTGACGACGAACGCTCCGCCCAAGCTGATCGGACGCTCGTCGCCGTATGCTGCGCTCAAGGCCTGGCGGATGCATTCAGTGAAACTCTTGAACGACCCTTTGCGGCCTCGAGCTGAGATCTTGAGTACTGGTCCTGGGAGGCCGGTAGAGCCAAAAAGATTGATCATCAGAGCGCAGTCGGTGCTGGGGCATTTCTCGACGCGGACAGAACCGTCTTCTTTGTCAATTTTGGCAAAGTGCGTCTGGTTGTTGATGTTGTCGAAATTATCTTGCCAGCTCAGATTCGGTGCGAGTTCAGAGTTGGTACCCAGGACGTGGAAAGGTCCTGCTCCGGCCCCGATGAGACTGCCGCCCTTCGGATCCGTCTCCATGGCTTGTGCGAGAGCTGGTAGAGAGAATTTGCAGTCTAGTCGAGGCTCTGGGAACAAGTTCGGTTGGCCGCCGACGTCTGCGATACGCTCGTTTCCGGAGAGGCCTTGGGTGGCTAAGTGGAAGGGAGGTCTACGCAGGTCCGGACATATTTCTATGCTGATCGATGAGTGGTTGTAGTTCTGTTCGAGGGCGGGCTTGAGTTTTTGGGCCAGTTCTCCTAGGCTCGGAGTATCCAGTGCGAACTTGTCTACCTTCATGGTGTGTAGAGGTCCTAGTCGAAGTCTAAGAGATGGATCTTGTAACTTTTAATTCTGCTCAAGATGATAGTTACGTCTTAGCATCCAGTCGTCGATCGTATCAAAGTCGTTGAGCCACCAGTGGAATGAAGCGTTACCAGATGACTGTACTGCGCCTTGGATCGACGGTATGACTTTCAATATATCCCGACAATAGACATACAGTACGCTAGCCCTCATGCACCTTGGATGGTCAACTCGATCCTGGAATCGTGCTGCAGTTGGGGCCTGATCAAAGCCGAGGGAACATAGTGCGGAGATCTCGACAGACCTCACAGACGGACAAACAAGGCGCCGATATTGATTCCAACGAGAGAGGAACTACATATGAGGCAGCCGAACTGATCTGGTACATGATTTTGTCTGAACACCTGTGCACTCGAATACAACTACATTGTTTCCAAACACTGCGCCCGAATTCTACCTTTTCCATTGATTGCACTCTTAACCATCGGACTGACACACAATAACAACCGCTTGAACTTAGAAGAGCCCAAAGACAAAACTATCATCTACCGACCGACCCCAGGAACACAGTCAACCCAAAACAACATCCCCAAACAACTCCACCTAGAATGTCCTCCGCAACGCCAACACAACCAACACCAAGCCAACCGCCCATACCAGCAGTCCACCCAACCTACCCAGACCTACACTCTCGCGTCGCCCTTATAACCGGCATAGGTCAAGTCGGCTCACCCACCAGCACAACCTGGGGCAACGGCGCCGCAACAGCCCGACTGCTAGCCCACAACGGAGTGAAAATCTTCGGCTGCGACCTCCACCTCTCCGCGGCACAACGCACCCAATCGCGCCTGCAAGCCGAGTTCCCCGAGCTCGACATCGAAGTGATGGCAGCCGACGTAACCGAGACCGCCGACGTGGAACGTTTCGTCCAAGCAGCGGTTGCGAAACATGGGCAGATCGACATTCTGGTCAACAACGTCGGCATGACGGCTCCCGGCTCTCCAGCCAGCATGAGCGAAGAAGTCTGGAATTCGCAGATCGATCTCAACCTAACGTCAGTGTACCGGCTCTGCCACGCCGTGTTGCCCGTAATGGAGAGCCAGGCTTCGGGGGGCAGCATTGTCAACAACGCTTCGATCACCGCGCTAAGGTATATAGGCAAGCCGCAGATAGCGTACGCGGCGGCCAAAGCGGCGGTGTTGCAGTTCACGCGGGCGACGGGGGCGATGTATGCGCATAAGCAGATTCGGTGCAATGCGGTTGTGCCGGGGTTGATGTATACGCCGCTGGTGGAGAATTTGTTGAACAGTGAGAGGAGTGAGGATCGGGAGGTTGCCGGACGGATTATGAAGCACAACGTGCCGATGGGGTGGATGGGGACGGGGGAGGATGTGGCGAATGCGGTTGTGTTCTTGTGTAGCACGGCAAGTAGATATGTTACGAGCCAGACACTTGTGGTAGATGGTGGGATTACGGAATCCACGGGGACTGGGTTTGGGATGTGAAGGACGATAGCGAAGAACGATGGACGAAAGCTCACTTGGGTCGACAGGTCGACGGCTCCCCAGAAGCAAATGAGTTCACCGGCCGAATGAGTAGATTATAACCAAGAAAGGTCTAGCCTGGAAACACCTCGCTTGCCATCAACCGAACCACAAGACGCAAAAGACAGCAAGACGTACCAATCAGACCCTGTGAACATCCAATGATACACAGTCTTTATCTCATCATTACTTCTTCGCTTTGCCTTTCCCAGCGACTCCTCCAGCCAGCCTTCCCAAATGACCTAGACTGCCAGTCTTAGCCTTTGAGCCGCCAGGTCCTGTACCGGTAGTAAGACTGGGGCTCGATACGCCTTGTCCTTGGCTCAGTCTAGCAAAGCTATTCGCACTGTTAGGCCTCACACCTCCAATAGCAACGCTCAAACCTTGGGGTCTCTTTCCAAGCCCAGCGCCACGGGCTTCGGCAGCCTTCTCCAAGTGCTCAGCCTCGGCCTGCGCCTCCTCTTCAGCGTGAGGATTAAGCTGCCGTAGCTGGGCGCGACGGACACGATCTTGAGTAGTTCTGAATTTTTCGAGCAGTTCGGCCCACTTGATGCCGCCGTCGTCGCGACTCTTGAGGCGGTTCTGGCGTTCAAATGTGCTAACACTTGAGGGTGTGGTGGGAGGCACGCCTCCGCTCCTGGGTACGATGTGTAGGTATCCGATAGCGCTGACTGAATTGAGACGGTTCTTCAACGCTGCGAAGGCACTTGATTGCGGTAAAAGCATCAACAGGCCGTACATGCATTTGTAGAGATGAGGGAAGCGCTCTGGCTCGAGTAGTTGCATGCGGAGGTAGGTGAAGACAGGGGATTCGAGCAATTGTACGAGCTTGTCGATTTGGATGAGAGTGTTGACCGTCATCTCCATGTCTGCGAAAGCTTGCAGGAGATTGTAAGCCTGCTCGTAGGCTTGTGCAAGAAGGCAAAGAGAGAATGTGGCAACCGCGTTTCCGCACCAGGCCTTGAAGAGGACAGTAAAGAATGTCTGGCTGTCTTTGGAAGAGTCGAGCTGACGGAGACGCTTGCGAAGGTCAGCCAACTCGGGCGCCGTAATCAGGTTGTTGTTCAAATTTTGCACCATCAACGTGGAGAATTCGATATCTTCTTCAGTGTCGTATGTTGTGATCAGGATGTCGCTCAGTGTGCGGTATATCCGTTCTGCGGATAGTGATGTGCTGAGTTGCCTGATAATTAGGTTTCCTCTTGACTGCAGCAGGGAACGGTCGGTGCAGAATAGAGACAACAAGTTTTGCATAAATGATGTGAAGTAGCTTTCGTCACTGTTCTTGCTGATCTGGCTCAACAAGAGGAGATCACGTGTGACGACAGCTTCGGCTGGATCGCTCAAAGTCTTGAGCAAAGCTGGGAAGGTGCCCGCGTGGATAGCGAGGATCCGTCGAGGTGACTTGCGATGCAACATGATAAGCCACGCGAGTGCAGCGACACGTGTTGCCTCATGCTCATGAAGGAACTGCAGTGTGAGTGCGTTGACAGCAGCCTCGTAATCGAAGTCAATGCTCGGCTTAGGAGTCGCCGTCCCGCTTGCTGGCGGCTCTGGTGTACGATTGTTGGGTGTGCGAGGAAGAGGCTCGACTGGTTCAGGACTTGCCGGTTTGCGGGTGTTCCTCGACATCGGCGCTGAGTCCCGACGATCTCCGTTGGAATCTCGGAAGTTTCTAGAGCTGATGTTTGCCGTAGGTGCCACTGAAGCGTTGGGTTGAGGTTGCGATGTAGAGTCTTCAGCCTTCGTAGGCTCTTCGGGCAACGATAAAACATAATTCATCAAAGGTTGATTCACCCGACTGGCTGCTTGTTTGACAAGGTCGACATCGTGGGACAGAGCGGGCAAGACTTGTCCTAGCAGTCTGGGTGTGAACAGCAGTATATCTTCGGGACATATGTCCAGAAACGCTTCGATCCATTTGAGCGTGGTCACTTGAACTTGTTCATTTTGTGACTCGGACAAAAATGTGATCAAGATGTCAAGGATTTTCTGGTAGTCAACGGGCACATCCTGCCCGGGTATCCATTCGTCTTCAGCGTCGTCGTCATCTTTCTCGTCATCGCTTGCAGTGGCCGATGAGGCACCACCATCTGAGACAGCGCCCACTGCCAAACGATCTTCTCCATCACCCGGAACATCGTCCTTGGGCTCTTCATTTTCGGTGACCTCAATCTCGGACTTTTCGAGTATCTGGCTGTCTTCAAGTGGAGGAGGGCTCGAATTACTGAGTTTCCTCCTTGACTCGCGAGTGCGTCGACTCTCTGCAATACCCTTCTTGACGGCAGCAATCTTCTTGATCTCGACGAGAAACTTGTCAAGCGCGTGTTTTGTGTATTGATGGACGTCATGGTTGGAGTCGGTAAGGTACTTGAGCAAACCACCAAGAAAACTGGGTAGGTAGGCGACAAGCTCAAGATCGGGTATGGAGTCGAGCAGTGCGATCCAAGCAGTTAGGAACGAACGCGTGAAAGGATGTGTAACATGTATCCGCTCTTGCAACAAGGGAATAAATCTCGGCAGACTAAACGCCATTGGGTACTCTTCACGCTCTGCATCTTCATCCAAGGCGTCTTCGGGCGCTAGGATACTAGCATAGGTTGCCGCAGACTCACTTACGATGTCTTTGATCAAGCGATCCAGAAGCTCAGCGCCGTTCTTGACGCTCAGCTCTGAATCGGCGGAAAGCTTGCACAACGCGTCGAAGACGTCGTTGAAGTATACGAGGACCTCGCCTTTGGCCACCTTGGCGATGTTGTACATGCTCTCACATGCATAGTAGCGCACACGTGCATCCTGGTCAGAGAAGCACGCAAGCACGGGAGGTACTATCTCGCGTAGGTAACGGGCAACTTCCTGCGCTGTTCAGTATGCTGCTCGGTGCGAATGGTAGGTAGGTGAAAATCTTACTGAACCTAGGGCAATTGCGGCAGCTGCCAATCCGATCAGACCTCCATTGCGAGCATGAGGTTGGTGAACGGCATAAGCGTACTCATGGCAAAGCTGATGCACGATCCTGGCAATGCGATCATGGTTGCCTTCGGCGAGGCAGGATCGAATGGTAGCTTCAAGCCTGGAGAGATTGTCCGTTAGCATGGTTCTAGGTTTCCTGATCGCATCCATGTCTTTCGTGTCTTTCGCATGGGACGTAGCAAGCAGGCTCCAGCAAAAGTGTCTTGACACCACTTGTACGTAGGCGCGGATATGACCTACTCGAGAGCACCACTCTTCCTCTTGTCATACAGCTTGTCCTGCAGAGCTCTTGATGTTGCAATCTCCATCTCTTCTGCTGCTACACCCCTCCGGCTCTACGCAGGTCGTCGTCGCACTCGTCGCACTGGCTGGTGTTGTTATAAACCTCGCGTGATCATCACGTCGATCCGAGTTTGGCTTTCGGCGGTGCTTGCGGAGCTGATGCTGGAGGTGTTGATAGCTGTATATCAAGGCTGTATATCGTATATGGACGCGTCCGTGATTGTACGAGAGGATGAAAGCTGATAAAAGTGCTCGGACGGTCTTCACGCAAGCAATAAACGGTATCGCTGCTGCTGCGGTGGGCCGTTCTTAGCATGTCCGCCTCGGCCAACACATCATAAGGTCGTACCAGACAGCCATGGCCCCCAGCACAGGCGATCCTAATCCACGCTAACTCAAAGTGGTTTGCGGGGCAAGCCAATGACTGTTATCGCGACAGGCTCGCGGGGCTTGAATTTATGAGTCGCAAGGTCGCATGTCAAATAAATACATATAATCCTCGCTCCTCTGTCAATTGAACCTACTCACAACCCAACCGCAGAGACAACACCATGTCGGACAAGCCTGTGATCCACATCGACGAGGAGGCCGGCCTCGACGTCGTCGAGCAGGACGGCAGCCAGGCCAAGCCCTACAAGAGCGTGCAATTCGCCTACCAGCAGCACACCGACTCTGCCACCTACCTGGTCAACCGCAAGGAGGGCGATGAGGAGGTCGCCACCTACAAGGCCGCCGCTAAGGCTGCATTGAAGAAGGCTGCCAACTGGGTCGAGCAGCAGAAAAAGAAGGCCGGCAAGGAGAAGGAGCTGGCCCTGAGGCAGAAGAAGGAGGAGGGCGAGCGCGAGAAGGCGCTGGAAGAGGCCAAGAAGATTGTCATCACAGAGGACGCCAGCCTGCCCGAGGCAAAGAGGATCAACTTGGGCGAGGTCAGGCCCGAAGTCGTCAAACTCGGCAGTGGTGAGAGGCCTAAGGAGCTCGACTACAGCAGCCCGAGCCGTGGCACCCGCGTTGTCGTCTATGGTCGCGTGCACAGAGAGAGGAAGCAGAAGGATCTCTGCTTCGTCACGCTACGTGATGGCTACGGCTTCATGCAGTGCGTGCTCACTGGCCCGTTGGCGAGAACCTACGATGCCGTCACCCTCACTCGCGAGACCAGCATGTTGATCAAGGGAGAGATGTGGGAGGTTCCTGCCGGTGCCCACGCACCGAACAACCGCGAGCTTCACGCCGACTACTTCGAGATTATCGGCAAGGCTCCTGGTGGAGACGAGGCCATCACCAACGTCGTCCAAGCCAAGGGTGACCCTCAGACCCTCCTTGACAGACGCCACTTGGTCCTTCGTGGCGAGACCGCCAGCTCCCTCATGTTCGTCCGCGATGCTGTAGAGTTTGCCTTCAACGCCAAGTATCACGAACTTGGCTACATCAAGGTTGCACCCCCAGCGCTCGTTCAAACCCAGGTCGAGGGCGGCAGCACCCTCTTCGGCTTCAACTACTATGGCGAGAACGCCTACCTCACCCAATCCTCCCAGCTCTACCTCGAGACTGTCATTCCTTTCGCCGGCAACACCTACTGCATTGAGAAGTCTTTCCGTGCCGAGAAGTCTCTCACTCGTCGCCACTTGTCCGAGTACACACACGTCGAAGCTGAACTCGACTTCATCAACTTCGACGACCTGCTCGCCCACTTGGAAGAGATGATCTGCGGCGTCATCGAGCACGTCTTTGCCAACCCTCGCATCGCTGCCATGCTCAAAGAGCTCAACCCGACCTTCCAGATGCCTGAGCGTCCCTTCAAGCGCATGCGCTACAGCGACGCCATCGACTGGCTGCGCGAGCACGAGATCCCGAACGAAGAGGGCCAACCTCACCAGTTTGGCGACGACATTGCCGAGGCCGCTGAGCGCCGCATGACCGACATCATCAACAAGCCCATCTTCCTCACCCACTTCCCCGTCGAGATCAAGGCCTTCTACATGCAAAAGGAGAAGGCTGACCCTCGCGTCACCGAGTCTGTAGACGTGCTCATGCCCGGCGTTGGCGAGATCGTCGGCGGCAGCATGCGCATGGACAACTACGACGAGCTGATGGCCGCTTACAAGCGCGAGGAAATGGACCCCAGCCCATACTACTGGTACACCGATGTCAGGAAGTAAGTCTTCACCTTCCCGCTTGTTACTGACACAAGAAACCACAAACTAATTTCTCTCACAGGTACGGTTCCTCCCCTCATGGCGGCTACGGTCTCGGCCTCGAGCGCTTCCTCGCCTGGCTGTGCAACCAGCACACCGTCCGCGACACTTGCCTGTACCCTCGCTACATGGGCCGCTGCAAGCCTTAGATAACCATGAATTTGCTAGACGCATGATAGACGAACTTCTTTTGAAAACTTTTCGACTTTGTCCCGGCTTGGTTGTTGAAGCGTTGCAACGAGAGCTAAATGGTTTAGAGCGCGGTGTCCGGAAAGGTTTCAAGGTAAATTGACAACGACATGAAACGAAGGTGCAGTGCAGCATTGCATTCCACAGATGAAAACGATTTCTCTCGCCTTTGTTCACGATCCATCGTTTCCCTCGAACCCTGGTTAGTGGAATGAATTTTCTTACTTTGCTTTCGAAAAGGCCGGAGAATGTTGACGACGCGTGGTTGACTTTACCAAGGTGCCTTACTAAGGTATACCTACACCTGCACCTAGCTGCGTTCTCAACTTCTCTATTTGACACTTTTGCGTTCTCCTTCCTCCAACAACGGGGCTACATTGCTAGACAGTCTAAGACAAGAGATTGACCAAGTCTAAACTCGATGTCAGTGTGAAGTAATTCCAGTTGAAAGGCTCGGCAGAGGCAAATTATTGGCTGATGATGATATGATACACTTCACACTCAACTAAAACTTAAAAAAGAGACACACATGATGACCATAGACAAGAAACACCTTCCTATTCCCATTTTCCCGCTTCTTCAAAAGACTTGATATTCAAGCGCCCGGGAAGAAAGCAATGCTTCGCTTAGGTAGTGGCGCGAAATCACCACCGATTCATCCCGCTACTGCTGTTGCCGCTGCTGCAGCCCGCCAGCTCATTAGACTCCTTCTAAAACAAAGCCACTTCTTTCTCTAGTAGTGGATGGCCTTGCCGTAGGTGGCCATGGCAGCCTCCTTGAAAGCCTCGGCGAGCGTGGGGTGGGCGTGCGAGGTGCGGCCAATGTCCTCGGTCGAAGCACCGTACTCGAGAGCGAGAGTGCCCTCGGCGATCATCTCACCGGCGTTAGGGCCGACGATGTGCACACCGAGGATACGGTCGGTCTCGGCGTCAGCGAGGAACTTGACGAGACCGTCGGAGTCGGCGTTGGTCTTGGCGCGGGAGTTGGCGCTGAAGGGGAAGGAGCCGACCTTGTACTTGACGCCGGCCTCCTTGAGCTCGGCCTCGTTCTGGCCGACCCAGGCGACTTCGGGGTGAGTGTACATGACGCTGGGGATGGCGCCGTAGTTGACGTGGCCGTAGTTCTTGGTGATGTACTCGATGGCGGCAACGGCCTCCTCCTCAGCCTTGTGGGCAAGCATAGGGCCGAAAGTGCAGTCGCCGATAACGCGGATGTGAGGGATCTTGGTGCGGTACTCCTGGTCGATCACGAGGCGGCCACGGTTGTCAGTCTCGAGACCGATCTTCTCGAAGCCGAGACCGGCGGTGTAGGGGCGGCGACCGATGGCAACAAGGCAGACATCAGCGTCGAGCTGGGGATAGGTTGTCAGTATGGTTGCCCATGCGATGTAAAGCAACAAGTGAACTTACAGTCTCGGCCTTGCCGCCCTTGGCAGCCTCAACCTCGAGCTTGACGCCCTCGCCACTGTCGTCACCGCTAACGACCTTGGTGTTGAGCTTGAACTTCATGCCCTGCTTGCCGAGGGTCTTTTGAATGTTCTTGGAGATCTCAGTGTCCATACCGGGGCCACCGATCTGGCCGAGGAACTCGACAACGGTGACCTCAGAGCCAAGGCGGGCCCAGACGGAGGCCATCTCGAGACCAATGATACCACCACCAATGACGACCATCTTCTTGGGGACTTCAGTAAGGGCAATGGCGCCGGTAGAGGTGATGACCTTCTTCTCGTCGATCGTGAGGCCTGGGAAGGGAGTGGCCTCGGAGCCGGTTGCGATGAGGATGTTCTTGCCGCGCACGCTGGTCTCGCCACCCTCGGTGAGGTTGACGGCGACAGTGTGCTCATCGGCGAAGGAGCCAGTGCCCTTGATGTACTCGACGTTGTTCTTCTTGAACAGGAACTCAATACCCTTGGTCAGGCCGTTGACGGAGGTCTCCTTTGCCTTCATCATCTGGCCCAGGTTGAGCTTGACGTCGCCGACCTCGATACCGCGGTTCTTGGAGTCATGCATGATCTGGTGGTAGAGATGCGAGTTGTTGAGGAGCGATTTTGAGGGAATGCAACCGACGTTCAAGCAGGTACCGCCGAGGGAGCCACGCTTCTCAATGCAGGCGACCTGTGGCGAGATTTGTTAGACGGTGTTCTCTATGGCTGTCGCGGGTTGCAATGAATCATCGTCGCGTACCTTGAGGCCCTCCTGACCAGCCTTGATGGCGGCGACATAACCGGCAACACCGCCACCGATGATCACAAGGTCCTTTTCCTCTGCGCAAAGTTCAAAGTCAGCATTGCTGTTTGCGCGCCGGCTCGCGGTTGCCTGGAGGGCGAGTATAATATACCAGATTCAGTCGCGTAACCCCGTCTTTGCCATATGCGCTGCTGAATGAGAGTTGTGCTGGGTGCTGTTGAACGAAGAGCCTGGGCACTCTGGAAGCCGGAGGAAAGGGCGCCGCGGGTGGAGGCGCGGGGGATGAGTTGCTTGAACATGGCCGCTGTGTATGGAACGAGAGTCGGAGGAGGAGGGAGGGGTGGAGCGGCGGCGCAGTGTGTGGTTGGCGGTGGGGAGGGGGTGGTGGTGGTGGAGGTGGTTGTAGTAAATTGGGTGAGGTTTGTCGACAAGAGCTGCGACGCCGCTGAGAGCTGCACGCACGAGTTTGTTCCGGAGGTGACGGCCCTTGGACTTCGGCTTAGGTAACTTACCTAAGGAGACTGGACTTTCATTTCGCCCAATCGGTGTCAGCGTCATTATTGAGCCGCTTCCGCTCCGCTCCCCTTCTTCAACCTCACCTCACCTTACATGGACCTCACATACACTCATATCTCGGGCCATTATTCACCACATCGCCATTGCCGAGGATAAGAATACTGCCTGCACACAGATACTTGGCATATCTGAAGCCTGCTCTCTACTTATACATGCGACTGTCGGCAACTTAGTGTCACACTCTCAACACTACACCAAACATATACTCGAATGTGACCATGGAAAACATGAGGAGATTAACAAACATAGATACCAAGAAGGCTCTATCGCTCTAGCAGGTCCTATCGTCCAACATCCTCCAGACTCCGCACATGCAGACTACCGTTCACTCCTTGCCAGCAGCCTCGTTCATTTTATGGCCCATCCAACCCATTATCAGCTTGGTAACATCGCCCTGACAATACTTGGGTAATTCCGGACCGTCTCCGGTAGTATCCAACCTGCTCATGCAATCTCCCAATTGTATCGCGTCTATAACGTCAAAGATTAAGGTTGCCCATGCAACGACGTTGAGTGCTTTGCCCGCCCATTTAATGCCATGCTTGAGAACCATCGGGCTTACTTTTGTGACATATGTCCAATAATAGCGGCCCACTTTTGCGACAATTTTCCACGCACGCGTCGCCTTGATGGCTGTGAACACCTTTGAAAAGCCACTCGCCATGCTGGCCCACCTCGAACTTCCCTTAGCAACGTGGCCAAACCACTTAGCAATCTTTGCCGCGAGTTTTTCGATGGCTCCCCAGAAGAATTTGAACGGCGCAAAGATCGCGTCCCAGATCTCGTCCCAACCCCTGCTGATCGCGCCCATGACCTTTTGCATCCCCGTTTCCGGCGTGAGAACCTTGGGTTTGAGTTTTGCCCATTTGGCCTTCCCTGCTTTATCGGAGTGTTTGATAACATCATCTACCGCACCTCCTGCGGCGCCGGCCATCTCGTCGCCGAACTTGGTAAACTCGGCGGGCGGATGGTTAGGGTCAAACTTAGAAGGATCAAACCTAGAAGGGTTCATCTCGGAAACCTGGTGCTTGCTGGGATCCAACACGGGACCGTCTAGCTTGGAAACATCCGGATTGGAAGGATGGAAGTTGGAAGGATTCATCTCGGAAACGTCGTGTTTGTTGGGATCCAATACGGAATTCCTCAACTTGGAACCATCAGAAGCTCCATCCAGGCCCACTTTTGAAGGATTGGAAGCATCCGGACTAGAAGGATGGAACGCGGAAGGATTCATCTCGGAAACTTGATGCTTGCTAGGATCCAACACGGAAGCATCCAATGCGGAAGAATCCATCGTGGGAGCGTCCAACTGTCCATCCAAGCCCATATTCGGTAGTTTGTTCTGACCTGGCACTGGCTTTCCACCATGCTGAGCCGTCAGCTCCTGTTGTATCGCCATGTCGTTGTATCCGTTCTGGCTATCGGTCACGGCTGCCGGGCTGATTGTATGGCGCAATCCGCCGTCGACCTGTACAGTTGGCCACTTCTTAGCTGGGGCAACCTGCTTCCCTGCCGAGCCTGCAACTGGATTGGCTTGGACCGGGGGCACCGCCGCCTCGAGGTTGTTGAGTTTACCCACGCCTTTATTCGGAGCCAAGGGCTCAGTCTTTGGGAGCGGAGCACCACCTTTACCCACTTTGTCCGGGACTCTCAACGGATCGACGGGACGTGTGCCTGGGCTAGGAGGGTCCATCGGTGGGAGATCTTCGTACCTCATCTCACCTTGCCAGGCCTTGTCAAACATCGGATCATCGAATTTGAAGTTTTCCAGCGTGATTTCCGGCTTCATGTTTGAACCACTTGGTCCTGCGTGTTGTTTGTTGAGGTTTAGCAGTTCTATCGCACTGTTTGCTGCATTCGGGGCGCCATTCTTGCCGTACGCAGGGCTGCCTAACGGGCTGTCAATCGGGGTAATATCGCCTGTACTCAAATCTGCGCTGGATCCCGGGCTGGATCCCGGGCTGGAGGTGGAATAGTAACCAGCGTTAGGGTCGACGGGCTTTCGGATTGGGGCATTGGCCGCTTGTTTTGGACCTGGGCCTGTGGGATCACTTGGAGGTTTCGGTTTTGAGCCTGCTGAGCTATCCAGTCCGTTTGATCCTTTGCCTGTCGACGCTGTTTCCGATGTCTTTCCGCCGGAAGATGAGCCCGGCTGGCCGTTGTCTGGAGGCCCAGGTGGCTGATTGGTTGAAGATGAACCTGGCTGGCCGTTGCTGGGGGTGTCTTTCTGCACTTGCTTCGTGTCATGAGTCCCCGGTGGCGGTTTGTCAGAAGACGCACCCGGCTGGCCGTTGTCTGCAGGTCCCGGTGGCTGTTTGTCTGAAGATGCACCCGGCTGGCTGTTGCTTGGGGCTTTCGGCTGCACAGTCTTACTATCAGGAGCTCCAGGTGGTTGTTTGTCTGGATCGGGCGTAGTGGCATCGTTTTGTTTCTTACCACCCATCAATTCCTCGAGTCTTTGCTTTTTCGCCTCGAACTCTGCCGCTTTTCTCTGTTTGGCAGTTATCTTCTTGCCTGGGGGGACATCCGGCTGGCTGTTCTGAGTTTGCGGCTGTACTGGCGTGTTGTCGGGGGCTCCCGCTGGCTTTCCGTCAGAAGAAGGGCCCGGTTGATCATTTTTTGGAGCTTCCAGCTGTACTGGCTTCTTATCTGGAGCTCCTGGTGGCTGTGGTCCATACTCGTTGTTCTTCTTCGCACCGAACTGCTCTTCCAATTTTTGCTTGGCCGATTTGAAGTTATCCGCCCACTCTTTGTGTAACATCCTCTGTGCCTCGGCATCGAGTGCGTAATCTGCAGGGTTCGTTGGGGGCTTCGGGTTTCCTATCAGATTTTGGGGTATGTTCTCTCCGATTGTATTCGTGGCGTCTACTGGGGGTTGCACGGGCGGTGCGGGTTTGACAATGGGTGGAGGTTTGACATTGGGCGGGGATTGGATATTCGGCGGTGGCGGTTTGACCTCGCTTGAACCTGGGGGTACATGCGACTTCCCTGCTTCGCCTGGGTTTGCTGGTTTCGCTTCGACCGGTTTGGTGTCGACTGGTTTTGCTTCGATTGGTTTTGCTTCGACTGGTTTTGGGTCGATTGGTTTTGGGTCGATTGGTTTTGGGTCGATTGGGTTTGGGTCGATTGGCTTCGACTCCCCTTTGACTGGCGGTTTTTGACCGTTGGCTGGTGGTACGCCTTTGGAAGTCTGCCCGCCCTTGGTGTTGTCGATCAGTGAATTGGCCGACTCTGCTTTCCCACCTGACTGTCCGCCACTGTTGATGTCGTCGATCGAAGACTTGACATCCTGTGGTCGCGACTTGATTGAATCGTTGGGCTTGACTGAATCTGTCTCGGGCTCAACTGGGCCTTTCAAAGGTTCAGTCTGGGTCCCGGAGTCCACATGATTGGGTTTGGACTGATCTCCCGAGTTTTGGATCTGTGTCCCATAATTGGTATTGTAATTGTTGTTGACGTTGTTGTAGTTGTTGATGTTATTGTTAATGTTTTTGTTGATATTGTTGGTTTGGATCTGATGTTGATTCACTTGAGCGGGATCTGGAGCGGATTGAAGAGGTAGATTCTTGTCGACAACATCAATACTTTGCGGTTTCGAGTTCGGTCCGTTTCCTGGCGGCGGAGCAAGATCTTGTCCCGCAACTTGAGTACCTTGGTGGTCGATGGGTGGTTTCGCGGCCTCTTGCGGCGGTTTGTCGAGGTTTTGTTGCGGAGGATGTGGATCTGCTGGCCGCTGCTGTGGTGTGTCGGGCCTTTCCGGTGGCTGGTTGAGGTTCTGGTTTTGGGGCTTCTTAGACACCTCGTCATCAGGAAGTCTGCCTTTTGAATCATCTTTTGGAGGTGTATTGGGTTTGTCTTCAGGCTTCGACGCGGATTGTTGACGGAGATCTTCCTTGCCTTTACCCTTGTTGTTCTGGTCATTGGGCCAATCTTGATAGTCCGGTTCAGGTTTATCGACTGGGGCCTCTGGCAAGGCCTCTTTGGGATCTTTCGGACCAGTGGGCTTGTCTTCAGGTTTCGGCGCAGGTCCTTCGCCTGGATCGTTGTTCTGGGGCTGTTTAGCCTCGCCATTCGGACCGTTCGATTTGCCAGTCGACTTGCCAGCGTCAGAGACCTTGTCAAACAAGTCGCTATCATCGTCAGGAAGTCGAGGCCAGTCACTCAGAAACTGATCGGCGGTCATCCTATCAAGCTGGAGTGGAGGCCGCCTGACCGGTCGCATCGGGCTCCGCGGGACTTCGGGTACAGGCCTCTGGATGATGCCCGGCAGCTTGCCCCTCGTGACAGTGTAGCCATGGGCCTCGATGACCTCGCTGTAGATGTGAGGATTGATTCGTCCCTCAACTACGCCTCTTGGGATGTACACCTTGCTCATCATGTTGACGGCTGCAACGTTGTCGGGCATCTTAGGGATCCACCAGTCGGGGTGATCGGTGGCAATGAGAGAGCCCCAGCCATTCCTTCCGAGAGCTCCTATCGACTTTAGGTGTTTCTCGTTGCCGTCGTAGCGTTTGCGGAGGCCACCGTCGTTTTGGGCGGCGGTGGTGGTCCCGCTGCTACTGCCGGTGCCGTTGGCGACGTAGGCCCAGTGCGTAACGGTGGCGTTCATTTTGGCGAGGTCGAGGTCTTCGTCTCCGCACCAGTACACGTCAGGGTCGCCCTTGGTCGGGTGCCAGATGCCGCTTTGGATGGCGCGGTCGAAGGCTGCCTCGTCGTTGAAATCATAGTCGTTGATAAGTAAGAACTGGTTGAGAATGACTTTTCCCTTGTGCTCGTTAGATGAGGATGCATGCGCTTGTCCGTGGAGCCCAAAGACGAGGAGGCATAGCAAGAATGCTATGTATTTCGGAGTGCCCATGATGAAATCGTGAGCTCTGCGAGACTGGTGATCTGGCAGCGATTGAAGTCGTCAAACAGAAGTTCAGATGCCTAAGACGATGTGCAGACCGACTGTGCTTCAGCGAATATTTCTGTATTCCGGGATATCGACAGATGACAGTGACTGCAGCGATAGACGGAGGTAAGTACTTCCCTGGCATGGATATCATAGGCACAACAGGGAGCGAGCAGGCGAACAGAGCTTTTCTTTCGATAGCTATGCTGGCGAAGGTTTGCCAGTCTCCTCTCGTGAGGAAGCAAGCATTCTCCCGGATGTGTGTATGTCCAATCAATCACAACAAGCTCTTGAATTAGAGAGGTCCGATGAACAGCAGACTTCATTGAAAGCAACTGCAGATTTGTTGTGATGGCTATAGCTTGTCAGTGGCAGGCCGTTACAGATGAAACTCCCACAAGTTGAGGGCAGTGGTTTTGCATAGTTCACCGACTACACAGATTCGGTACCTCGACGACTGCTTACAGTGTCGCTAGAGATTTGGAGGGCTCGCCATCTCGCCGGCGCTCGCAAATCCAGGACCTCAAGCGTGTTTGTCGGTTGCCAGCGGAGATCTCATGAAAGCTGGACCGTCAGACTTCCATTGGAGGGGTAGTACGCGCCGTGAGACTTGATCAACCCACGGTAAAGATCTCCCATCAAAAGGGAACGGACGCGTTGTGCCTTGGGATACGCATCTGTGTTGTGGAATCGATGATCCCATTGCATGCAACTCCAGAAACCCGGACAACTCCACGCTTCTGTTCATGCAGGGAGGAGAGTGTATGTGCGACGTCAAGACTGCCGTTCAGAGTTTCGACATAAAAGGATCAGAAAGCTGGTAGAGGTTAAGCAAGACGTTGGTGATTCGACCGACCCACAAGTCTCCGGAAAGCTTGGCTCGACTACACTGTAACGGTACAGCAACTTGGACCAAGCAAAACACAATGCGGCAATTTCAATATTTGGTTATCATAGATAACATGTCCCTGCCGGCGTGGTCCGCTTAATGGGAGATGCCGTAGTAGCTGTCACCATGCACACAGATGCTCATTTGTGTCGCGGCATAATCGTCGATACTAAAATAGTAACAGTGATGAGAACTCGACGTACGAACATCTATCATACAGCAAAATAAGCTCCCTAATATCGGAAAATCGAGCAGAAAGGAGACGAAGAAGTCACAGAAAAAGCCGCTCAAAGCTCCTCCTTGTCAGTGCTCTTGCCAGCATCACTCTCAGGCTCCGGCACAGCAACGCTCTCCTCAACACTCTGCTCCTTCTTGAGGTCCTCCTTAACGCCCGCCTGCGGCGGAACAGTGTTGGCCTCGTTCTCACCCAGCGCATCCTGAGTGTCCGGATTGCTGCCCTCAGCGATAGTACCAGCGTTCTCAGCAACAGCTTCGGCACCGGCACCGGCTGCATCGCCCTCCGCAACGATGCCCTCGTAGACCTCGTTGCCGGCCTCGTCAACAAGACGCGTGCGAGTTTCGTAGCGCGTGGAGAAGGAAACTTTGCCCTCCATGGCTTTCACCTGGTCTTCGTTAAGCAGGTTGCCGTTCTCGTCGCGGAACTCGACTTTCTCCTCGCTCACGGCGCCTTCGGGTTGGGCTACTGCGGGCTCGCGCGGGGTGTGCTCGACGTCCTTCTTGGGATCTTCGGCGACGGGAGGCGCGGGACCGACGTGCGCTTGAGATGTAGCGGCGGGACCGGGGGCGGGGACATCGTCTATGGCGTATTCTGCGTACTGTGATCGAATACGTTAGTAAACCGTTATGTCTGTATACATCGAGCACAGTGCTTACAGTGTTGTAGAAGTTGTTGCAGTCCCAGTCCCAAGTGTCGAAGAGCTTCACCTTCTTGCACTCGTCCTTAGTCCATTGGTTGCCGTAGCCCAGAGGTGCATACAAGCCGAAAACAACGATACTAGCCGCAAGGAAGACGACGATGCCGGTTCGGCCAATGATGGGGTTCTCCTTGATGCCGAAACCAGCGACACGGGTGGTGGCAAAGTCCCAGATTTGACACAGAGTGATGATTGCAAAGAAGAGCGCTGGGAAGTAGTGGTGCAGGAAGAGCTGACGCTGCATGAGGAAGAAGGGGAAGTAGTGGAACGCCCAACCGAGGACAGACACGCCGATCTCGTAGTCGAAACGCTTGAAGACGGTATTGCGGTAGTCGTTGCAGTTGCGCTGCCACCTCAAGACCGAGAGAGCTTTGAAAACAGCGTACAGTCCGATAGCTGCGGTAGACGACCACCAGATTAGCGGGTTACCAATAAGGTAAATCTGGCGGTGGTTGCGGCCCCAGAAGTTGATGCCACGGCGGAGAACCGGCCACGACTGAGGACGAGAGTCCCACGCGTGAGAGTCAACGAGGCCGGCGTTGGTGGTCCACATAACACGCTGGAGCTCCCAGAACTTGCCAAAGAAGCCAGGGCGACGGTAATTGACCTTCTCCGCGTCATCCTTGAGCTGCGGGTGCTTGTTGCTCTCGATGTACCAGATGCTGTTGGGAAGTGTACCACCCTTGGCGCAAGTGACTTCTTGTTGCTCGAAACCCCAGTCAGGCAATTTGACCTTATGGGAGAACAGCACACAGCCAGTCATCAAGTGAACGAGCTTGAATTTGGTCTGGATAGTGCGGAGACGCTCCTTGGCCTCCTTGCCGTCCGACATAGACTTGATGATTTCAACGCGGAAAAGATCGTTGGCATCACCTTCAAAGCCCTGGTAGCCGTAAGCGCTGACCTCATTCTGCCAGTCGGCTTCAGTGACAGGCGGGCGGTGATCGTGAGAGTGCACACGGCGGTCGGTAATGACATGGTACAGACGGAGGACAGAGCCATCAACAACCCATTCAGGATCAAACTGATCCCAGGCCATAGGTCCAGAAACAGAAGTGTTGCCAGTAGAGTCAGTAGCCCAGTCAATCGGCTGGGTCTGGTTCTCAAGAAGGAATACATTGTTCTCGTCCTTGTGGGGGTAGAGAGTGATTTGCTGCTGCTTGCTGCCAGTCGGGTACATGTGCTGATGCGAGTGCAGGTAACCGCCTTGGGTGTTGTGGTGGCGGAGACTGACACGTGCGCCGAATGCGACGTCGGCAGGCACATCAGCCATGCCCTTTGTGTTGAGGGTGGACTGGAACTCGCTGCTCATGAAACCGTCGCCATCGCCGGGGTTGACCAGACAGATGAAGTGGATCGCGAACATGCCCATGTAAAAGGCGATGGGGATGATGATCAAGCAGAAAGTGCGAGCAAAGAGGTGCTTGAACCAGATTCTGGTAGTCACATTCTTGGTGTCTCCGAGCAGGACCCAAAGCTGGAGCGCAGTGAGAGAGCCCACCCATGCAATTGTGAAGAGACCGACCCATTTGACGCTGAACGTGGCACCGAGAGTGATTCCAGATGCGGCCAACCAGAACCACCAAGCAGGCTGGAAAGCGTACCTTGGACCGAGCTCATGCTGGTTCTGGAAAGAGGTCCACGAGAGAGCAGTCATTCCTGTGAAGAGCACCAGAGGGGAATCCAACAAAATCAAACGGGATTGAGTGACAAGACCGTTTTCGAAGATGACCAATGCCGAGCCGAACGCCGCGGTGGCTGTCTTGCAGCCTACAGCCTTCAAAGTGAGGAACATGACCGGCACAGCCAACACACCGCAGATCGCAGGCAGAAGCCTCATGGCCACGTAGGGCACACGAGGCTCGATGTAGTCCTTGCCAATATCCTTGAAGTCGAAGTTTCCATCAAAGCCTGCCAACCACCCAGCGAGCGTGATCAAAAGCTTTGCAAGCGGCGGGTGAACATCCATGAAGAACTTGCCCTTGATGTACTTGCTCGCAAAGCCACCAAAGTGAACCTCATCGAAGACAACCGAGGAGGGCTGGTAGATGCGGAACAGTCGGACGAAGAGAGCGAGGATTGTAAGGACACCCAGAAATTCCCAATCACTGCTCTTGAGGTAGGCGATGTTGTTGTCCTTGACGCCATCGGAGGTGTAGTCGGTCTTGCGGTTTACCGCTTTGTTCGAAGTCGATTTAGTGGAAGTGGCAGATGTGCTGACTTGGTTGTAGGCGGGGATCAGGTCGTCGGTGTTGTACACGACACCATTGACCGGCATTGGTTTGACGCCTTTGGCTGCCATGGCGGCGGGTACAAAAGAAGGTAGCGTATGGTATGGGTGGATCAGAAACCCATGCGGGTCAGTTGTGAAGGTCCTGTAGTGTTGTCTGGTGTTGGTATAAATCCAGTTCCTGGGCCAGGGCGAGTCCAAGCTCCTGAGTTGGCGTCGATCACTGTTCAAGTGGGCTGGTTGACGCGGTGCCGGACGCGAAGACGGCGGTGGTTCAGAAGGGAATGGCAGGAAAGGGAAGGTAAATGAAGTTGAAAAGAAGGCAGGGTGAAGGAAGTGCCAACACGAGAATGCGAGCTGGCCTGGTGCAGGAGTCTTCTCTTCTCGTTCAGCTGGCGTCTGCTACGTGGTCAATCGGCTTCACGAGCACTGGGGCTATAATTAAACGCAAGGGGCCGCGTCTGCAGCTCGCAACCTTGCTGCTAGAGGTCACTCGCTCATATCATTTTTCAATATTATGCTGTTGACATCAAAATAATCATGCGATTGAGCTCTATCAGATGGCTTCTTTGGAATAATTATGCGATCATTGTAGCGTGAGATTGATCGTGTCATGTCCGTCGGCCAATCATTTGCGCGTCTCCAAGAGGCGAAAGGGAAGCTTTGAGCTTTGAGCATGTGAATCTCTCCAATCCAATCCTTGACGCCGTCGACGAGCCACCAACTTCGCGACACCACCCGACTACATCACTAAATATCACTGGCCACACAACACACCCGTCACGATACTGCGATCATCGAACAATCCTCAATTCTACCGCGCGCACAGCCGTGACCATGGCCGCGACCAACGGCGATTCGAGCATGGAGGATGTCGCCAGCAAGGCGCCTGAGGGCACCATTTTACCTCCCTCAGAGGCGCGCAAGATTATTGAGAAGACGGCTGGCTATGTCGCACGTAATGGTGCATCATTCGAGGCGCAGATCCGCGACAAACAGGCGGGCAGCAGTAAAATGTCTTTCTTGCTGCCGGAAGACGCATACCACGCCTACTACCGCTGGCGCATCTCCGAGATCCAAGCTGGAAGAGGAAACGCCGTCAGTGCTGGTCGCGAGGGCGAAGTGAGCTTCCAGGGCAGAGAAGAGAAGAAAGGCCCAGAGCCACCAGAGGAATTCAAGTTCTCTGCTCGCGTCCCCAACATAAGCGCACAGGATCTGGACGTCGTAAAACTCACAGCGCTGTTCGTCGCGAAGAATGGAAGAGGATGGATGACACAGCTTTCGCAACGGGAGGCAGGAAACTTCCAATTCGACTTTCTCAGGCCACAGCACACGCTTTACCAATTCTTCTCAAGACTTGTCGACCAATACCAGGACCTCCTCACCGGAGACTCAGTAGACGGCGGAAGGCCGCAGAAGAAGCGCATAACATCGCTCGAGCAGAACGTGAAGGAACGCTTCGAAGTGCTGGACAGGGCGAAGAAGCGTGCCGAGTGGGTCAAGCACCAGGAAGCACAAAAGGTGGCCCAGGATGAGCAGAAGGAAAAGGAAAAGGTGGAGTACGCACAAATCGACTGGCACGACTTTGTCATTGTCGAGACAGTCGTCTTTGACGAGCGCGACGAGAACGCCGACCTCCCAGCTCCCGTCACCAAGAACGACCTGCAATCGGCGTCTCTCGAGCAAAAGGCTGCGATGAGCATCAACCCGAACAGGCGCATCGAAGAAGCATTCCCATCATTCAACGATCAAGAACAGTTCTACGGCCAGCAACAACAGCAGCAGCAGCAGCAGCAGCAGCAGCAGCAACAACAATACCCTCAAGCACAAGCGCAACAAATGCCACCTCCCCAACAACCATACTACCCAGCACCCCAAGCCCAGCAAGCGTACCAACCTCCACCGCAACAACAGCAAGAAGACGCCTTCTCCCGCGTCAACACCGCCCAACAAGACCGCGACCGCGCACGCGCCGCCCAAGAAGCCGCCCGCTCCACCGCAGCACCCATGAAAATCCGCTCCGACTACGTGCCGCGTGCCCAGCAAAAGCGTCAAACACCAAACACCTCGCTGTGCCCCAACTGCCACCAGGCGATCCCCAACGAAGAGTTCGAGCACCACATGCGCATCGAAATGCAGTCGCCCGAATACAGGGAGCAAGCCGCGCGCGCGGCTCATCGGTCTTCGACAACTAACTTGTCGACTGGAGAGGTTGTCAATAACCTCAAGAGGCTGGCTAGCCAGCGCACGGATCTGTTTGATCCGGTTAGTGGGCAGGCGGTTAGCGAGGAGGAGGCTGCTAGAAGGAAGCGTGCGGAGGTTAGTGCATATGATGGTGTTAGTGGGATGCCGAGCCAGGCTGCTCTGTCGAGCATGACACAACCGGGCGAGCAGAGCAAGGATGTGCAGGAGCAGATTAGGCAGCTGCATCAGAAGTACAAGGGGTGAGTGAGGGTTTAGATGACTACTGTATGATGTGTAACCGTACGTGTATTGGAGATACTACATGACCGCTTTCTTTCTTGCTTGCTTTTTTCCTCGTAGCCAACCAAGTGAACATCGATTTCATGACCGCCACTCCTAATTTCAACCCGACCAGTTGGGTAACCAGTGGGTAACCATTATATAGTAATATCTCAAACTCCCAATTCTGACAACCCCTTCGTCCAAGCCGCCTTACCCTTGAATTTGAACTCACCCTTGCCATCACCATCCTCCTCAATTTTTCCCAAATCCCACTCCCTCCCCTCACCCTTCCCCCTCCACTTCAAATCCCGCTCATCCTTCTCCCGCCCTCCACTTTCCCACTTCTGCACATCCTGCTCCCCAAACCCTGCCTCCCGCAGCCGTGCGGCGCCTTTTATGCGCCACGCGGCACGATCGCGCATGGCTTCGAGCGAAGTGGCCCAGTCGTCTTTGACTCCATTTCCTCCTCCGCCTTCGCCTTCAGAATCGGATACGGACACGTCGGCGCGTGGATTGTAGGATGGGTCGTTGAAGCGGAGATCCATTGTTGAGCGGTTGGACGTTGCAGCGCCGCGGCCGCGAGGGCGAGTGGTTGGGGGCGGGGCGGGTCCGAGGAAGGTGGATAGAGGGTCTGAGTCGGAGTCTGAGGTCGGGTCTTTGTGTTGGGAGTTGGAAGTTTTTCGATTTGTTTTCTCGTTGGTGTGACGATGTTGGGGAGATCTCGAACGTCGCTTTTCATCGTGGTGTCTTCTGTGATCTGCTGGACTTCTGGAGCGGTGTGATTTTCGTTCGCGGTGGTGGTGCTCTGGCGATCTTGATCGCGTGTCTGGACTTCGTGAGCGTCTTCGACGATGGTTTGAGCGTTCCTTGCGACCGTTACCGGACGAGCGTTCTTCATCTTTGTGTGCCTGGGATTGTGTATATCTGGCCCGACTACTGCGGCTTTCGTCGTTCTGTGCTTGAGGTCGTGTCTTCTCAGCCCGAACATCGCGATGCCTCTCCCGTCTCTGACCGCCATCTCTCTCCCGCGTATTTGGCTTTCCCAGTCCAGAAAGCACGCCCTTCCATCTGCCTTCCCTTTCGCCTTCCCTTCTTCTCTTCTTGATGCCGCCGTCATCACGGTCGTTCCCAGCATCTTCTCTGCTTTTTTTCGCACCACTCTCAAGCCCTCTTAATCGCGCTCTCGTCTCAGCTTTCTCTTTCGCGAGCAACGCGGCATTATGACTGTCCGCATTCCTGACTAGGTTTCTGAGGAATCTAGTATTGGGCTTCGGGGCGTTCTTGTCTCGTCTCGCTGCAGTGAGGGAAGATCCAAATCTACTCGCTTCGGCATCCTTGCGGAGAAGAGAGATGATGTGGTCGTCGTCTATCAGAGGTTTATCCATGGCTGTCGTTTCTGTTGCATCGAATCAGCCCTCCTAAGGACGTGTCTAGTTGGTATTACTGTAAATGTGCAGCGTGTCGTTCCTCCAGACATGTCAATCCAGGCAAACTGTCTGACATGTGAAAGAGACATGACGCAGCGCGGAAGCAGCCGCCTGGCGCTCCTGCAAGTCTCACTCCCGATCGGGAAGAAAGTAAACAACCGACTGCGACATACCGGACGGAATCATACACAGTCAAAAGAAGATGGACCCACAAGAAGCGCTCGAACAGCTACAGCAGCCCGCGGAGCTGTATATTCTCAACATCTCACAGCCAATCCTCAACCCCACCGCGCCAGCGAAGAGATCTTCCAATGCCTCAGACCAAGAGCGCACACCCTCAGCATTGCGGGCGGATCTGGAGCACTACCGCGAACTCTTCTCGAAATTGCGCTTCAGCTACGTGGAACAGGTGACCAAAGAGCGCTTCCTGCGCGCGGCCACAGCGGAGCAACCCGAGTTTGTGGATGGCGATGAGAACCGAGAGCTTGGGGAGAAGCTGGCGGCCGACAAAGCTGCTTTGAAGGCCAAGAAGGAAGAAGTCAGAGGCATCATTGGGGATCTGGAGGAGCAAGGCAAAGTTCTGGCGAAACGTGGGTATATTGTGGATTTTGCGACAACCATCACATGCGCTGAGGATCTATTACAGGATACGAAGATGTAGAGCTTCAAACTGCACAGCTCGCGGCGCTACCGGAAGAGATCGAGAACCTCGAGTCGACGGTCGCGACTCTTCGCGCATCGCAGCAGCCAAAGTCTTCCAACCCATCGCTCAATCTACCGCTACAACCCACACTTTCTCTGCTTTCTAAGAAAGAACAGGAACTCGCGGATATTGACCGTCAAATCGCGAACCTCCAACGGGTGCTGCCAGAGAAGAAACGCATCGTGGCAGATCTGGAGAAGGATCTGGGTCCGCTGGAAGCTCGCAAGAACGGAGCAGTACAGAGCGCGAATGAGGCGAAGAAGGGACGGGAGAACGGCGGCATGGGAGACGAGTTGGAGGAAAGAGGCAGGTGGCTTAAAAGCGTTGATGGCGGATTGAAGGCGATGTTGGAGGTTTGAGTTGTGTTGAATGGCTAATGCGGCGTTATTGTTTCATTATGAGAAGATACCCAGGCTACTACTACGGTGAATACGAATGGTTGTTGAAGTGCTTTATTTACTACTAATGTACTTGTTACATCCATACTGTACCTTATTGATTTGGGAATTTATGCCTCAGGCGCGATAATGCCAAGAAGCGGCCAAACTCAAACCTCCGCCTGCCACCAAAGACTTCAAAACTCGCCCCTTCGAGCTGCTGACTTTGACTTCACGAGCCGCAAAGCTCTTACATCCATGACTTGAAACATTGAATAGGCAGCCCGGCTGCCGATGGATCACATCAACCATGTCTCTCAATCCCGGACGGAAAGATGTTCAGGCATATCCGCCAACATCACTAGACTTCATTAACCGGCCCAATCCCGTGGAGCCGCTGGCGGCGCCCTCGAAACACCCTTTGCATGGCTCCTCGCAGTTGCATAACACTCACACGCATGATCTGCGTCGCCTGCTGCTGGATACCGTTCCCAGGGATCATCCCACTGGCGAGGCAGCAGCCAAGCGGCTTCGGCATGAGGACGAAGCTCCTGGTCGCAGCAACGGCAACAGTCAAGCAAGAGATCTTCCCTCACTGCCGAAGCTTCCTGTGAGAACTGGTGTTGGTTCGAAGGGAGGGCGACGAAGGCTGCCGCCGACCTTGAGTGGCCTGCATCAACCGCCACCTAATTCTGGACTGTTGCCCTCGATCAGCGTTCAACAACCTAGGCAGCCACCCAAAGATCCCGATGCCCCAGCCCCAGCATCGAGGAGCTCTGGGTTTGCGCCCAACTCTGGCGACTTGACAGGCGCTGGTCCGTCTGCCCACCAATCTTCGGCCCCTCAGCAACCTGCCGGCAAGCGCAAGCCAGGCAAACATACCAAGAATAAATGGTCCGAAGAGGAGACTGCCGATCTTCTCAAAGGAGTGGCCAGATTCGGAATTGGCAGCTGGACCAAGATTCTCAGACATGAGGACTACAGTTTCGATCGTCGGACTGCTTTGGATCTGAAGGACCGTTTTCGAGTTTGTTGTCCAGAACACTATAGGAAGCCGAAAGTCCGTTCTTCTGGCGAGCAACGTGACGCATCCTCGGGCAACAAGTCACAGTCAAAGGGCACTCACCGCAAAGGCGCCTCGGATCTTGCGCAACTCGGGATCGAGGAGCCTTTCCAGAAATCTGGGCGTCGCACGCGGCACGGCTACACCAAAGAAGAAGACGCCGCTCTTCTTCGTGGCTTTGAGAAGCACGGCAAATCTTGGGCTGCAATACAAAAAGACGAAGAAGTCCTCTCCCAACGGACTTCGACCGACCTCAGGGATCGATTTCGCCTGCGATACCCTCAGGAGTACGCGAGTGCTGGCCTAGCACCTCGACCTGACGTGTTCCCTCATCCTCCCGACCGGGGCACACAAGAGGGCGGCATGGAGAATGAGGGTAGCGACCAGAGACCTGTGCATGACCCATCACCGCAGAAGGATGTTGCGCCAGCAAGATTGGATCAGTCGACGTTTCAACACGCGGCGCCTCCAACCGCGCATCGGTTCGTTCATCCCGGATTTACTCTTCCTAACGATGTTTTCTTTGGCCTGCCCGCTGACGATGAGGAAATGGACACCGAACCTCTCGTGCTCGACAGAGGCATCTTAGACTGGGCTTTCGAGACCACCAAGCCAGGCCAGGCTGAAACAAACGGTAAGCTCGAAAATTCGTCACAACACCGGTATATGGGTGCTATGCCTCCACCGCAGCCGAATATGGCAAGCTCCGGCAATGCTTCAGCACCTTTGCCATCGCTTGCGTCTATTACCGCTGTGAGTGACGATTACAATCAATTGGAACTGCCCTCCCTGATGCAATATTTCCAATCCGTCGAAGGCGACTCTAGAGCTGGAGGCCATGGATTCCTTGCTTTCGAAGATCTGCTCAAGCAAACCTGATCGATGTGTTCAGTCAGGACACCTACTCTACGTCTCCCATACCATGTTTTCTTTTTTCAGCACCACAACAGCAACCGCGATATCGCAGCACCCTCCTCAGTATACGTCGTCTTACTCCACCCATGAGAGACTCGTTTGTCATGTGAGGCAAAATGAAACCCCAAGATTGAGGTTCCTTGCACCCAGTGCCCGGGGCCTTCGTTTTGGATGCGGGCAAAATTGCCATCTCTTTCTTGCATTGCAGTGGGAGCGATGTCTCATAGCACGCGTACATACTACTTCCAAATGAACGCTTTTACAATCATCACTACCACTTCTTCTCTCAATCTGCGGCCGATGTGAATTTCGGCTCCTTCGCTCTCTGGACTTTGTCGAGCTCCGTTTCTGGCTATGCATGGGATGGCTTCGACACATTACGCAAGGCCGGAACGGGAAGTCTCATGTGCACCGATTCTCACTGCATCAGGACGATCAATGGCACTGGGTACGCCTAGTAGCTGGTCCAACTTGCCACCCCTCAGTTCCAGAGGCAGGCGCATTCTGTGCAAAGTCCACTACGCGATCTTCCAACCAAAACGACTGCGTTCCTTTGTTCGCTTTACCAAGTCGAGGGTCTACTCGAGTCTTGCACTGCCTACTCTCCCGCACAAAAGAGTATTGCTTGCAGTCAGGCTGTGCTTCACACTTGGCACGACAGTCTTCCACACTGCCGACGTCCACTGCGTCCTCATCACTGAGATTGTCCCAGTCCGCTTTGCCAGCCATCATCTGGGGCAACACGTACTCTTTCAATACGTCGCCATGTCTTAGGGTGTCTGAGGTCTGCACGCCATATTGTTAGTCTCTTCTCGCGCAATTTTGCATTGCTCCCAACGACAAACTCACATTCGCGTGTGCGCTGATCCACTGCTGTTCAAACCCCCACAGACCTTCGATCATGTCCGAAGACATATGATGATACGAGATGGTCGGGACACACCACTCTTGCAGCCATGCTGCAGGCGTGTAGCGTCCGTCTGGGCCTGCGTACGCTACGAGACCTGGATAATCGCCCTGGAAATGCGGCCAGGCGTCTGTGGTGGATACTCCAGCATTGTTGAACGACTTCGCGAGCACGTGATCACCAGCCCACAGCTCATCGGTCAAAGTCTCGACTTCGGCTTTGTGGGTGGCGTAATGTTGGGTCACTAAGAGCATTGCAGGCTGTGAAACGACAAATCCAGAACCGCCGTGGGCGAACAGATCGTCTCCTATGCAGCTTCCGGCCCCGATGTAGTAAGGCTCGATGGGGTTCAACAGAGACAGATACTGCAGCAGCATGGACCATAGCAGGAAGGAGTCTGCTTCCATGAAGACGTACCACTTCTTGTCTGGGTACTCGTGCAATGTCCTGTTCAGCATGGGCATGAATTTCCATTTGTCCAGCTTCCAACCGGGGTTCTCGGTGTTGCCGTCCATACGCTCGAATGCTTCTGGAGATCCACTTAGCTCTGAAGGTGCTAAAGCGGCTCTACCTTGCCTCTGGATCCATCGGTATGTTTCGAAGTCGGCGTGGTTTGCTTTGATGTCTTCGGACACGATGCTCAGGGCGTCTAGGATCTGTTCGCCGTGGTACTGTTCTTCCAGGTCGGAAAAGAGCTAATAATGCTGAAAGCAGCGCAGGGTCGTCGAGACGTGGATACGGAATCTGTCGTCGAGCTCTGTGGACCCGGTTCGGATAATTACTACGGTGTCGTTTGAGCCTTGCAAGCCCCAACAGGGTGGGTTTGGCGATTCCGGTTCCCTCTCGGCAGTCTGGTCGGTCCATTGAGATAATCGCATGGCTAGGTGGGTGTGCCAGTAGATGAAAAGTGTAAGGCAGATGAGGACTGTAGAAGTGATGCCTCTTCTTGTCCTTTTTGTGCGTGGCATGCTGTCCATTCTTCGGGACGTCGCTTTTGACAACTTGGACTCCATTTCGCTTTCCAGAGACCATCTCTAGGTGCAGGGTGTGGAAGTAGTCGAAAGAAGTGGTTACAACACCATTGAATACAATGGTGTACTGACTTCAATGAAGAGGTGGCCACCACGTCGTGCTCAGGATCAGACGGGGCTTTCGAGATACTGGCGTTATGCTGCTAGGCGCTGGCAACATGTTCAGATTCGAAACGCTCGACTGTGCCATGCTTGTTCTTTGGGGCATATGTCAACGGCGATATGCCCATTCTGGAGGCGAGGAGATGAGTTCAATACGAATGTAATGCATCTTTGCGGCGTTGTTCGAGAGCGCCTCCAGCACAAGTCAAAGTTTGTTGATCACAGACAGTGCGGCGTAACTCCGTCCACGGTCATCCCGCTAACACAAGTGATACATTGAAGCTGTTGATACTACCACTTACGAGAGTCTGATCGAGTGAGAAACTAATATCTACCGGTTGAATATTGGTACGTGAGGATGGTCCAGGTAATGACTAACGCTGTTCAACAAACTTCGACATAAGGTGACCACAATCTAATCGTCGTCACATTCACTTGATTGGTTCGGCTGCGAAGCGTTGCGCCAAGGCCCAGTCGCACTGTATGTAGTCCAAGGGTGCGGTCTCCGTCGTCTGGACATCTGAAAGATGAACAGAACATGTACCCGTCTAAGTTACTAGGAGAGGGACACGACATAGCGACGAGCGCACGATAGCATGAGAGCTGGCCGACCAAATATGCCGCGAAACCACTGCGTATGGGCGAATTGACTAGACTTTCCAACAACAGGGGCTTCACACAACCGAAGGCCTCCAAAACGCGGTTGTTCTGGCCTGTCTTCGCTTGTTTCCATCTCTTTATTTCTTGCAAGGTCGGCGCGTATGAGAAGAACATGCTCGCCAAACTGTTAGCCTCGATTGCAAGAGATGTTTTCACGACAGAGGGAATCATCCGCCTCGAGGCCCATCGCATTCAATGCGGTGGCGCTTAGACTCATGCACCTCGAGCACTTCTAAGACTACCTTTGGCGCGGTGATGACATGCGAGCACGGTAGATACGATCTCTCCTGTCTTCTGTTCCCATCTGTTTGACAATCATCATCCAGCATTTCTACTAACGGCCCTGTGTCGATCTCATCTAGACGACAACCTCCTTGGCTCCTTGTCGGCTCGAAAACGCAGAATTTCATTGTTTTCTTCTACCTCGCGCTATGTGTTTGGTAACACTCTTTCATATCAACAACTATGCTGGATCCTGGGATGAAGCGCCCGCATCTTTTCTCGTTACTCTTGCGAAACCTTCGCTACAAATGGGTCACTCTGTGCCTAGCGTTGTTTATCGCAGCACTCATATATTTGACAGCCCTCCCTTCAAGCCAAGAGCCTGCGTGGTGGCAAGGTCTCCACCTGTCTTCTTCTGAGCCACATCATGTCCATGACGACCTCAAATGCCAGAGTCTACAGGCTACGAACGAGACTCTGGTGGTGATGCAAACTGGCTCTACCGAACTGGCAGCAAAACTTTCCGTGCATCTGGACACAACAATGCGTTGTTTCCCTCACAAACTCATATATTCGGACACCACCGAGATCTTCAACGGCCACATCGTCCTTGACGCCCTTGAGTCGGTATCAAGCGAAGTGAAGGAGAAAAACCAAGATTTTGAGCTTTACCGGCGGCTACGTGATGGGCGGAATGTTCTCATGCCTGATGAGCTACACGGCTGGCCGAACGAGACTCTTAACGAGTCGTGGCATGGTCGCACAGAGAACCCGGGATGGAAGCTCGACAAGTGGAAATTTCTCCCGATGGTGAACCGGACTTTTTCTGAGTATCCAGAAGACATCAAATGGTATGTCTTTATGGAGGCAGATTCCTACATCGTGTGGCCAACGCTCCTGGATCACCTCGCCAGCCTCGATCACACCAGGCCATACTATTCTGGGGTGGAGGTGTACATCGGATCTGTCGAATTTGCTCATGGCGGGTCAACATTCGTCGTCTCCCCTCCAGCCATGAGGTCTGTAACGGAGTACTACAGTGCTCACAAAGAGGAGATCGAATCGTTCACAGACGGCCACTGGGCGGGAGACTGCGTGCTGGGCAAATACTTTGCCGAGTCTGGCACGCCACTTACTGGCTCGTGGCCCAAGATGCAAGGCGACTATCCCGGTATCATCGCATACGTGGAGCCCGATGGCCGACCAAGACCGCCAATAGAGGCGAACATCTGGTGCACTCCAGCAATTTCCTACCACCATACCGATCCGTCGACAATAAAAGATCTGTGGGCATTTGAGCAGCAGCAGTAATCGTTGTTAGAAGATGTCAGTCTGGATATTGACGGTAACAACCTCGACACTCACTAACCGCTCATAGGAAATCTCCAAAGCCATAACCCACGGCTACATGTTTGACCATTTCATCATGCCACGCTTGCGAGCCGGCCGCATGGATGACTGGGATAATGACAGCAGCGTCGGTGGAAAAGACCTTGCGCTCACCGACAACATGGAGGAATGTCGGACGCATTGTGAGAACGATGAGAAGTGTCTTCAGTACTCGATCCGCGAAGGCCGTTGCCACACTTTCCATCTCCCTCGGCTTGGGAAGCCTACTGCTGGAGCGAAGTCCGGTTGGCTTGTGGATCGTGTGGAAAAGATGAGGGCCTCAATACCAGAGTGCTGAGGAAAAGCCCTCACCGTGTACGTACAATACGGAGCGTTGTGTACATAGAAAGCCGGAGTCAGTGTACGAGTACAGTGTCATCCAAGTTGATCGATCGATCGATCGTTGATGCTTCGACGAAGGAGCCTTGAGTTCTCCAACCATTCGATGAGAATCATGAGATCTCGCGAAGATCCCGGCAGTCCGATTGACTAAGGACGCCATGCAGCCCTGCTACAACCACGGTGCAACTATTAGAAGTTCCAATTATTTTGTCGAATCATACTTGTAGGACCAAAAAAGAGATCGCACCATCCACTAGATTTGTGGTGGTTCTAGTGACTCCCAAGATACCTTTCCGTGAAATCCAAAGTCCCACATCGCTAAAATCAAAGATCCGTAGTATTACATCGCAATCAACTTGGTACCGCTGCCATCCCACGATCGATCTGGCCTCAGGATTTGCAAATCACTCTCAAGCTTCCAGTACGACCACAGACACGACCAAGCCTGTCTCGACCGGCAAATCCGAGTCGACATTCGTGCGCCTCTGCGGTCTGACCTCAGTGCGCATGCTTTGCGTCGGGGTGAACGTAGGCATAGCGTTACGGTTGACCGAAGGAACCGAAGGCGGTGCAAGTGCCGGGATGAGAAGGTCGGTATCTTCACTTTGTAGCTCGCCGGAGCAATACTTGTCCTTGCATGGCACGACCTCGATCTGGTCACGGATTTCCTGGTCGGTCAAGGGCCGGGTGGCGTTCGTCTCCAGGTCGCGCGCGACGAGACGTCCCTCGTAAAGTTCGAGTTTCTCCAGAGCTGCGCCGCTTCGTTCCTTAGGCGAGCGCGTCTTGATCTTTTTCTTGGACCGTTGCCCATCTGGGCTGTCGGGGTCGCGATTGTCCCCGTATTGTCGGTGTTTGGCAGATACAATCTCATCCTCTGTGGGGACGGAGGCATAGCTATCGCGCCATTTCTTTGCATTAGGAAACCCCTTTTGTTCATCGTACCATGGGTCGTTGCTCAGGAGAACGTAGCCGGGATCTTCGGGAACGATGTATTTAGGCCAGCTAGAATGGAACAGCGTTAGCTAGAGGCCAGTCTTGTCGGTCTAGCGGACAACTTACCAAGGATTGTCATTCAAATGCCAGTTGTTTTTCTCGCTGGGGATCTCATCAGGCTTATATTTAAACACCATCTTGAAAACAGCTTTGGAGTATGTCGCCTTTTGCCATATTGACGTCGTGGTGCCTTTTTCGTTGGACGTGACTTTCAGGCTTTCCAATTTGAGCAACTTTTCGTTGAGTGGGCGCTCTTCGTCTGGTATAGGTCTGCACTGAATGTCAGCAATCTGCCTAGAATGCATAGGGTATGGGATGGATGTCTCATACGCTTCGTCCTTGCGAGCCTCTGCGCCTCTCCTTTGTCCGTTGCCTTCATTGCCATCGTGAACGTTACAGAAACCTGTCCAGAGTTTGTTCGCAGCGCCTCCATTATCGTAGTCGGGTATCCACCTGACGAGCTGAATCATTGTTTTACCTCGATCGAGAAAGTAATCCGGCTAGATAGGAAGAATGGTCAGTTAGAGATCAACGTTTATGCCAGACAGTCTACTCACCGGAAATTCGTCAGCTTGACACTTGGTGGGTCTTTTCTTGTTCTGATTGTTTGTGATCCCAAGCTGTGTGAAAGCTTACCATTCTGTGTTCCTGTGCTGTGACGACCATGTTTTCGTGACATCACCGCTGATTCTCCCATCGTTGTGGTGAGACTCCGTGCAAGTGTATTCGTCGGAAATTGAGCGGCTCCTGGCGTGGATTGCAGAGTAGTAGCCTGCACAGGCCTGAGGATAACTCTCATGGTCACACGTCATTGGGATGGTTGCTGCTGTGCCAGGTATCATCTCTTTGACGATGTAGCTCGTCACTCCGGGATTTTTTGTGGTGCTGCGGCCTATGGGTATTACATTAGTGTCGTAATTCTCACATTTCGGCCGAAGATTGCAGATGCAACTCACCACCGTCTCGCTTGCACTTGCTGTCCTGCGGCGTGCTGGTAGGTGCAGTTGATGAAGGCTTATTCGTGGACTCTGGCTGCGTTGGCTCAGGCTGTGTCGACTTCGGCTGCGTTGGATCAGGCTTGCTCTTGCCGCCATCTCCATTGCCTTTACCAAGGCGGCCGCCAACCCAATCAAGGCCTTCGTCATGATTCCCATTGCCTTTCGGGAAAGGAGGAGGATAATCTTTGCCAGCACCACGGAACATCTTAGTCAGCTTAGCAGGACCCATGAACCCTGCTATATCCAGTAAGAGGTCGAAGGCAATCTCTGTTGAGGAGTACTTATTTTCACAGATTGCATTTTTCAGGTCATCTCTCGATGTTATTCCAAGTTCATCCGTCACATTTTCCGATGTTGCCGAGTCGATCCACCAGCCGAAGTGTTGCAAGGCGTCATTCCGGTCGGTGGACACATAGTCTATGACCTCTGCTGTTTGAACAGCGGTGCTGATTATTGCAGATGGGATACCCGATAGGGCAGTTAAGGCTCCTTTTATGATCCCTTCAACCAAACCGGAGAACACGGAGCAGATAATCTGTTTCGATGTCAGCATTTGCAGGGCGTGTGCGGTTGTAGCACCGCTTCGAACGACTGCCGGGTGTCCTCTCAGTCTCTTCCGCCCCATGCTGCTGTCTTTTTCCTTGACTTACATCTCCAAGGGCCGGGAGTGCATTTTCGACTATGTCATCTACCAAAAAATTGAGAAATTCGGAGTCACAGACGCATCTGCCTTGCCGGCGGACCTTGATGTCTATATCAGCCCGAGATAATTCTGTATGCTGTCAGCTCAGCTCAGCTCAGATTACAATTCCTGTGTCGCGATCCTGACTTTGAAGTGCCTTGACCATCGACGTAAGGCTTCTTATGAAAAGCGATGCAGGTGGAAGACCCAGTTCTGTGTTCTGCTTTAGCAGTGGCAAGGACTTTATCGCAATAAGCCATGCAGTCCGCATGCACAGTTTCGTCGTCAGCGATACCCCAGTGGTCTTCGTCGTCCATCTTAACCAGCGAAATGATACAGGTATCGTCCGCTGGTCGAGCTGGTTGTTGGACCTTGTCTTGACAGCCTGTCACCGGGTTAAAGGCTCTAGGGATCAAAGGCCCGGTCGCCGGCATTTCACAATGTTCGATGCCATTGTTGTGTAAGACTGGAATGATGCCGTCGCTAGCGAAGACTGGGACAAGCCAGGCTGCTGCGAGGAGCAGCCATGTTAGCAGTACCATGTTTGTCCTCAAGATGCAAGGTATGGTATGAGATGTTGAATTGACTGGACTCTGGAGCAACGGCGTTGCTACCCGTCGTCGTCGACGTCGATGGAGCTGTTTCTGATGCTTTGATGGATGTCAATTAGTAGTGAGTGGAAGAATGTTGAATCCTGTACACTGGTTGTCTGTGTGGAAGTGGAGGTGAAGGTGGAGGTGAACCATTCCGCCGTCGAGCGTGGTACTTATATGTGCCCATCGTCGACTGTTATCACATGTGTGAGCAAGCAAGCAACCTCACAAGTGATAGATGAAACAGCTGAGCTCAGCGGATAGATGATGCTAATTCGTCACAAGGCTTGTGAGTCTTTGGGAAGTTGTGGAAAGAAAGTGATATCGTGACTAGTATAGCCCCACTTTCATGACTGGGCTAGCTACTTGGGAACGCCAAGACCGCGTCGCAACGCAAAGCGACTCGACGATTCGACAGACGAGCAGCTCGAATCCTAGTCCAGGAAGCAAACAACTCGAAGGCTTCTTTCACCTTGTTCATTCACATGCTCCGCGCATCTCTCTACACGCCGTGACGAAAGTCATGTGCATTTAGATCGAACTCTTGGCAATTGTAATTTGTACAACTACATACAATTAAACTATTCTCAACTCGCAGCGGCCAGCCATTCCCAGCCACTCACCTTCCTCGACTCAAGCAAATTTTGTGCACTCATCGGCAACATGCCATACAATCGCGATGATGTCGTCGCCAGCATAACAGACTTCTACGTCTTCCTGACCACCCATCTCCACTTTCAGCCCTCCGAACTCAAGACTCCACCAACAACAGGCTGGCCGCAAATCAACCAAATCCGCTTCGCCTTTCTAGGCAAATCAGACGAAGCTATCGATCTCCTCAAGCACCTCCCTTATTTGCCCCGTGGAGAGGAAGACAAGGAAATCTACGACCACACGGTCTGCGTCGACTACACGCACGACATTGTTGACGAGAAACAGAATGATCCCGAGCTATACATCACACAATTCTTCGAGCCAGAAGATGAATGGGTAGAGAGCTGCCCCTACGACAAGTTCAAGGAAAATCGCGAGCACGTCGTCGTCCTCGGAATGCCTGAAGTCGTAAGTGCCCCGACCGGACGAGTTCCCCAGGCTCCACTACACTTTTCCTCCGAATGCTAATCCCAAGACCGTAATTCTAGGGAGACAAAGGCAGCTTTATATTCCTCGATACGCTAGACGGTGAAATGGGCACGTGGGACGTCATGGAACTGCACTGCGTCACCTTCGAAAGCGCAGAACGTTTTTTCGCTCGGTTGAGGCAGTGGTACGAAGAGATGAAGCTCTTCCCAACGGATGCTCAAGTCAATTTCTTGACGGGAGCCCACTTTGACGGTTTGAAGGACGTGATCAGGTCGTTCGGGTGGCCACCTGCACAAGAAGACGGCAGTGGATGGCAGAGGGAGGAGTGCTTGAAAGAAGTCGACAGGACCAAATACGACTACTAATGTTGGGTTGCAAGCTGCTTGAGGGAGGCTTTTGCGAGGACAACAAAAACGGGATTTCGGGATGGAAAAGATATGATAGTTTGATGATGAACTTGCCTATTTGCTAGGCTAGTTACCCACAAACTTGGAAGGAATTGGAGGCTCACAGGGTTGACATGTTACATCTTGCTTTTAGGCGGAGTGAAGACACTGTAAGCAGCGTTTGTTGATTCGGTTTGGCGAAGTGGCAAAACTGATCGGGTTACAATCAAAAAGACGAAAACAAAAACATACAACAGGCGGGATTCCCAGATGGTCACCCACTCTAGTACTAGTCGCCCGGTTCAGTGCTTATGTATGGCAGAGCGGACGGGATGCCCAGTTCTCACTGACCTATGGTCGTATGTGATCTTTTTCCACACAAAATGTATATGATGCTCAATCAATACGCACGCCAAGAAGTAATAGATTAACAGCGGAAGAATCAGGGATGGTTCATTCCACGCACCCTCAGTCAAATCTCCTATCCTTGACAACATCAACACCTTGAGATTCGGCGAGGTATTACCGCATTGCGAGCACCAAGAGCTCGTGGCCTCATCAGGATTCAAGGGCCATGGACATCCCGTGCCAAACGCAACGAACGACCAGTCGATGGTGTGCGAAGAAGCCCTCATCTGCTACCCGTGGACTGTTTCATAGGGAACCGAACCAGGCACCAAGAACTTTTACCCCAGCGAATCTGTAACGCAATGCACAATGGCTAAGACTGACACAAACACCGTAGCCTACAAAGGTCGACCTCCGCGATTTTGCCCTACCGCCCTTCTTTAGTCTGACGAGATCGACCCAAGGAATAGTATAACCACTCCCGGCATTGACCATCCCTGAGAGTATATCATACAACAAGCCCCTAAACATGTTCATTATTCGCATCTCTTCTCTCACACCTCGACTTTCTCTCGCTCTTTAAACGCTCAGCTGGACTGACTAACCTTGTTGACATCACCATGCCTTCATTTATCTCACCAGCACTTCTTCTTCCTCTTGTTCTACAAGCCATCCCGGGCAGCTGGTCTGCTCCTACACAACTCTTGTCCCGCCAGACCTCCGAGCCAGAAGAGTACACGGCCAACGCTGAGATCGGACCCGGTGGAAGCACCTACCTAGACTCCGCTCACTTCCGAGTTTACGGCAACAGCGGCGAAGAAGCTGAGAATGCTCTCGGTAAGCTTGAAGCCGCGTTCGAGTGCTTCGTTCGAGGTCTGAACTTCCGTTCTTCGGGACTCTCCTTTAACAGCGACGATGACGCCGGCCCCTGGACCAAGACCAACATTTACTCGGTCCCGCAATTGGCCAACGCCGCGGGTGTCATGCATTCGGACGCTGCCACCGGCATGGGCTATGTCGAAGTCCAGCAGGACTACCTCACAGCCGCAGATGTTACGGTCCACGAATGGGGCCATGCCTTGCACTACCACCAGCGCACATGGGTAGACCAGACGCGCACCGGCGCGTGGTGGGAGATGTTCGCCAACTGGATCGCCGACACCTACCAGACGTCGGACAACTGTGCCGCAGCGCGCGAGAAGCACGGCCAGCCCACCGAAGACACCATGATCGATCTCCCCAAAGTCATCGGTGACTCCTTCCAGGTCATCGTCGACGGTTCTGTGGATTCCGGCAACTACTACCAATCCTGGCCCTTCCTCACCTACCTGACGAACAACCTCGACGACTTCCCCAACCTGGGCGACGACACGCTCCGCCAGATGATGGTGCAGTATGATGAGGCCAGTAACGAGGATCCGCTGCATACTCTCCAGCGCGTGGCAGGGAACACTACCGTCGCCGAGATTATCGGCCGCTACTGGGCACGCATGGCGTTCGTCGATATCGGCCACCCGTCGGCAGGCGCGGTTTTCGAGACCGTCAAAGGCCAGATCAACTATGAGAACGTGCAATCTTCCGGTGCGGGATCGTACGCTGTCATCGCCGCAAGGCAGCCGCAATACATGGGCGCCAACATCATCCCTCTGTCTGCCAGCGGTGGCACTGTCAGCGTTGAGATCACCGCCGATTCTGCTTACACTGCTACTCTCGCCGTATCGTCTAGCAGTGGTGTTACTTACACGGTCATTGAAGGCTCTGGCTCAGTCGAGGTGGCTTCCGGAGATGAGGTCAGCCTGGTCGTGGCCAACACTCCTCAGGAACTCATCCTGTACGATGCTTTCACCTTGACTAGCGACGTGCAAAAAGGTCTTGACTACTCGTTCACCCTCTCCGGAGCTACTGTTGTCTAAACAAAGATGTATCAACATTCTTGTCACTCAAGCTCCATGACTCCCTTTTCGTCCATGACTCTGTAAGCTGCAAAATCTCGTGTATGCTCCGCAATATTGAACCTACACACGCAAGCTGCAAATTCAAGCAGTAGTATTCGCAAGGCTCGTCCCGACAAAAAGCACAAGCACGGCCGCATATGCCGCCGTCGCCCCGAGCACCTGATCAGCCTTGAGGTCGGTAGCAAATATGATCCCGGTCGCGAAAAGCAGCATTGCGACGCACGTGGCGACCAGACTGGAGACTATGCCTACAACCAGTGCCATCAAGATCACCGGGATAATAGGAAAAAGCCTTCCAGCAAACGCCATGCTGAACCTCAAAAGCAAGTGTCTTGACTTGTCGGCTTTGATTGCTACCGTTCGTGCGACTCCCGGCAGCATTGGATTGTGGTGGTCTCGAGTGACTGGGAGGTTGCCGGCAGGGAAGACGTGGTTGGGTATCAACTCCGCATGCTCCATGGCAAGGCGGTCGAGCTCCTTCGAAAACTTGAGATAGAATGGGTCGTCGTCGTCGGTTTCGCCGCAGTCGGCGGCAATGCATGAAATCGAGGTCGCGCACTGCTTTGCCTGCGTGAATGAGCATGAGGGATGGATATTTCGTTTGATTGACGACAAGACGCCGACTTATAGTGGTCATGAATGAGTCGCAGAAGTTGGTCGCAGAAGTTGGTCGCAGACTCGGTCAAACTGACACTGAGAGAGCTTTTGATCGCACAGTCTGGCCGCCACAATGGCGATCTCTCGCTGCTGATAGGCGACGAGGAGGCGTTGTGCTGCTGCAACGTCTATTGTGGCTGTCTTTGGTGCCTTGTCGTCGCCGCTGCGTGTCAAGGTTGTGAAAACATCCAGCTTGGCAGCATCTACTGCTTTGTTCGTCCAGGTCAACGAGGACTGACCCAATACGTCTGAGACATTCAACCATTGTGCAAAGGATCACCAAACAGTGAAGGGCTGCTCTCATTGGCTTCGCTCGTACAATTGCGACCAGCGTCGTTGTCGCTCCTCGACGCTTGAAGGCGGTAGAAGTCGAACGTGACACTGGAGTCTCCACGAGACCCCCAGGAAAGTCCACTTCGTCTTCGTGTCCACCCGGAGACGTGGAGATTCTCAAGCCTCCAGGGTGGAGGAAGCAAGCGAGAGTCACCGGCGGGGCTATTGCATTCGCATGTACATGCATGAGGGCTAGAGGATTGACATCAGGTGACATGTAGACGAGTCTCAACGATATGTCGCAAAGCCAAGGATTTCTCGCATCGACTTCTCCACTGCACATGTCACCATCTTGAAGCGACCACGGAGTTGTGCCCGCATGTTCTGAATAATCTGCAATGAGTTCGATCCGAAAAAGGCCGCAGTGCGGCCGCGACGGCGGCTGGCCTGGGAGGCAGGGCATTGAGAGACTCCATGTCTTCAATCATTATGCCATTGGAGGTCGTCTGACTCGCTCTGCGTTGTGCGCATCATGATAGCAGATGGTGAGGTACTGCTTCCACAATCAGATGATCAACAAGATGACTTGCTATGTACCGGTCATAATTATTGAAAGGTTAAGTTGTTTCTTCTCGGATGGAGCAGCCGGACGCGGACGACAGGACTCTGTACGTCATCGGCGATCATGCCGCAAGCGATAAGGAACGGACCGGACCTTAAAAAGGTTGAGAGGAAATCTCATCCTCAGATCGCCATGTTTGCAAAGCGTCGCACGATTTTGCGACGCGTTGAGTTGTCGGTCTATCACGCTGCGTCGTTCTCAATCATGGACTGGAATTTTCTGCCTCGTCTAGGCGAAAGACGGACGCGACCGTCTTCGGGTTTGTTCCAGGCCTTGGCTTGGGATGCCAATGTTGACGCCAGTAAAAGACGAAACAACCACATGCACATCGTTGCCAAAGTCACTCTGGTGCACCACGTGAAAGGTAGACTCCATCCATCTTGACGATCATCTTGAAGGGCCGACTGAACCCCAGCCTCGCCCCGAAGAACCCACGATGTCAGACACTGGAGCCCCGGATATGCGTTGTGGCAAATGAAAATTGCCCGACTTGTCGCCTTTGGACGCGATCGCGTGCTGAAAGTCCTGTGAACACAGTTTCAACGTCTTGTGAGAAGGAGGTCGACGGTACGCCATAAATCCGTACCACTGCCAGCATCGTCGATGAGTGATGTCGAAACCATTGCCGAGTCGGTCCTAGCGCCACTGCTTAAAACTAGCAAGCCGTATCTTTGGCTCTCTTGGAGAGCCTTGTGTTCTCTTAGACCCACAAGCTTGGCATATCTCGGGCGAAGTGGAGTCTCGACATGGCCCTTCTGCGAGACTTTACCGTCGATGCTAAAGTGAATGAACGATCTTCTCAGAGGTTT